>Ga0214917_10001277_pt1 | contig 32553 bp, 39 predicted proteins | sample LL_1208_BB_MetaG_FD_177983 | JGI IMG/M metagenome (GOLD analysis project Ga0214917, IMG submission 177983) | Freshwater microbial communities from Lake Lanier, Atlanta, Georgia, United States - LL_1208_BB | ecosystem: Environmental > Aquatic > Freshwater > Lake | place: USA: Georgia | collected... | reverse complement strand
TGCGCTACGTGTGAACTTCATAGTTCCTCCTTGAGGGTTAAAGAAAAGCGTCTGTGGAGAGTCGACCTACCCCATAGGCGCTTTTTGGTGGTCGAAGTCTGCCTTAGTAAACGCCAGGTGAGCAACAGGAGAACAGTTTGCATCTACGCCTGCTTTATAACGGCTAGATAAAGATTTGCTGGGAGTAAGGGTGATTTCTTGACTATTGGGAAGGCTTGGCGGTCTCTGCGATATTGAGCAAGAAGCCGATTGATAAGAAGGCAAGAGTTGTTGCGATGACTCCCCCAACATACATCGGCAACCGCAGGCTGTAGTGGGCAAGCACTCCACCTAGCAATGATCCGATCGGCATCATCCCCCATACCAAAGTACGGCGGGTTCCATGGATGCGCCCATAAAGCTCATTAGGAATAACTGTTTGATACGTAGCCATCAAAAGAATATTCCATTGCGAAATAGCAAAGCCCCCAAAGGTTGCAAGGGCCACGAAGATATAAATGTTGGGCGAAAATCCTTGGAGCAATAAGACAAGTGAACTTGAAACAATGCCAAAGGTCATCACATTGCTACGTCCAAATTTCTTGGATAATCGTGGCGCCACAAATGCACCCGCAACAGCGCCAATACCCTGAATTGTAAGGATGACACCAAAGAGCTTTTCTGGAAGTTCAAGTTCCTTAATGATGAATAAGACCATGGTCGCCGTACCCATGGAATAACACACACCAATAGAGGCGGTAGTGATGACAAGTCGGCGCAATACCTTCTCACTAAATAGGTATTTAATACCAAACTTCATATCTGCCACAAACTTAGTTTTCTCTTTTTCAACTTTATCGGTGCGCACATCTTGGAGATACTTAATTGGAATTGATAGTGCCAACAATGAAGCTACTGCCAAACCAAGGCTGTTAATGAAGAAAGGCAGGGCAATTGCTATGGCATATATGAAACCACTAACGGGCGCACCCACAAATCCCTGAATAACCGTCTCTGAGATTTGTAGACGTGAATTGCCTTTCTCAAAGTTCTTCTCTTCCAAAATCTGAGGGATTAGAGATTGCGCAGTTGTATCGGCTGCTACTTCACACACCCCAACTACAAATGAGGCGAAAAGTAACCAATAGATAGTCACATGATCTGTTGCAATCAAAAGTGCCAGTACGCCAACAACGGCGCTTCGTATGGCATTTGCACCGGCCAGGATGAAACGCCTGTCAACGCGGTCAACCATTGCGCCAATTGGGATTGCAAATAGCAACCAAGGCAGCATCACCATGGCACCAATTGCTGAAATTAAGACTGTGCTGTCGGTTAGAGAGATAGCCAGCAAAGGTGCTGCTGCAATGAGGATGCCGTCTGAAAGGTTTGAAACGATGCTAGATGCCCACATGCGGTTAAAAGCTGGACCCATGAGTCCAAGGCTAACTCAGCTCTCTACCTACTTATTACAGTGCCAAATTCTGCTTGATTTGATCAGCATGATTATTTGCATGGCGTGTGTAGGTCTCAAGCCAACGCTTGAGCGAATACTCCCCAGCTTCGGTGTGAGTGCCGGTTAGTTCTAATTGCGCAGGCGTCAGTCGCTTGATGATGTCTAAGGATGCTGCTCGAACAGAGGTAAAGACAGCAATTGAGTTTTCAATAGGAAGTTCTGTGTATCCCAGAGTGGCATCTTTGGCCCATAAGTTCTCGTCATATCCCTGAATTACTGGGTTCGGCTCTGCCACTAATCGACGCAGGCGCGCATAAGACTGGGCTTCGCTATCTGCGCAGTGATGAATTACTTGGCGAGAACTCCAGTTTTCACCATCATTAACATCCAACTTATCTGCTGGCACAGAGGTTGCAATGTCTAGAAACTCTTTAGTTGCTGCTTCATAGGCAGCAGCAATTTCTGCAATATTCATGGCTATCCAATCTTTATGATCTGAGATGAGTGAGATTCGATCATGTGTTCATCGTCTTCGACTTTATCAACCAGCAAAACAATGACAATTACTAGCAATGCCGCGATGATGCCAAGCAGCAATCCAGATTTCTTATCTAAGTTGATCTGCATAACATCCTCTTTCACTCGATTCTTTAGTGTAACCCTGGAATCGATTAATGAGGAGGGTTAACTAAACTTTTAAGCTGGGAACTCGCCCTTAACAAGGAAGTACACACGGCGTGCAACAGCAACGGCATGGTCTGCAAAGCGCTCGTAGTAACGACCTAGCAAAGTAAGGTCAATGGCTGATTCAATTGTGATTGTTGAGCCATTGCTAATGATTCCTGAAATGACTTTTCTATGGAGGTCATCCATTTCATCATCATCTTTTTCAACCTGTAATGCCATATCGGTATCTCTGGTTGTAATAACTGTTGCAACCTTTGTTGCAAGCTTTTCTGCGACATAGCCCATCTCAGTAAATGCCAAAACTAAATCATTGGGGATGGCATTGTTTGGGTGGCGAAGTCGGGCAACCTTTGCAATGTGGTGTGAAAGATCGCCCATGCGCTCAAGGTCTGCGCTCATACGAAGGGCCGTGATCAAGGCACGAAGATCAGATGCCACAGGTTGCTGGCGGGCAATAATGTCGATGATGCGGGTATCGAGGTCATGCTGGTAATCATCGATTTTCGCATCGGTTGCGATTACTTCTTCAGCTAACTTGAGGTCTGCCGTTAGCAGCGCCTTAGAAGATTTAACGATTGATTCAGAAACCATGTTGGTGAGGTCCACCAAGGATTGTGAGACGCCATCTAACTCATCCTGAAACGCTGATCTAATAAGGGCCATGGGTGCAACCTAAGGCTCAATGGTTAACATATGCAATCCATTGGGTAAACGAGCGGTTAACTGGGGTTTTTGCGCGATAGAGTTTCATTATGTGGTTGAAGCGCCGGGTGATTGAAGAGGCCACAGACTCACGCCTACTGCCCGACATGCTTCTGAGCACTCTTAATAACCTCGATGGTGAAGCCCTCATTCTCGCACCTGGCGAATTTCCTATCTATGAATCCAAGGGAATAGAGCGCTTAGGAATTCTAAAGGATGGGCGAATTGATAGCCCAGAATTATTAGCAACTATTCGTGTAGTGCGCAGAAAAAATACAAAACATACCGGTCGCATAGATATTCCTCGTGGACCAATTGGTGAAGGTATTCATGAGTTAACGGTAAACATCTTTCCTTTAACCGAAGGTGATCTTGTCATTGTTCTTATCTCCGATGAGAGTGAAGCTCAGCGTGTTCACGAAGTACGCCGTGACTTTGTTGCAAATATTTCCCATGAATTAAAAACACCAATCGGTGCGCTTTCACTGTTAAGCGAAGCGGTCTTAGGTGCAAAAGATGAACCCGAAGCTGTCGCGATGTTTGCAACCCGAATGCAATCCGAATCCAAGCGCTTAACAGATTTAGTGCAAGAAATTATTAACCTCTCTCGCATTCAAGACTCTGATCCTTTGCAAGTTGCTGAAGAAGTCGAAGTTGGATACCTAGTAAAAGAGGCCATAGATCAAAGTCAGATCAACGCCGAAAACAGAAAGATCACAGTTACTTTTCAGGAAGAGCGAAGCCTGTCTGTGTGGGGCGATCGTGATCAGTTAACTATGGCGGCTCAAAATCTTATTGATAACGCGATTAATTACTCCCCAGAAAATACTAAGGTTGCAGTGACGAGCAAGCTAGTAGATGGCATTGTCGAAATTTCAGTCACAGATCAAGGAATTGGTATCCCTGAGGCTGATCTTTTAAGAATCTTCGAGCGTTTTTACAGAGTAGATCCAGCCCGTTCTCGCCAAACAGGTGGCACAGGCTTGGGTCTTTCAATTGTTAAGCACGTCGCATCAAAGCATGGCGGCGACGTGAAGGTGTGGAGCGCAGAAAATGTCGGAAGTACATTCACCTTACTTTTGCCTATTTACAACAAACAAGTGGAGGCCATTTAATGTCCAAGATTCTCATCGTTGAAGATGAAGCATCATTTTCAGAAGCACTGGCATTCCTGCTCGGTAAAGAGGGATTTGAGACCTTGGTGGCCGAGGATGGTCGCAAGGCACTTGAGATCTTTGCCAAAGAAGGTGCTGACTTAATCCTTCTCGATCTCATGATTCCTGAAGTTTCAGGTGTTGAGGTGTGCCGAACAATTCGCACAACGTCCCAAGTTCCAATCATCATGTTGACAGCAAAAGATGCTGAAATCGACAAGGTTGTCGGACTTGAACTTGGCGCAGATGACTATGTCACTAAGCCTTATTCATCACGTGAATTAATTGCCCGCATTAAAGCGGTGTTGCGCCGTGGAAATACAGAAGATGGCTCAATCCAAGATCAAGATTTAATGGAAGTTGGACCGGTAAAGCTCAACATTGGCAAGCATCAGGTGTCAGTCAATGGCTCACCTGTTTCACTACCTCTCAAAGAGTTTGAACTACTTGAGTTCTTAATGCGCAACTCTGGTCGAGTTCTCACTCGCTCACAGTTGATTGATCGTGTGTGGGGCGGGGATTACTACGGTGATACCAAGACTCTAGATGTTCACATCAAGCGTTTGCGTGCAAAGATAGAAGCAGATCCTGCTAATCCAGTGCTCATTCAGACTATTCGCGGACTTGGCTACAAACTAGAAAACATCTAGCCGATACTTTTTCTAATCATTCGTTGGTGAAACTTTCCTGGCTGGCGCGTGCTTGGAGTGTCCTCGCCCATCTTCACAAAACCTAGCTTTTCATAGGCTGCAATAGCGCTGTAGTTATCGATCCACACACCTAATCCCTGAACCTGCCAGCCCCTGTCTTGCTCATCAACAAAACTCATCATGGCTCGCAATAATCCTTTTCCGCGATAGTCGGGATCACTCCAACAACCGCCGATCCAACATGTTGCACCGAAGTCACCAACAAGGACTTCGATAAACATCATGGCAGCATCTACGCCGTCAACTGATGCAATTAAAAAATCATTCTTAAGAAACTTCTCGCGCCAAACAGTTTCATTTTCTGCACTTTCAATCTCAAGCCTTCCTCCAAATGCCTCCGGATTAACGGCTAATGACTTAAGTCGTATTGCACGCAGGCGCTGCCACTCATTTGGATCAATAATCTCAACAACGACTTTTTCGTTCATGCTCAAATCATGCCATCTGCAGATGCAATAAAGCGCCCATGAATGTTCGCCCCCTGGCGTTTAACTTGACTTAGCTATTCTTTCTCGTGCAACCGCCACTGCAGGTGCCTCGGGTCCCAAAATAGCTAAAAAAAGATCCAAGCTCACCCGCGAGATCTTCAGCCAGATCTTTGATCTCTTTTCTAAGCCCAAAAGTGTTAGCTCATGCTGATCTAATGTTGCAATCGCCGCATTTGAAATAACTTTATAAAAGAACTTTCCAGCACCATTAAATGGTGGATTCAAAATAAAGCGAACAACCTCAGCGGTGCGGGCAACCGTTGCTAAGTCATTCTTGCGAAAATCATCAAGTGCTGCCTCGAGCTCTTCAACTGACATTGGTGCATTAGTTAGCCCCAGCGGAATGGCGCTCTTGCTCCATTGTGCGACGTAAGTATCAGCACCTTGATCGATGGAATAACCAAGAGCTAGGTGTGCTTTTAGGAATGAGTCGGTGAAAGCACAATGCACCCAAAGTAAGAAGCGTGGATCCTTTGCTTTGTAACTCTGCTCGTCGCCCTGCTTGTTTCTAAATTCACCTTTAACATGATCATGCATCGAATTGACTCGGGCTGCTTCACGATCGATCACTTCAGTAGCTGCAAATGTTGTGACAGTTAACCAACGTGTTGTTCCTGCTAATCGACCCAATGGATCTGTTTCATATCGTGAATGCTCTGCCACGCCTGATAACGGAGCAGGGTGTGCGGCTTGTAACAAGAGTGCACGAACACCACCAACTAAGGTTGCAATGCAGCCATGCACCTGCCAGACCGCGCTACCTGGACCAAATAACCCTGGGCCTGAACCTATTGCAATTGTGTTTACCCAGTCCGGTCGTCCATCTTTGGAGCCTGAAACAATCTCACGAAACTTATCTGCCAATGGCTTGGTCAATGGGAATTTATGGAATGCAAACACCGGTTAATTCTAGGGTATTGCTTATGCTGAAATAACACCTGTTGCCAAGAGAACAAGAAGTGCAGAACCCAGAACCACGCGATAGATGATGAAGGGCATGAAACTCTTAGTTGAAACAAACTTTAGTAACCAAGCAATTACTACATAGCCCACACCAAATGCCACAGCAGTAGCTGCAAAGGTTTCTGGAATCGAGAACACATTGGGCGCAGCATCTGCAGAAAATGCATCCTTTAATTGATAAAAACCACTACCGAAAACTGCAGGTAGGGCTAGCAAAAAGGAGTAGCGAAGAGCAGCTTCGCGGGAATACCCCAAGAAACGACCCATGGCAATCGTTGCACCAGATCGCGAGACTCCAGGAATTAATGCCAGAGCTTGTGCTGTGCCATAGAGAACACCGTGCTTGGTACTTAGTTGACCTAAGGAACGCTCGCTCTTTCCGTACTTATCTGCAATACCAAGGATCACACCAAAGATGATCATCACAGATGCAATCAACCACAGTGAGCGAAGATCATTTGTAATGATGTCTCTGCCAAAATAGCCAAGCACGACGATAGGAACGCTACCGATAATGATGAGCCAACCCATACGAGCTTGGCCTTTTTCTTCAGTGCTTAGCTCTGCGCGCTTTAGCACCTGTCTAAACCAAGAAACTAGTATCGCTTTGATGTCATTGCGGAAGAAGATAAGCACCGCTAGCTCTGTGCCGATCTGTGTGATTGCAGTAAACCGTGCGCCAGGATCTTGTGCCTTGTTCATGAACTCACCAACGATGCGAATGTGAGCACTTGATGAGATAGGTAAGAACTCAGTGAGGCCTTGAACAATGCCGAGAATTAACGCTTCAAGCACGAACTGCCTCCCTTCGCTGTAAGTAAGTCCCCATAGTAACTAGTTACTAGGAGGCTCTCCAGCAATACCATGCAACAACGCTTCGCATCCCAGCAAACTGGTCTCCTAAACCCTGCAAAACTTTAGGTTTAATGGGTTCTGAGTTTCCGTGCAAGTTATCCCACCCGCGACGCACAGCTAAGTCATCTACCGGCCACACATCCAAGCGTCCAAGGTGAAAGATCAAGAACATCTCAACCGTCCATCTGCCGATGCCAAATAACGGGACTAGTTCTCCAATAATCTCTTCATCAGACATGTGTGAAAACTTTCTAAAGTTGATCTCCCCCGATAGCGCAGCTGAAGTCAGCTCACTTATCGTGCGCACTTTTGCACCTGTTAATCCAACAGACTGCAGTTGCTTAAGTGAAAGTGCGCCAACTCTTTCGGCTGTGATGGATCCTGAGCACTTGGTTTCAAGTCTTGCCGAAATTGTTCGCGCTGCAGCAGTGCTTACTTGCTGAGCAATCACCGCCCGAATCAGTGATTGATACTGAGAAAGCTTTGGTTTCACTAATCCGAAAGTGCAGGGCTCTAGATTCTTTATGGCAAGCGCAAAAGCTGGATCAACCTTAGTAATCTTTTTCTTTATTGCAGCTAGCTCATTAGCGCGATTTGTGTCCACGCTCAATGCATTGGGCGAAGTTCAACTTTTCTATTGCATGCCTTTGATGCCGAATACGCCAACCTTTCAGCTACTTCAGCATTTTCAGCCTCAATAATCCACAATCCACTGAAATTCTCTTTGGCATCAAATAGTGGTTTACCGGTGCTCAGATTTGCATCATTGCGGTTATCAATTACGTTTGCTGTCTCTGGCGGCTGTAATCCCCAAGCAAAGATCCACTGACCATTTGCGCGCAAGGAATCATTGAACTTATCAATCTCGACCATCTCAGCTGCGGTGCCTGGATTATCAAGGGTATCAATAACGGAAATTACAAACTTCATATCGGTAAGTATAAAAGAGCAGTTGCCCTATAAGCCATTTTTCTGGCGAAACACTGCCACGATGGCGTTGGCATGACCATGTCCCATTTCAAACTTCTCTTTAAGGTGGGCAACTTGCTCCATGTGAGCAAGCTTTGAAACCTTCTTGAGTTCCTTCATCCAATGCTCAATTGGTTTGCCGTACTTCTTCTCGATGGACGGGAAATATGAAGCAGGTCCAGTAACTTTCTTTTCAGCCATGAGTAAATATTAGGTTATGAGAAACGAAAACTAAAGAAGAGTCGCCCTATAAGCCGGAGAATTCAAGCTAAGCCTTTATTGGAAGCACTTTCCAGTAGGTAATGCATCGCCATACCCATTCCAATGGTCCATAATTGAACTTACTTAGCCACAGTCCACTCAAGATAACTTGTGCGATATAAAGCACGAAGCTGATCCCAAAGACTTGAAAACCATTTAACTTTAGAGCAAGGCCTAGGCCCCATCCATAAGCAAGAAATGTAAGCACTAAAGATTGGGTCAAATAGTTGGTCAGTGCCATTCTTCCTACCTTTGAAATGAAGCCATAAATCTTGCGAGTTGGATTCTTGAGGAAAGCCAGAGTTACCGCTGACGCATAACCTACGCACAGGATCGGCCCAGCTAAATACTGATCTTCAATAATTGCAATAAGTGCACTGACAGTTGGCAGGAACTTGGTTCCCGCAACAATCAGAAACATCAAGGAGAACCCGACAGTTAGACCCCAGAAGCGAACTTTTTTGAGGACCTCAATCTTTTCAGGTAACTGGCGAATGAAGTTACTTCTACCCAGATAGAGGCCGATTAAGAACATCGCCAGAACAGTTGGGATTCTTGAGAAAAGAAGAGGTGATAGCTCTAGATAGGTGTGAATCCTTTCGGCTATTCCCTCAATGAATCCATTTTGTAGCAGCTTCTGTGTTGCATCGGTGTTGGCAAACTCCTTAGCCAGCGAAGCGTCACTTTTTGCAAAAGTCTCTGCTCCAGATGCCGACAATCTGGCAATTAATGTGTAAATCAAGATCCCAAGCACCAAGACACCAGGAACGGCAAGGAGTGAAACAACCCATTTCCTGATTCGAGAATAAGTAGTTTTTCTGAAGAGAATTAAGAGGGTTCCAGTAATCGCATAGATCACCAAGATATCGCCATCCCAAAGTAGCAAGATGTGAAGTAGTCCGAAAAGTAATAACCCAGCCATACGTCTTGAAATTCTCGGCAAAAATGCATTTCCTTGTTTTTCAGCGCTTTGGATTTGAATAGCAAAACCAATTCCAAATAGGAGCGAAAAGAGAGTGAAGAACTTTGATTCCACGAAGAAGAGAATTAAATCTTGCAAAGTTCGATCAGCGAATGGAATGTCCACGGTAAATGCAGGCGTAGATCCCTTTACAGCAAGAATCGACATCGCATTGATGATCAGAATTCCGGCAAGGGCAAAACCTCTGAGGACATCAAGGACTTGGATACGATCCTGATTTTTTACAATTACTTCAGCAGGCATTAATGAGAAGCTCCACCTAGATTCATTACTACAACTCCAACGATAATGATTGCCATACCAATGATTGTCATTCTTGATAGATGCTGGTCAAAGAATATGACTCCGCCAATTGCCGCCCCAATGATTCCCACCCCAGACCAGATTGCGTAAGTAATTCCTACATCCAACTTCTTCAAGGAGATAGCCATCAGTGTAAAAGCTAATGCATACCCAATTAAAACTCCGAGGGAAGGCCATAGTTTACTAAGCCCGTCACTCGCCTTTAGTGAGAGTGTGCCTAAAATTTCTGCAGCGATTGCGATTGATAGCAGAATCCATGCCATGGGGACATTTTAACAAATAAAGAAGAGTCGCCCTATAAGCCGGATGCTTCTTTACATTCCCTGGACAAAGACAAGACTGCCAGAATCGGTCAGCTCATTCATTCTGATGTCTCTGAATGGAGCATAGTCATCTGAGTCGTACCACTCCTCTGCCAAGGCCATGCTTGGGAAGCGCAGCACCGCTGACCAATTTCCTTTGAAGGTTCCTTCTTTGGTGACTGGAGTGTCAGATCCTGCAATCATTTCGATACCCCATTTTGCGAGGATCGGAAAGACGTGCTGGGCATAACGCTCCATGAACTCTGCTTGATTTGTAATGTTTATTTGAACTAGGCCATAGGCAGGCTTTATCTCTTGACTCATTTTCCATATCTCCATCTGTGCGAATTGCAGGACGTTGGAACAGTAGGCCAGTAACTTGCATTTTGCAAGTGATAGTGTATCTTTAAAACCTGAGTGTCACTTACCCACACAGGTCGAAGGAGTTATCTCATGGCAAAAAGAGTTTTGGTTACTGGAATCACCGGATATATCGGACAGCATGTCGCAGCTGAACTTCTTCGCCAGAAATATGAAGTAGTTGGAACAGTTCGATCTTTAGCAAAAGCAGAAAATACAAAAGCAGCGCTCTCCTCGCTGCCCGGTGCATCCAATGTGAAATATGTTCAAGCAGACGTACTTTCGGACTCTGGTTGGGCTGAAGCAATGAACGGATGCGACTTTGTCATTCACTTAGCTTCCCCGTTTCTCTTGGCTGAACCCAAAGACGAAAATGTCATGATCACTCCTGCTGTTGAAGGTACAAAGCGAGTGATTAAGGCTGCAATAAAAGCAGGCATTAAGAGAGTTGTACTCACATCATCTGTTGTTTCAATGACTTCAGGACGACTAAGTGGAACATATGGACCAGATTCTTGGTCGGATGTAAATCAAAATATTGGTGCTTATGCAAAGAGTAAGACTTTGGCAGAGCGAGCGGCATGGGAAACCGTTAAGGGAAGTTCCATGGAGCTTGTTGCTATCAATCCTGGTTTTGTGCTTGGACCATCTTTAGGAACTGCTGGTGACGGTACAAGTGAAGCAATGATTGCTAACCTCATTGGCGGCAAGATGCCAGCAATTCCTGATATCGCCATGGGAATGGTCGATGTAAGAGATATCGCCCGTCTTCATGTTGCAGCACTTGAAACACCAAAAGCAGCTGGGAAGAGATTTATTGCAGCAAGCTCGCAACCAGTTGCTATGGCTTATTTAGCCGAAACGCTCAAGAATGCTGGCTACAAAAAGGTCCCATCACGTAAGGCTCCTAACTTTGCAATTAAACTTATGGCGCTCTTTGATCGTGAAGCGAAGGGAATGGTTCCAAATCTCGGCGTGAAGATTGCTTACGACAATCACGAAACAGTTGAAATCCTTAACTGGAAGCCGACTCCTCTCGAGATAACCTTTACCGAGATGGCAGCAGCTATCTCTAAGTAAGGGGGCAGCGTGGCAAGTAAGAAGGCAAGCCCTGTCGAATGGCGCTCTGAATGTCCAATCAGCTCTGGGCTAGACATCCTTGGAGACAAATGGTCTCTACTCATCGTGCGAGATCTCATCACCTATGGAACTCGCACGTACTCTGAGTTTTCTGAATCACCCGAGAGAATTTCTACAAATATTCTTGCTGACCGACTTAAATTACTTACAAATTTGGGAATCATTGAAAGAGTAGATGCCGATCGAAGTGCTCGCAATAATGCATTCCAGCTCACTAAGAGCGGAAAAGAACTTCGCAAAGTCCTAGAGGCTTTAGGAAGATGGTCCTACGCAAACATGCGCAATCTGCATCCTAAAATTGTGAGTATTGATTAAAAGAAGAGTCGCCCTATAAGCCGGATTCTTTATTTATTGGAGAAATAAGGTCAAAATAGAGAAGCACTATCTCCGTATCGTCGGTTATCGTCAAGCCTTGCCTAGACCAATACCGAAGATGGCCTTCTCGAAAATCATCACCTGACAAATCACCTTCACCTTCGGCAAGGGCAAATTCATCGGGTACATCCGCAAATCGAACAACCTCAACTCGGGTTGCTTGAATAGTCGCGACTTGGACGCCATCGTTATTGAGGACAGCAAGCCTTTCACCCACGTGTTCAATCGGTTCACCATTAGCGCGGTAGTCCCACTCAAGAGTTCCAGCAGTGGCTCGCTTTTTGCCTTCCATAATTAAAGCAATTAATTCATCTCGAAATTCGCCTTTAGTGCCGAATTCGATTCCTCGTAGGCCATTAACAACCGGAAAGCTCATAGAAAAATAGTAGCAATACAAATTTAAAGAAGAGTCGCCCTATAAGCCGGAGACGACATTGTTATGCGTGCGGTCACGCTCAGAATTATTAATTGCCCTCATTATTGCCCCCAAATAGTTGAGAGGTTTGAATAATGGGATTTATATCGAAAACCCCGTGAAGCTAATTACGCTACTGGCTAAGTAGCTCCGTCAACAATGTTTCAACACGCCCCTTTATATCATCACGGACTTTGCGAACAAAGTTGATGTCTTGGCCTGCTGGATCTTCTAATACCCAGTCCTCATAGCGCTTACCTGGAAATACTGGACACACATCGCCACAACCCATTGTGATTACAGCATCGGATTCCTGCACAGCCTCGGTGGTTAAAATCTTCGGTTGCTGGTTGGCAATATCTATTCCTACCTCTGCCATTGCTTCAATGGCAACAGGGTTAATAGTGTCTTTCGGAGCAGAGCCAGCAGATAGTACTTCGACTCGATCTCCACCAATCTCCCGCATGAACCCTGCAGCCATTTGGGAACGGCCAGCGTTATGGACACAGACAAAGAGGACCGTTGGTTTTGGATTAGCCAATTAGAGAACCTTCATTTCTTTTAGGAGGTTAGAGATCCGCTCAGAAATATCGTTGCGAACTTCTTTCACCCCATCAAGGTCTAACTCAGATGGATCGTTAAGTGACCAATCTTCATATCTCTTTCCTGGGTAAATTGGGCAAGCATCTCCGCAACCCATCGTGATAACTACATCGGCTGCACGAACAACCTCATCGGTTAACGGCTTTGGAAATGCGCCTTCGAGAGAAAGTCCAATTTCTTGCATTGCATCATGAACATTTTGTGGAATGGAATCACTTGGAGCAGAGCCTGCTGATCGAACTTCAACACGCCCAGATGAGAGCTCTGTTGCAAGTGCTGCAGCCATCTGAGAACGGCCAGCGTTATGGACGCAGACGAAGAGAATTGAGGGCTTATCTTTTTCAATCTTGGTTTCGTATTGCGCCAGTGCTCTCAAGCGATCCTTGGCAAATCGTTCGGTGAGTGAAGGAAGGTGAACAGTCACCGTTGCATTCACGGCTAACAAGTCATAACTCTCTTTGACATAACGTTCAATAGTTTCCTTTGAGAAGATGCCTGTAAAGCTGTCATCAAGGCGATCTGCTACTCGGCTCAGAACACCTTGTAGATCATCAAACTCGAACATTCCCTTTTCTGTCATTTCATATACTCCATTTGTGTTTTGTTGAAATAATTTCCTGTTAGGGAACCGAGCAATGCTCCAATGAGTTGTGCCGCCACGAACATAGCGACTGAACCCATGGCAATACCCGAGAAGGTATCGGTAAATGTTCTAGCCAGAGTTACGGCAGGGTTAGCAAAAGATGTCGATGAGGTGAAGAAGTAGGCACTTCCTATCCAGGAAGCAATTACGACAGGTGCAAGGGAATCCTTCTTTTGTCCTCTAAGCACCTGGATGAGAAATAGGAGTCCTGCCGTGGCAACGATTTCTCCGAGCCATAGATTGCTTCCACTGCGCACATTGTGTGATGGGAAGTAGGCAGGGTTCTTGAACATTAAATTGGCCAGCATGGCACCAGAAATTCCTCCTGCACATTGAGCTATGAGATAACCCAGGAGGACAGTGGGAGCGAGCCGCTTTTGAATCGATTCGCTTAACGAGACGGCAGGGTTGAAATGAGCACCACTAATTGATCCAAAGATAAGTATGAGAATGCCTAGGGCAAAAACGGTTGAAATAGTGTTTATCAATAACTGAACGCCTGGGTCTGCACTCATCTGGGTTGCCATGGTGCCTGAGCCCACTACAACCGCTACAAGAGTGCAGGTCCCTAGGAATTCTGCAAAGTACTTATGAAACATGTCTTAGCAGCAAGGTTGTGCACAGCAGCAAGGATCACATTTACATACTTGGCAACATATGCCAGTTGAAGTGTTTGAGCTCATGGTTTTCTCCTATCGAAGTTTATCGATGTAAGAGTAGCAGGTCATATCGATAAACTTCAATGCGTCAGGTGTAGTCTTATCCTGTGTCCTCAACCCTTATGCTCACCAAGTCACCCAAGCAGGTATCAATGCTTGCTGAGCAGTTCAAAGCACTAGGTGATCCGACAAGACTTCAACTAATGATGGCTGTAGCAGCAGGTGAAAATGCTGAGGCCTGTGTCTGCGACCTAACTCCTGATACTGGCTTAGCGCAGAGCACCGTGAGTCATCACTTAAAGCTCTTGGTAGATGCTGGCCTTTTGGATCGATCCCAACGAGGGAAATGGGCTTACTACTCACTAACTGCGTCCGCAAAGAAATTACTTAAGTAAAAAGAAGAGTCGCCCTATAAGCCGGAAGAATTCACTTCAAGCCTAATTTGGCGGATTGCCCATATTTTTTCTCAAATAAAGTTGCATAACACTCGAGATGAGGGCCTATCAATAAACCGGCCTTATCCGATTCGTTTGAGCATCGCCTTCATCTGAACAATTTGGGCAGATTGATCCTTTACAACATTCTCACCGAAAGTCTTGATATCAGCGTTACTAGCGTCTCGAATCATTGTGGTCATATGGATTGCACCATCGTGATGTCCGATCATCCCTTTAAGCCAAAGCAAATCAAAGTTCTTTCCCGAAGCTGCCGAAAGTGCTGATAGTTCGGCATCATCGAGCATCCCACCCATTCCGTCCATTGAGTGGCCCATACCTGGATTTACATTCGCATCATTCAGCCAAGACTGCATTTGCACTATCTCTGCTGATTGGACTTTGATGATTGTGTTTGCAAGTGCAAGGAGTTCTGAATCTTTTGATGTTTTAAGAGCAATGTTTGAAATATCAATCGCTTGCTGGTGATGAGGAACCATCATCTGCAAGAACATCACATCGGCACCTGTATATGTGGCAGTTCCTGAGTTGTGACGCATACCCATGGAATCGTTTCCACGCATCCCAAAGAATCCTTCGTCGCTATTCCTGCTTATTGAAAATCCTAGAATTATTCCAAGCAGAACAACGATGATTGCAACGAGCGAACCAGTCTTCTTATCAATATTTATCTGCATCTCTAACCCCTTTGATATTGCAACCATACTCGCAGTTTCTGAGAGTTTTCTGTCAGACTTAAGGAACTATGGAATATCCTGCCGCTTGCACTGCTCGCTCGATTGAGTCCTGTGGTATTTCTGAGTCAGCGCTGATAATGGCATTCCCATTTTCGGCGCTGGCAACGACTTTGATTACACCCGGAATTGCCATAATCTCCTTGCTTACACGGCCTTCACAGTGGCCACATGTCATTCCTTTTATTCCAACAGTCTTTCCTGCCATGTATTTCTCCTTTGATTACAAAACCTAGTCTGATCGCCATCTGCTATTGAATGCACGAAACAGAAAAAGGAAATTGCTTATTTTAGGAAATTTTCCTAAAAAACTTACCCATATTTTTTGATGTATAGATATCTGAGCCCACGGTCACCAAGATCAACTGGTCACTGGCGCTAAGAATTCCAGTAGCTCCTTTAAATATATTGAGCTTATTCCAGCTGTTTCCAAGGTCCGATGACATGTAAAGAGAAGTGCCACTTAAAGCGTAAAGGCCAGAATCGCGCCATTCGACCTGTGTAAATTTGAGAGTACTTTTCAATTCTTTTGTGGATTTAAGGGCATTCCTAGTGAGGAGCAATTTAGAGCCCTTTATCGCCACAGCAATACCTGACATATCTGGCGAAACCGCAATATCTGTAAAGCTGTTTGCTCCTAGCGAGCTCCAACTCTTTCCAGAATCTGCTGAATACATCAAGTTTCCACTCTGCGAATCAGCACCATAAAGATCAGTCCCAGCACCTTCTAGAAAGTGGAAATCTACTTTCCCGACTAGCGAAACAGATTTCCAACTTAATCCGCCATCGGTTGACTTCACGAGGCCGATAGGATTTAACGCTTTTGACCCTTGAGCAGGGTGCCCGCTTGCAAATATATTCTTACCTGAAGATGTAAACCCCATCACATCAATTTTATCTTGCCCAACTAACTTCATTTTATTTTTGCCAACGAGCTCATAGAGACCTTCGTGAGTCATTACCAGAACTTTGTTGCCCACAACTTTCACATGATGAATATGTGAGACGGAATCAAGTGTCTGAGCGATAGCGCCGTTGTTTACTGTCATCAGTGCAACAATTGCAAAGCAAGAAAATCTGAACCTAAAACTTTTAATATTTTGCGTATTCACATTAATCCATTCTCTGTTTGATGATTTTCTTCTAAACTCGGCCAGCAAATGGCATCATTCCTTGAACACTATAAATATTTGAATACTTCAGGCCTGTTGCAGTAGACCTTGCTTCCCACATCATTCCATTCCCAGCATAAATACTCATGTGATGAATTGTGCTCTGGGTGCCTTTATAAGAGTAAAAAATTAAGTCGCCCGGTTGCATTTCAGCGATTGGAACTTGTTTTGTATAGGTGTAATAGAGTCCTGAGTTGAGTCGATCCCAATTAGGCCAGCCAAGCCCTGCGTACTTGTACGCTGCATAAACTAAACCTGAGCAATCAAAAGAATTAGGACCTTCGCTACCCCACACATATGGTTTCTTTGCCAAAACTTGTCGCTTCGCAAATTCAACCGCCTTCAGACGTTGCTCAACAGTTGTTCTCGAAGATGACGCACCGTTTGGGCCACCGCCCTTCCAAACTTTAGCCTGGTTTGGAGCTTTGGTAGCTTCATTAGATCTTGTTTCTTCAAGGATGGCGAGTTGGCGTTTTTGTTCGAGTGTTAGCCTTACTTTTTTAGCCGAGGCTAACTCCTTTTGTAGCTTGTCCTGTACGGCCTGAAGCTTGTCCACTTCCTTTTGTTGAGCATCACGGACAGAATCTGCTTCTTGCTTTGCTATCGCAACCTTCTCAGTTGCTCGCAATTGGAGCTCTTTAGCGGCTTCAGCAACTTTTCTAGCCTCTTTCGCGATGATCTCTGCAGCCTTGAATTGTTCGAGAGCAACTTTGTTCTTAGAGCCCAAATTTTCGAGAATGGAAATAGTGTCGATTACATCTTGTGGACCGTTTGCACTAAGAAATGTTTCAATATTTCCCATATTTCCTCCCGTCATATATGCAGCGACAGCTAACTTTCCAATATTTCGGTGAGTTGCTGAGACCTCAGCCTCGGCAGCTTGAACAGCTTTCGTCGCTGAATTTAATTCTTTCACAGCTACTGCTAATTCATTCTTGGCAGAGAGGTACCTTTTGTTTACCTCCGCAGCAAGCGCTGCAAGTTTTCTAAGGCTTCCTTGTGCAGCTACAAGTTTTTTAGCAGCATTTGCAGCATTTTGTTTTTTCTGCAGTTCAAGTTTTTTGGCTGCTTCTATCTGTGCAAGCGTTGGTTTGTGATTAGCGCCAAATGCATTAGGCGAGATTGTAGTTAGGATAGTAAATGATAGGAGGACTGAATGTAACTTCTTCACACGTAATAGCTTCATAACCTAGTAGCCCCCACGAATGGTTTTCTTCCAAACATCTTTGTCAGTGGAACTACTTCAACCTTCTTCCCAGGCCGCGGTGCTTGAACCATTTTTCCACCACCCATATAGATCGAAACATGGCTAATTGGTTTACCAAAGAAAAGTAAATCCCCAGGCTTTAATGATGAGTAAGAAATGGGCTTCCCATATTTAATTTGAATGCGTGATGAATGTGGTAGCGAAACTCCTGCCGCCTGAAATGCTCGCATTGTGAGTCCTGAACAATCCCACCTTGTTGGGCCCGCGGCTGCCCACACATAAACATCACCTATCTGTTGAAGTGCGAACTTAAGGGCGATGGATCCACGTGTGTTGTCACCTTTGTAAGAAGCGGCATATCCTTTCGAAGCAATCAGAATCTTATTCTCTCGATCTGTTTCCTCTCGAAGAAGACGCTCTCTATCAGCCTTTGCAAGTGAATTAAGAAGTTTTTCTGCCTTTGCTAAGGCACTCTTCGCTTGGGTTACTTGTTGATTGAGTCGTTTTTGTTCCACAAGTAGTAGCGCAGTACGATCGCCCAAAACTAACTGTGTGGCTTGAACTCTTTGTTTGGTAGCTGCGTACTCACGTAACTGTTTCGAATATCCTCGACTGACACTATCTAGTACAGATAAATCCGTCAGATATTTCGTTGGATCGGAGGAAAAAAGCAATTCAAAGGAATTACCAAAACCACTTCCTTGATATTTGGAAATCGCAATTTTTGCTAGAACTTTACTTACTACGCTCAGCTCTTTTTGAATTACTTCCTCGCGCTGTTGCAGCACCCCTGTCTCTTTTTGAAGTGCTTTAATTTTCAAGGTTGCTTCATTCGCGGCTTCATATTTTTCTGCAGCCAGAGTCCGCAGTCGATCAATCTCGCGCTGCACAGATGCCACAGTTGGCGCAGCCTGTGCCTGTATCGACTGCGCCATGAAAACTGCAACGAGCAGTAAGGCAAGGACTCTTTTCATAAATTGACCTATGACCTTACTTACTCTTAGCCAATAATTTCTTCATGAGAGTGATTTCAGCTGATTGTCCAGACCGAATATCAACCGCAATCTTCTTGGCTTCACCATTCTTTGTACCGTCGAGCATAGAAACCATCTCTAAAGCGCCTTCATGATGAGCAATCATCGATTGAAGAAACGCCCTGTCGAATTTGCCACCTTTGAGTTTTTTCAAGGTAGTCATTGAGCTCTCAGGGAGCATTCCACTCATACCCATGTCGTGGTCCATGGTCATTGACGAGTTAGTTGCAGTCAACCAATATTTCAGCTGGGCCATTTCTTTACTCTGTGCGGAAATAATCGCCTTTGCCAAATTCTTAACCTTTGGGCTAGCACTATTTTTGAGTGCCATCTTGGATATTTCTATTGCCTGTTGGTGATGAGGAGCCATGCTCTGCGCAAACATAATTTCGTTCGTGCCTAAGTTCTTCAAGCTCTTGGCATGAGAACTTGCTGATGCGGGTTGGATAAAGAATGGGAGGGAAATTACGGTAAGCAGTAATATGATTTTCTTAAACATTTGGAATCCTTTTCATTCGATTTGATAAAACAGTTTATTTAGACAATAAAACAGTAATTTCTATCGAAGACGGATTAGATTCGGATTACTCCCAATTGTGCGCGGGATAGTGAAAGTTGCAAAAATTGGCTTCGTTGAGCGCTAATTAAATGCCTACCATGTGTTAGAAATTTTTTTAAGTGAGAGCTTGACGCTCTTAAATAATGGAGCTTTCGTCCGAGCAAAAGTACAACAATGAAAATTACTGCACACCCAGCATCCATTAAGGCATTTGGGCTAGAAGCAACGCTGAGCGGCTTGACTGAAGTTGTAGGAGCGACGTGATCTCCTGAATAGTTTGCTTGAATGGCTACTTGGTCGCTTTGCATTGAGTGACATTGATGTGCAATTACGATGCCCGTTGAAAATACAGCCAATAAAATGGCAAAGAGCAAGCTCATTCGCTTGTTGCTCTTGATCACCATAGCCATGTGAATAAATTACCAGTTGAGAACTTTTATAGGTCTATTCGGAGACGTCTCGCTTACAAATTGTGATGGAAAATACAGAATTACGCTCAGCCAATGCCCATAAAACTGCCCATATTTGCCCATGGTTTCCCCATAAAAACATTCAAATCTGCGACAGGTTATGTAACAACTTGTACAAGCAAAATGCAGAAAGGTGAGCGCAGTTTTAACCTGCGCCCACCTAATTGGAAGAAGAGTCGCCCTATAAGCCGGATCCTGTCCTCTTGCGAGGGATCACCATCCATCTAGATCTGTAATTGCTTACAGATTCAAGCAACCTACCCGTTGACTCGAGCGAGCAGCTCTCAAACGCCAACTGCGTGGTCTTGCTTCAGGCGGGGTTTACATAGCTAACTGCATTTCTGCAATCACTGGTGGTCTCTTACACCACCGTTTCACCCTTACCAACTTTCGTTGGCGGTTTACTTTCTGTTGCACTGTTCCCGCGGATTGCTCCGGGTGGGAGTTACCCACCGCCTTGCTCTGCGAAGTCCGGACTTTCCTCGGTGCATTGCTGCAACGCGGTGATCCGGGCGACTCTTCGGTATAAAGGATACGTCAGTACTGAATAAAGACCAATTGCTATGCGTAAATCAGAGTGATGCGAACGCTTCATCAAGAACACTTAGCGCATCCTTTAGAAGCTCATCTGTAATAACAATTGGTGGCAAGAAGCGCACAACATTTGAGTATGTTCCAGCTGTAAGAACAAGAACACCCTTGCTTTGGCAATACTTCACAACTGCATTCATTGCTGCAGTGTTAGGTGTCTTTGTGCCTGGCTCAACTAATTCAATTGCTTGCATCGCACCGCGACCGCGAACTTCACCGATTACTGGGTACTTTGCTTGCAACGCACGAAGTGATTCACCGAGAATCTTTCCAATGTGATTTGCGCGCTCAACAAGCTTTTCTGCTTCCAAAGTTTCAAAAACACCTAGGGCTGCAGCACAAGCCAGTGGGTTACCACCATATGTTCCGCCGAGGCCTGAAACGTGAACTGAGTCCATGATCTCTGCACGGCCTGTGACACCCGCAAGTGGAAGTCCACCTGCAATTCCCTTGGCCGTAACGATCATGTCTGGCACAACGTTTTCGTTCTCAACAGCAAACATGTTACCTGTACGAGCAAAACCAGTCTGAACTTCATCTGCGATAAAGATAATGCCATTATCTGTTGAGTATTGAGATAACGCCGGCAAGAAACCCTTTGGTGGAACGATAAATCCACCCTCACCTTGAATTGGTTCGATGATAATTGCTGCAACGTTGTGTGCGCCAATTTCCTTATCAATCTTGTGAGTAATCATTTCGATTGCATCTTGGGTAATCGTTGCTTGATCGCCAACCCAGTGGAATGAGTAAGGCATTGGCACGCGATATACCTCGGGTGCAAATGGGCCGAAGCCTTCCTTGTATGGCATGTTCTTTGCAGTCATTGACATCGTTAAGTTAGTGCGACCGTGGTAGCTGTGTTCGAAAACAACAATTGCTTGACGCTTTGTGTAGTGGCGCGCAATCTTTACTGCGTTCTCAACTGCCTCGGCACCTGAGTTAACAAGTAATGACTTCTTCTTAAATGTGCCTGGTGTTACTGCATTTAGCTTCTCACATACTTCGATGTAGCCCATGTATGGAGCAACAGTAAAACAGGTGTGTGTGAATGCTTGAACCTGATCGATTACACGATCAACTACACGTGGTGCTGAATTACCAACACCGGTTACACCGATACCTGAACCAAGATCGATGATCTGGTTTCCGTCAATGTCCAAAAGGATTGCATCACTTGCTCGCTCGATAATGACGGGAATCGCCATACCTAGTCCCCCAGATGTTGCCTCACTGCGGCGCTGTAGCGCCTCGAGAGATTTTGGTCCCGGAATTGCGGTAACCAACCGACGCTCTTGAGTCAATGCGGTAAGTGTTGTCATGGGTAAAGTCTAAGCCATCATTTCCTACTCGCCAGCCCATTGGTTAGGCTTCCAACATGAACTCAGAGTTACGAAAGAGCGCACCGCTACTAGATGCCTACTTAAGCTACTTCGAATCTGAGCGCACAGCATTCACAATTCCAGGTCACAAGCAGAAGGCTCACCGCTTAGATCAGGGCCTTGGCGCAGTAGTTGATTCAGATACTCCGCTCTATGGGGGGTTAGATGAAATCAAACTCACCGAAGGAACATTAAAGAAGGCTGAAGAGTTAGCAGCATCACTGTGGGGCGCAGACTATGCGCGCTTTTCAACCGGTGGTTCAACTCATGCAAACCAAGCAATCATCTTGGCCCTTGGTAAACCAGGTGACAAGGTTGCAGTCACCCGCACCGCTCACAGATCTGTTCTTAGCGCGCTAGTTCTTACCGGACTTGAGCCAATCTGGTTAACACCTGAGATAGATAGCGCAACTGGTGTTCCCACTGGAATTCCAGTCTCTGAACTAGAACGTGTTCTAGATCAAAAGCCAATTGCGCTACTACTTACTGAGCCGGGTTACTTAGGAACAATCTCAGAGCTTTCTGCACTGATCAAGAAAGCCCATGAGCATTCAATCCCAGTGATAGTTGATGCTGCCTGGGGTGGCCACTTCGGGTTTAACTCACAGATTCCTCAGCATGTATTGCAATTAGGGGCAGATGCGCTTATTACTAGTGTTCACAAAGCATTGCCTGGCTATAGCGCATCAGCTTTGTTGTTAGCACAAGGAAAACTACTAAACCTAGATCGCATTGAACAAAGCTTTGAAACAACTCACACCACATCTCCTGCAGGTGCTCCCCTTGCATCTATTGATGGAGTTCGAGCATTGCTGGAAACCAGAGGAGATCAACTAACAGGTGAGCTTGTCTTGCTAGTTAACTCCTTTAAGGCAGCTGTTCAAGCACACTTTGCTGAAACAATATTTCTTAACGCAAAAGACTTTCCTTCCAAGCGATTCGATCCTGTAAAGATTGTCTTGCGGGCAAACATTCTTGGATTATCAGGGGTAGATGTTGAAAGAGAGTTACAGCAAGCCAATATTCGGGTTGAAATGGCAGATCGGGACACAATCGTCTTCTTAGCCACTTTGGCCGATACAGCAGAGGACTTCACGGTTCTTGAAAGCGCTCTCGTTCCTATTTTGAAGAAATTGCAAGGTCCAACTAGACAAACACAAACATCCCTTAGCTGGTCTGTCGTGCCAACGGTTGCGATTTCCATGCGTGATGCTTACTTTGCAGATACTGAGTTTGTTTCAGCCGAAGATGCCATCGGCCGCATTAGCGCTGACTTAATTGCGCCTTATCCCCCAGGTGTTGCAGTTGTTGCACCTGGTGAAGTACTGACAGAGCAGATTGTTAATGGCTTAGCAGCAACTCAAAAGGCTGGCGTAAGAATTGCTTATGCAAGTGATTCAAGCCTTGCTACCTACCGCGTTACTAAATAACGCTAGTTACTTACTTCTCTGGGAAGTGACAAGCAACCTGGTGATCACCAGATGTAACTAACAAAGGCTCAGTTGTTGTGCAAGCCTCTTGTGCCTTCCAGCACCGTGTGCGGAATCGGCAACCTGATGGTGGATTTGCTGGACTTGGCACATCGCCAGTTAAAACAATTCGTGAAGTCTTGCGAATGCGCTCTAGCTTTGGATTGGCAAGAGGGACTGCAGAGATGAGCGCCTTTGTATAAGGGTGCTTTGGATTATTGAAAATCTCTTCTCGCGTACCAATTTCAACAATCTTTCCTAGATACATAACTGCAACGCGGGCTGAAATATGTGAAACAACAGAAAGATCATGTGCCACGAACAAGTAACTAAATCCAAACTTTTCGCGCAAGTCATCTAGTAGGTTAAGAATCTGTGCTTGAACAGAAACATCTAATGCAGACACCGGCTCATCTAAAACAACAAGCTTTGGACGAGTAACCAAAGCGCGAGCAATACCAACGCGCTGGCGCTGTCCGCCTGAAAACTCATGCGGGTAACGGTTTCCGAACTCACGTGAAAGACCACACAGCTCGATCATTTCATCAACACGAGGGTCTGAATCATCCTTGGCCATGCCATGAACAATCAATGGCTCGGCAACAATTTGGCGCACCGTCATGCGTGGATTAAGGGACGCGTATGGATCTTGGAAAACAATCTGCATGTCTTTGCGAACGGCGCGAATTTCCTCGCGAGACATTGCATGGATCTCTTTGCCATCAAAGTAAATCTCACCTGCTGTTGGATCTAGCAAACGCAAGATCAATCGTGCTGTTGTTGATTTACCGCAACCTGATTCCCCAACTAGGCCAAGAGTTTCACCAGGTGCGATATCAAAAGAAATTCCATCAACAGCATGGATCTGTCCCACTGTGCGCTTGAACATTCCGCGCTGAATTGGGAACTTCTTCTCAAGATTAACAACTCTTAACAATGGCTCGGTCATTTGAGCACCTTCACAAAGTTAGGTTCATTCACGCGGTGGCAACGAACCAATCGGCCAGGCGCATATGTTTCTAGCTCTGGTACTTCTGTTTGGCACTTATCAATTGCAAACTCACAACGAGCAGCAAAAGCACAACCCTTTGGTGGTCGTGACATAACAGGAGGTGATCCTGGAATTGTGTATAAACGATCAGAAGTTGTCTTATCCATCTGAGGGATCGACTTCATTAAGCCCCATGTGTATGGCATCAATGGTCGTTCGAAAAGATCATCGACGGGTGCTTCTTCAACAATGCGACCGCCATACATAACTGCAACGCGATCACAGATTCCAGCAACTACGCCAAGATCGTGAGTAATAAGTAGTACAGAAACATTTAATTCGCGTGCTGACCTTTCCAGGATCTCAAGGATCTGTGCCTGAATAGTTACATCAAGGGCAGTTGTTGGTTCATCAGCAATAAGTAGCTCTGGATTACATGACAAAGCCATTGCAATCATTGCGCGTTGGCGCATGCCGCCTGAAAATTGGTGTGGGTAGTCATCGACTCGTTGTTGTGGATTTGGCATACCAACAAGGTCAAGCATTTCAATTGAACGAAGCTTTGCCGCCTTGGCTGAGATGCGCTCGTGAACTCGGATCATTTCTGCGATCTGATGACCAATTGTGTAGACAGGATTAAGAGATGTCATTGGATCTTGGAAGATCATTGAGATTTCGCCACCACGGATCTCGCGAAGTTCGCGATCAGGTGTCGTTAAAAGATCAATACCCTTCCACAGGATGCGACCCTTTGGATAAACAGCAGGAGGCTTTGGAACAAGTCCCAAAATACTCATAGCAGTTACAGATTTTCCTGAACCAGATTCTCCAACAAGTCCAACAATCTCACCTGGATTTAAAGTAAGTGAGGCACCGTTAATCGCTTGGACAACACCATCGCTAGTGTTGAAATGAACATGTAGATCATCGATATGTAGTAAAGGCTGACTCACTTAACACCTCGAAGCTTTGGATCGAGAGCATCACGCAATCCATCACCGATGAGCACAATCGAAAGTGTGAGTAGAACTAGAACAGATCCTGGAATAAAGAAAACAAATGGCTTATCTGTTAAGTAGTTACGAGAGCTAGAAATCATCACACCTAGTGATGGTGTTGGCTCACGGAATCCCACACCTAAGAAGGCATAAACAGACTCACTCAAGATCGCACCTGCCACAGAGAAGGCGAGAACAACAATGATTGGAGGGATTGCATTTGGTCCGATGTGGCGCAAAATTATGCGCTTTGTTGTGGCACCGGTTGCTCTTGCAGCCTCCACATACTCCAGCGACTTAACCTGCATTACCGAAGCACGGAATAAACGAGTGGTGGCATACCAACCTGTAAACACAAGTGCGGCAACAATTACCCAGAAAGATGAGCCAAAGACGGTGATAATTGCAAAGCCGATCAATACGAAAGGAATAACCTGCCAGGTATCAATAAACCGGCTGATAAGTGTGTCTACCCAGCCACCGAAGTAACCTGCAATTCCACCCAAGGTAACTCCGACAAAGACAGAGATCGTCGTGACGACGATTGCAACAGTCAATGAAAGCCGAATACCAAAAGTAACGCGTGTAAAGATGTCGCGACCTAAATCATCTGTGCCTAGCCAGTGTCCATTTGTTCCAGGACTAACCAAAATGTCTGGTCCCAGATCATCGTATTTCCAACCGCTGATAAATGGTCCAATGATTCCGGCAAGAATAAGAAAAACTAGAATTACCAATCCAACAATTGAAATTTTGTTTCCAAAAAAGCGCTTACGCACATCCTGCCAATACGAAAGAGATACTGGAACTTGTTCTTCCATAGTCATTAGTGCACCGCCTTTGCATCAATCTTGATACGCGGATCAATCAGTGCATAACTAAGGTCAACAATTAAGTTAACAAATGCGCCAAAGGCGATTACAACAATTGCTAAACCAAGAACAACAGGTGCATCTTGCGACAAGGCCGAGTCAGCAATCGTTGATCCCATACCGGGTAAAGAGAAGACTTTTTCAGTCTGTACCGCAACACCAAAGATTGCAATTAAAGATGTGCCATAAACGGTTACGACAGGAATCATGGCGTTGCGAAGTGCATGGTGTAACCAGACTCGACGGGCAGATAGACCCTTAGCAAAAGCTGTACGGATGTAATCAGCACGTAAAACTTCGAGTAATGAAGAACGAAGCATGCGCGCAATAAATGCTGCATCAACAACTGCCACAACTAGTGCAGGCAAGATGATGCCTTTCCAGCTCTCGGTTGGAATTACTCCAAGAGTCCAAGTTTGTGGCCACGGTTTAAAGAAATTGAGCCAATCCCATCCCATCTGGAATGGAAGTACTCCAAATAGATACTGAGCCAAGAGGCCTGATACGAAGACTGGAATGCCTTGAATACCAACAGAAAAGACAGTTCCGATGCGATCGCCGAGGGAGCCGCGCTTAATCGCGCTCGTTAAACCTACAGCCAAAGCAATAATCAATTGGAATAGCGCGCCCCAGAAAAGCAAGCGAGCACTTGTTGAAAGACCATCATGCAAAATTGTGTTTACAGATTTGTCATTTTTATATGAGTAGCCAAGATCGCCCCGGAATAGGTTTCCCCAAAAGCGTAGGTACTGGACATAGGTTGGCTTATCTAGTCCATATTTTCTTTCAATGTTATCTAAAATCTCCTGCGGCAATGCTTTCTCACCACTTTTGAGTGAAATTGGATCTCCAGGAATAATGAAAAAGAGTGCAAACATCAAAGTGACTGCAGCCCAGACGACAATAAGGCTTTGAAGCAATCGCTTAATCGTGTAGGTAAACATTTCACTCAATCATAGTCTGCTGGTTTGTTTTAATGAAATTCAGATACTGATGTAAATCAAAGTGAGGGGCCCCCTTTCGAGGACCCCTCACTCATTAAGAACCTAAATTAGTTCTTTACGATTTGATCGAAAACAATCATTCCAAGTGGACTGATTGGGAATACAGAAGTGCTTGAAGCAAGCACTGCAGCGATTCCACGGTTTACGGTCTGTGTGATAACAACATCGCTGCGTAGAGCTTGTACCTCGGCACGACGGTACTGGCTCTCAGCAAATGACTTGTTAGTTGATGAGCGAGCTGAGTTAATCAACGCATCAAATGATGAGCTGCTGTAACGCTCTAGGTTGTCTCCACCAATTGAATTTGAGTGAAGCAATGGATACAAGAAGTTATCAGCGATTGCGTAGTCAGCGAACCAACCTGCGCGAATCATCTGTCCTTGTCCCTTACGCATCTTTGAGAAGTAAGTTCCATCAGCTGGGAATGGATCTAGCTTTGCTGGAATTCCTACATCCTTAAGGTTTGCGATGATGATTGAAGCAACCTTGTCCCAACCAGCGCCATCGTTGTATGAAAGGCGGATTGGAGCAGGAGTCTTGTTTCCAAGAGCAAGCCACTTCTTGTAATCAGCCTTTGCGCCATCTAGATCGCGAGAACTTGTTAGTCCTTGGCCTGCCTTGTATCCAGGAAGTCCTGGTGGAAGTAGACCTGATGCAGGCTTACGTACACCCTGGTAGATAACTGATGAGATTTGATCGCGGTCGATTGCCTTTGAAATCGCAGAACGTAGGTACTTGTTCTTTGTTCCGCCAACAGTTGGATCTTCCCAGTTGAAGCCCCAGTAGTCAGTTCCAAGAGTTGTCTTAACACCCTTAGTTCCCCACTTTGTTAGAAGCTCTGTGTAGCGTCCAGCTGGAATTGGACCGTTATCGCACTGACCTGATGCAAATGCGTTGTATGCAGCGTTTACATCAGATGAAATCTTGAATGTAACCTTTGAAAGAAGTGAAGCCTTTCCACCGTAGTTAGGGTTCGGCACGATTACAACTTCGCCACCTGCGCGCTTTGTAATTGCCTTGTCCAACATAAATGGACCATTTCCAACTAGCTTGGTGCCATCTTCTTCTACCTTGTCAGAAGCGCCAACCATTGTTGTTGGGATTGGTGAGAATACTGAGTGACCAACAATTGAAGGCCAGTCTGCAGTTGGGTTTTCCATCTTTACTGTAAGTGTCAAAGCCTTGTCATCTGCAACTACAGATGCTGTTGGCCATGCACCCTTACCAGTTGAGTATGCATTCATACCCAAGATGAAGTCACCGTGGTATGCAACCTCTGAAGCAAGCTTTGAATCCATTGAGCGCTTCCAACCGTTGACAAATGATGAAGGAAGAACTGCTTCTCCGTTAGAGAACTTCAGTCCCTTCTTCAATGTAAATGTCCAAGTCTTTGCACCATCTTTTGTAGACCACTTTGAAGCAACTTCACCGTAAAGGTTTCCGTTTGCATCTGTGTCTGTAAGTCCGTCAAATAGCATTGTTGCAACGTTGGCGCCTACTAGCGTTGATGTTAGAGCAGGATCAATGTGATCAGGCTCGCCAGCACCAAATAGCTGGCAATCAATGTATGTAGGAGCTGCAGCGTGTGCTGCAACAACATTGCCACCGGCTGCAATAGCAAGCACAGCGATTAAAGCAATGCTGCGCTTTCCGAGTGTCTGTACCTTCATGTAAACCATCCTTTTAATAATCTGCGCTGACGAGGGTCATTGCATGGGATTGGAGAACTGAATTGCTCTCCGAGGGTGGGCTTACTCTAGGCGAAATGTCCGTTTTTCCCAAGGGCTGAGCGTAACGATCACATTACAAAGCAGTAATTACTGGTGTAAATGCGCCTGTTCATTGAGGGTTCTAAGGGCGCGTAGACCATCACTTGGCCAGATGCTCACCGTTGTGATTGAGCACGGTGAAACATCTATGTGAAAAATACTTTCTGCAGGTGCGCCAATAACAACTTTGGCTGCATTCTTAATTGTTCCGTTGTGTGAAACAACAACAACTCTTTGACCTGGATATTCAGCTGCAATTTGATTAAGTGCTGCATCTATTCGTACTGCCACGTCGTCATATGACTCCCCTTCTGGAGGAGCAAATCCAGTTGACGAAATCCAAGCTTGATAATCAGCTGGATACATTTCTTTCACTTCATCTATTGATAAGCCGTCCCAAATTCCAAATGAGCACTCAATCCAGGTTTCTTCAAAAACTATTGGCAACCCCGTCGCACGTGAAATCGCCTCAGCCGTTTGAGTTGTGCGCTTAAGAGGTGACGCGATGATTACCTCTGGATTTAACTTGGCAACAGCTGCAGCCACTTTTTCAGCTTGGGCTAATCCAATATCTGTTAACACAGGATTAAGGGGTCCATCTCCTGAGAACTTCTTAAAGGGTGTCAAAACAGTCTCACCATGACGAATCAAATAGATCGTTGTTGCCTTTTCAGTAGATAACAAACGCTCAGTTAGGTAGTTCTGCTGAACTTGCACGACTTCCCCGCCACCTGCCTGCTGATCAAGTGCCTTATTAGCTAAACGATCTGCGTGTGAATTTTCATCACGAGGGATCCAGGAGTATGAAACTAAGGATGGATTGTGAGCAGAACGTGCAGATTGGGCCAGAACACGCATATCTGCATGCTTAATCTGCCAACGGCCAGACATTTGCTCTACTACTAACTTGCTGTCCATCTTCACATCAACTGTTGCTGTTGCATCTATCTCGTTGATCGCTGTGAGGCCTGCAATAAGGCCGCTGTATTCAGCGACATTGTTGGTAGCAACTCCTATGAAATCATAAAGCTCTGCAATGATTTTTCCGTTTTCAGTAATGACAGATCCATAGCCAGCAGGTCCTGGATTTCCACGGGACCCACCATCTGCAGTTAGGTGAAAGTGACGTGCCATTTAAACTCCACGCACCAAAATGCACCGGCACTCTTCACAGCGCACAACTTCATCGTCAGCCAATTCTGCAACTCTCTTTAATTCAACAGCATTAATTGAAAGATTACAGCCACCACATGCTCCCCCAGCAAGTGCTGCAGCACCGGCTCCACCCGTTGTCTCGCGAATTTTTTCATAGAGATCAACTAATGCTTTATCAATACTCTGCAAGGTCTCGCTGCGATCTTTCACAATTGCATCTAAATCATTATTGATGATGGCCATCGCATTTTCTTTACGGATCTCAAGGTCTGCGATAACAGCAGCATGTTCTGCTTCTTCAGCCTTTAATGTTGTGATGCGCTCATGGATCGCATCCACACGCATCATGATTTCAAGCTCAACCTCTTCAAGTTCTGAGCGCCTAGCACCCAATGTGCCAACCTCATGCTGTAGCTGTTCTAACTCTTTTGGTGAAGCGCTGCCCCCGATAAGTCGTGCTTCATCGCGTGTAATGCGCATAACGATCTGCTCAACATCACCTTCGGCGCGTAGTAGCTCGCGCTTAACATCACTCAGCTCAGTTTCTGCTGCAATACGCAGGTCACGAGCGTTGTTTGCCTTAACCGTTGTGCTGGCTAGTTCTGCAAGTTCTGGAAGGTTTGCCGCTTTGTGGCGAAGTGAAGTTGCCTGCTGATCAAATCGCTGAATATCTAAAATTGAACGCTGGTCGCTTGGAGATGCCTTCATCGTTAATTCTCCTGACCGCATATGTAAGTGTGGATTAAGTTTAGTTCAGCGGGTAGTGAAAGCCAAATAACTCTGTAATACAGTAAATCTATGAGCAATCCATTAGTTGAACGTTCTTTCAAGCACATGGCTTGGGCCAACCAGCAAATGCTTAAAATTCTCAAAACACTTCCAGATGAGGCAATCAACTTTTCTGCTTGGAATCCCGATTGGACTGTCGGAACAATTGCACACCACATTGTGATTGCTGAAGGTCGACTGATATCTCGAATCATCCAACAGCCTGCGCCTGAAGAGTTTAAGCAACCTTCTAGCGCGGCAGAGATCGAGCAGTTAATGACAATCTGCGCCGAACGAGACTCTCAGCTCCTTGAACTTATTGATACTCCAGATGAAATGCGTAAGTTTGTTCGGTATGGCACTGAGGTTGAGTACTTAACCTCAACAATTCTCGTTCAGGCGGTTCATCACGCGTCTGAACATCGTGCTCAAATCTCGGACATTTTGGCTTCTAAGAGCATGGATGTTCTCAACTTGGATGAGATTGATTTATGGTCATTTGAGAAGTTTGAGCGAACCCTAAAAAAGTAAAGGCCCCACGATTTCTCGTAGGGCCTTCCACTTAGGAGTTTTTGTTTTACTTAGCTGCGATTGTTGAGATTTCGAACTCAAGCTTGATGTTTTCAGAAACTAGGATTCCGCCTGTTTCAAGGGCAGCATTCCATGTAAGACCAAAGTCCTTGCGGTTGATCTCTGCTACACCTTCAAAGCCAAAGCGTGCATTTCCGAATGGATCTGTTGCTGTACCTGTGTACTCAAACTCAATTGTGATTGGCTTTGTAACATCTTTGATTGTCAGGTTGCCTTCAACTGCAAGCTTGTCTGATCCTGAGTCTTTAACAGATGTTGACGCAAAAGTAATCTTTGGAAAGCTTGCTACATCAAAGAAATCGGCTGACTGTAGGTGGCCGTCGCGGTCTGCAGAGCGTGTGTCGACTGAAGCAACGTTAATTTCGATGTTGATTGATGCCACGCCGTCAGCAACAACTGCTGCACCTGTGTAATCGTTAAATGATCCACGTACCTTTGTCACCATTGCGTGACGCGCACTAAAACCTACGCGGCTGTGTGATGGATCGATGTTGAAGGTACCTGCTGGCAAAGTTGCTAAAACTGACATATTTGAATCCTTCTTGGTTGTTGTGATGAATTGAATCCGCTTTTTACGGTACCCGGCAATCATAACCCAATATAGTTGAACTTTCAACTAACTCTAAATGAATATAAAAAAACAGATGCACACTCTTTGCATCTGTTGATCTTTCTTGTGGGCGGTGAGGGTTTCGAACCCCCGACATTCTCGGTGTAAACGAGACGCTCTACCACTGAGCTAACCACCCGGTATTGCAGACCCAAATCTTAACTTACGAGCCCACAATTTCCTAAATCACGCTTACAGAGCAGCGATTGCCGCCTTGTAATCTGCGTTTTCACGCGCAGCCCAACCATTCTTTACTTCCCAGCGAAGAATGCCTTCTTTATCAATCAAGAAGCTGCCACGAAGTGCGCAACCCTTTGACTCTTCAAAAACTCCATATGTTTTTGCAACGTTGCCATGTGGCCAGAAATCTGACAGAACTGGGAATTCATAACCTTCTTTTTCGGCAAAGACTCGTTGAACATATGGTGAGTCACAAGAAACTGCTAAAACCTGCACATCATCATTTTGGAATGAGGAAAGATCATCACGTAGTGCACATAACTCGCCTGTGCATGTTCCAGTAAATGAGAATGGATAGAACATCAGCAGAACATTTTTGCTTCCCTTAAAGGAAGAAAGCGAAACTGCTTCTCCATGCTGATTTGGAATCGTGAAATCTGGTGCTGCTTGTCCAATTGTTGTCATGGGCAAAACTTACCTCTTGCCCGCTTTACGTGCCACCAAGCGAGTTGCTGACCAATCCCCTGCGAGCGCAA
>Ga0214917_10001276_pt1 | contig 32557 bp, 35 predicted proteins | sample LL_1208_BB_MetaG_FD_177983 | JGI IMG/M metagenome (GOLD analysis project Ga0214917, IMG submission 177983) | Freshwater microbial communities from Lake Lanier, Atlanta, Georgia, United States - LL_1208_BB | ecosystem: Environmental > Aquatic > Freshwater > Lake | place: USA: Georgia | collected... | reverse complement strand
TCAAACTTAGGCCCATTGCTGGACTCAATATTTGGTCACTCGGTCTTTGGCATCCAAAGGACGCATCGACGCGAGTCCCCACACAAATTACCTGCCGAATTTTTAAAGATCTCTGAACCGCAGGGGTGCAGAGGGGGCGGGCAGTATAGCCATGTGGCTCCGCCCGTCAACCCGTATTTCCTTTCGCGAGACACCACCGCGTGAAGCGCGGGGCAGTTCGTGAGCAGGGCGCGCATTATAGGCCCGGCAATAGGCCTGTCAACGGTTCGTAACAAAAACCGCCGAAGGGTTTTAACTCGTTGATTTAATTCGGATTTATGATCTTGACCCGGGCGAACCGACGCGGCCCGACCTGCAGGATGTGCTCGGCGCCGATCGGCAGCTTCAATTCGCGATCGGCGACCTTCTCGCCGTCAACGCGCACGGCCCCCTCGGCGAGCTTTCGGACCGCTTCGGAGTTGCTGCTGGCGAGCCCCGCCGCCTTGAGCGCGGCGACGATCGATTCACCGGCGGCATCGCGCGCTGTGACCGGCGTCAAAGGTAGATCGGTCGGCAACGATTTTTGGGCGAAGCGGGCGATGAACTCTTGCTGCGCGTGCTGCGCGGCCGCTGCGCCGTGGAAGCGCGCGACGATCTCGCCGGCGAGCTCGAATTTGACGTCGCGCGGGTTGCGGCCCGCGGCGATCGCCGCACGCAACGCTGCGATTTCGGCGAGCGGCCGGAATGACAAAAGTTCGAAGTAACGCCACATCAATTCGTCGCTGATCGACATCAGCTTACCGAATTGCGTCTCCGGCGCTTCGTTGATGGCGACGTAATTACCGAGCGATTTGGACATTTTATTGACGCCGTCGAGACCTTCGAGCAACGGCATCGTCAGCACGCATTGCGGCTCTTGGCCGTAGTGCTCCTGCAGCTGACGACCAACCAAAAGATTGAATTTTTGGTCGGTGCCGCCGAGTTCGACGTCGGCGCGCAACGCCACCGAATCGTAGCCTTGCACGAGCGGATAGAGGAATTCGTGGATGGCGATCGGTTGGCCGGAGTTGTAGCGCTTGTCGAAGTCGTCACGCTCGAGCATGCGCGCGACCGTATGTTTCGCCGCGATTTCGATGAGCCCCGCGGCACCCATCGAGCCGAACCAGCGCGAGTTGAAGTCGATGATGGTGCGCTCGGGATCGAGGATCTTGTAAATCTGCGCTTGGTAGGTGCGCGCGTTGGCCTGCACTTCTTCGGGCGTGAGGCGCGGCCGCGTCGCGTTACGACCGGTGGGGTCGCCGATCAAACCCGTGAAGTCGCCGATCAAAAAAATGACTTCGTGGCCGTATTGTTGGAACTGCCGCATTTTGTTGATCAGCACCGTGTGGCCGAGGTGCAAATCGGGTGCGGTCGGATCGAAACCCGCCTTGATACGCAGCGGCTTGCCGCGCGCGAGCTTCTTCGCGAGCTCGGCTTCGATCAAAAGTTCCGCACATCCGCGGCGGATTTCGGCGAGTTGTTCTTGCACGGTCGTCATGCGATCAATTCCGGTTCGCTCTCTTAGGCGCAAATAAATAGTACGGCTGTTAGGGTTGACCCGACTGCCCGGGGCGGGTAGCGTGCGCCGCCACACCCACCATGGAAGTGTAGTCCATGCCGCTGGAGCTGCGCTCGAACCCCGCCTTCTTCGCCTCGCGTCGCGCCGTCTGGCTGCAGTGGGTCGTGGTCGGCGTGTTCGCGTTGTCGTGGTGGCGTGGCGAGAACTTGATCGCCGATCTCGCGCGACAGGGCGAGAACGTCGCCGACGCAGCGCTCGCGGCGCGCAAGGCCGCAACGGCCGTGCAAGCGTCGCTCGGTCTCGCGACGGTCGAGGTGATCGTCGGCGCGAACGACACGCTCGAGCGCATCTTTCGTCGTTTGCAGTTGTCGGTGACCGATCTGGCGACCTTGCGTGCGCTGCCCGACTTGCGCAAACAACTCGATCGCTTGCGGCCCGGCGAACTCATCACCTTCAACGTGCAGAACATGAAGCTGATGGGTCTAGAGCGAAAATTGAGCCCGAGCGAAACGCTGCAGGTCACGCGCGCGCCCGACGGCTTCGACTCCAAAGTGATCGTCAATCCCATCGAGCGCGAAGTGCGGACCGCCGAAGGCGTGATCGACACGTCGTTGTTTCATGCGACGGCTGCAGCCGGACTCGACGATCGCGTGGCACTGCGCATCGCAGACATCTTTCAATGGGACATCGACTTCGTGCTCGAAGTGCAACCCGGCGATCGCTTCCGGGTCGTCTACGAGCGCTTGAGCCAGGACGGCAAAGATATGGGCTCAGGAGAAGTGCTCGCCGCCGAATTCGTCACGGGCGGCAAGCGGTTTCGCGCAGTGCGTCACGAGAACGCGGCGGGGCTCGGCTCCTATTACACACCCGCCGGCAAAAGTTTACGCAAGGCGTTCATTCGCGCGCCGGTCGATTTCACGCGCATCAGTTCACGATTCAACCTGTTTCGTTTGCATCCGGTATTGAATAGCGTGCGGGCGCATCGCGGCGTCGATTATGCCGCGCCGATCGGCACGCCGGTGAAAGCCTCGGGCGCGGGTCGCGTCGCCTACGTCGGTCAAAAAGGCGGCTACGGCAACGTGATCGAAATCGAGCATGCGAATCGGGTCCGCACCGTCTACGGTCATTTGTCGCGATTCGCAGCCGGCTTGCGCGCGGGCGAACGCGTCGAGCAAGGGAAGATCATCGGTTTCGTCGGTATGACGGGGCTAGCGACCGGACCGCATCTGCATTACGAATATTTGGTGAACGGCACGCATCGCGACCCGCAAAAAGTCATTTTGCCGGAACAGCCGCCGCTCGCCGGGTCGGCGCTGGCGGAGTTCCGCACAGCGACCGCACCGCTGCTCGCGCAACTCGAGCGCGGGCCGGTCGCGCCCGTTAGCGCGGGCGTGGGTGCCACGCCGACGACGGCGACCGCCACGACCGCGAGCGCCCCCCTGCCCCGCAGTCGCTAACTGCACTGCCGCCGATCGCGTTGTCACCGGTGTGTCACACACGGCAGCACGATTTCGTGCTGTACTGATGTGCGCGTGGTCGAACCGATGAACATCACCCCGAAATTTCTGATCAACCGCGAGTTGTCGGCGCTGGAGTTCAACCAACGCGTGCTCGCGCAAGCGCTCGACCCTGCCGTGCCGCTGCTCGAGCGGCTACGGTTTTTGTGCATCTCTTCAAGCAATCTCGACGAATTCTTCGAAATTCGCGTCGCCGGTATCAAGCAGTTGATCGACAGCGGCTCGGTGCAATGGAGCAGCGACGGTCTCACGCCGCTCGAACAGCTCGAAGCGATCCACGCTCGCGCCACACGACTCGTCGCCGAGCAATACGCCTGCCTAAACGACGTGTTGTTCCCGGCGCTGTTGGCGGCCGGTATCAAACTTTTGCGGCGGGGCTCGATCGGCGACGAAGATCGCCGCTGGCTCGAACGTTATTTCGTCAGCGAGATCGAACCGGTGGTGACGCCGCTCGCGCTCGATCCAGCGCGACCCTTCCCTCGCATTCAAAACAAAAGCTTGAATTTCATCGTGCAGTTGCACGGCGAAGACGCCTTTGGTCGCGAAGCAACACTCGCGATCATCCAGGCGCCGCGATCGTTACCGCGCGTCGTGCCGCTGCCGACCGACGAAAACGGCATGCAGGGTTTCGTATTGCTCTCGACCATCGTCGAAGAATTCGTGCCGCGGCTCTTCGAGGGCATGCAGGTGCTCGGCTGTCATCAATTTCGACTCACGCGTAACAGCGATTTGTTCGTCGACGAAGAAGAAGCCGACGACCTGCGCGATGCTCTCGAAGGCGAGCTCGCACATCGACGGTACGGCGCAGCGGTCCGTCTCGAGACGGCCGTCGATTGCCCGAGTGAAATCGTCGACTTTTTGTTACGCCAATTCGGCGTCGGGGCGCACGATTTGTATCGTGTGCCGACGCCGGTCAATTTGCACCGGCTGTCGGCGCTCGTCGACCTGGCGAATAGCAGCTCGCTCAAATATCCACCGTTCGTGCCGGCGATACCGCGGCGCTTCGCAGCAGGCAGCGATTTCTTCGAGGCGATACGCCAAGGTGACGTGCTGCTGCACCACCCTTTTCAGGCTTTCACACCGGTGGTCGATTTTCTGCGGCAAGCGGCCGCCGATCCGCACGTGCTCGCGATCAAACAAACCCTCTATCGCACGGGCACCGACTCGGCGATCGTCGATGCGCTGGTCGCTGCGGCGCAAGCAGGCAAGGACGTTACCGTGGTCGTCGAACTGCGCGCGCGCTTCGACGAAGAAGCGAACATCGAACTTTCGGACCGTTTGCAAGAAGCCGGCGCGCACGTGATGTACGGCGTGGTCGGCTTCAAGACGCACGCGAAAATGTTGATGGTGGCACGCCGCGAGCCCGACGGCATTCGTCGCTATTGCCACCTTGGTACCGGCAACTACCACTCGCGCACTGCGCGCGCCTACACCGACTACGGGCTGTTCACCTGCGCCGCCGACATCGGCCAAGACGTGCACGAAATCTTTCTGCAGTTGACGAGCCTCACCCGCACGCCGAAATTGTCGACGTTGCTGCAATCACCGTTCGAGTTGCAGCGCGCGATGATTCAACGCCTCGATCGCGAAGCCGCGCACGCGTCGGCCGGTCGGCCGGCACGGGTGATCCTCAAGATGAATTCTTTGGTTGAACGCGAGTCGATCGACGCGCTGTGTCGCGCATCGCAGGCGGGCGTGCAGGTCGATTTGATCGTGCGCGGCGTTTGCGCCTTGAGGCCAGGTGTACCTGGTATCTCCGACAACGTTCGCGTGCGATCGATCGTCGGTCGATTTCTCGAACACTCGCGGGTCTTCCATTTCCACAATGACGGCGATTCGGAAACGTTTTGCAGCAGCGCCGATTGGATGGAGCGTAATTTTTTCCGGCGGGTGGAAGTCGCTTTCCCAATTCGCGAACCACGCCAACGCGCCCGTATCCTCGCCGAGCTCGACACTTACTTACGCGATGACACCCAAGCCTGGGCACTCGACGCGGACGGTGGTTACCAGCGCGTCACCGCGCCGTCGACCGCAGCCGATGCCGTCCGCGTGTGCGCGCAACGGCAATCGCTCGAGGCTTATACGGCGGGCAATCCTCTCGACGAGTAGATTCGCAGGCGAAAATCGACACTGCGCAGCCAGTCGATCTCCTGGCTGAGGTCGGCGACGGTGAGCGGATGGTCGCGCAACCAACGCAATGGGAATCGTAATTCTAAGGTGCGTCCGCGTGCCGCGAGCACCAACGTCGGCAAAGGCGAGCGTCCGCGCCCGCGATGTAACAGGACGGCGAGTCGCAAGATCACGATCAAAAAAATCACGCGCTTGTCCCACGGCGGCAGCAAGCGTTCGAAGCCTTCGCTGGTGAGTTTGCGACGATGACTACCGACGATCCGCGCCAGCATGCGTTGTTCCTCGCGCGGGAAACCCGGCATGTCGGCATTTTCGAGTAAGTACGCGCCGTGTTGGTGATGGCGCGAGTGCGCAACGTCGAGCCCGATTTCGTGCAATCGCGCCGACCACGTCAATATTTGTTCGGCGAGCGGGTCGTCGAGTTGCCAATCCGCGGCGACCTGCTCGAGCAGCGTCAGGGCCGTGCGCTCGACGCGCTCCGCTTGCGCGAGATCGACGTGATAGCGGGCCTGCATCGCGCGCACGGTACGATCACGAGCATCCTCGCGCGTGATACGACCGACCATGTCGTACAACAGACCGTCGCGCATCGCACCATCGGAGACTTCCATCCGTTCGATGCCGAGCACTGCGAACACCTCGGTGAGGATCGCGAGTCCGCCGGGGAACACGCTGCGCCGTTCGGCGTCGATGCTCGCGAGGCGCAGATCGCGCACGTTACTGAGACCGCCGACCAGTTGTACGAGCTGCTCGAGACCGCCGCGCGTGATCGCCTGCACCCCGGGATCGAGCTCGCGCAACGCATCGCCGATCGCCCGAATCGTGCCCGAGCTACCCGCCGCCTGCGCCCAGCCGCGGCGTTGATAAGCGAGTTGGATCGGCTCGAGTTCGCTGCGCACGGCGACGCGCGCGCGCGCGAAACGTTTGGCGGAGATGCGGCCGTCGGGAAAAAAACGTTCGCTCAAGCCGACGCAGCCGACCTCGACACTTTCGAGTTCGAGTGGCACGAGTCCATCGCCGATGATGAGCTCGGTGCTGCCGCCGCCGATGTCGACGACGAGACGGCGACCTCCACCGCTCGGCATGGTGTGCGCGACACCCGAGTAAATGAGTCGCGCTTCTTCCATGCCGGAGACGATTTCGATCGGGTGGCCGAGGGCGCTGCGTGCCTTTTCGAGAAAGGATTGTTTGCGGTGCGCGCGGCGCAAGGCATTCGTGCCGACCACGCGCACCGTGTCGGCATGCATCTCGGCAATTCTTTGACCGAAGCGCTCGAGACAAGCGAGCGCACGCGCTGCTACGTCCCGATCGAGCCGCCCCTCGGCGTCGAGGCCGGCACCAAGACGTACCATTTCGCGCAGTCGATCGACGACGACGAGTTGCCCGTGGGTGTAGCGGGCGACGACCATGTGAAAACTGTTGGAGCCGAGATCGACGGCGGCGAGCAACTCGGGCGATTTGCGGGAACTAGCCCGCGCTGCGTTGCCTGAGGGCACGCGCGATCGAACTCAGGCCGCGAACGAGGATCCGCAACCGCAGGTCGTGGTCGCGTTCGGATTGCGAATCACGAACTGCGCGCCGTCGAGCCCCTCACGGTAGTCGATTTCGGCGCCGCTCAAATATTGGAAACTCATCGGATCGACCAACAATTTGACGCCAAGGTTTTCGACCAGCGTGTCGCCGTCCTGGGCTTGATCGTCGAACTCGAAACCGTATTGCAGACCCGAGCAGCCACCACCCTGCACAAAGACGCGCAGTTTTAGGTTCGGGTTGCCCTCGGCTTCGATCAACGAGCCGACCTTGCGCGCAGCCGCATCGGTGAATACCAAGGCGGGCGGCAGATCGTCGGGCACAGCATGCAGGTCACTCATGGGACCCTATTCTAGGTACGCGGTTGGTTGGGGTCAAAAGCGGACAATTCGAGGGCCGGAGCGCTGCCCGTATCGCTGCCGATCGGGATCAACTTACCTTCGATGCGAGCGCCCATCACGGTCTCGATGCTGCCGTAATGCAGATCGCCAACGACGCGCGCCTTCGCACCGATCACCGCCCGACCGGTCGCATGCACTTGACCGCGAATCTCACCGTCGACGACTAGATCGGTCACGACCACATCGCCGTCGATGCGACCGCCCTCACCCACCCACAAAGTCGTTTTTTGATCGGGCATCGCACGCACGCTACCGCGGACGCGACCCTCTAAGTGCATGCCGCCTTGAACGCTGACGTCGCCGTCGATGACGGTTTTTTTAGCGATCAGCGTATCGATGCGACCCGTGACGGGACGATTTTTGTTGCGACCGAACATGTCATCCTCCGTCCACTCGTCCACCGTCCACCGTCCACACCATCGATTGCGTCACCACAGGCTCGGTGCGTCCGGGTGCGTGCAGTTCGACCGTGAGGCGTTGCGGCACGAATCCGCCGGGCAAAGTCACCTCGGGCTGCAGTGCCGCGAAGTAGCGGAAATTGTAAGCGGTTTCGGGGACTTTGAGCGTTTCTGCGCGGCCGGCGCGGGTGCCGTCGATGACGACTCGCGCAGCGCCACTCACCATCCCTTGCGGACGCCCCGGCTGTTGCAGGGAAATTCTGATCCCGTAGGTATCGCGGGTGCTCATCCGCACGATCCGCAGGTCGCGGATCGCGACGTCGACGCGCTCGGTGCCTTGAACGACGATGCCGCGATAAAACTCGAGTTGTTGTTTTTGACGCGCGACTTCGGCCTGCAGTTCACCGATGTTGCGCGCGACTTCCTGACGCTCGCGCGCGAGACCGGACTTCAGCACTTCGAATTCGGCAACTTGGCGTTCGAGTCGCCGAATCTCGAGATCACGCTGCAAGATCGTCGTACGCAACGCGAGCTCGCTGCGAGCGGCGGTCAAAGCATCGTGTCCGGCACGCGCGCCGCCCCAGGCGTACAAGCCCCAGCCGATGACGATGGCCGCGAGCCCGGCGATCGCGAGCGCGAGCTTGCCGCGCGCCCAAGCAGGCCCGTGGATGACGACCGGCGCCGGTCGATCGCTCATCGTCGATCGCTCATCGGTCGCGCCGGCTCGCGCGCGCGCCCGCCGCAGACCACCAATCCGGATACGGTGGCAAGCCACCGGGCAGTGCGCTGCGGCCGAGCTCGTGCAGCGCGAGTTCGTAGACGCGACGTTTGAAGTGGATAACTTCGCGCACCGGCTCCCAAAAGTCCGCCCAGCGCCAATCGGCGAATTCGGGCTCGCCGGTGGTGTCGAAACGAACCGCAGGGGTCGGTTCGCGACTGCGCAATAGATACCAACGCTGTTTTTGACCGATACACAGCGGCTGTTGGTCGTGACGGATGAATTGCCGCGGCAGGCGATAGCGCAGCCAGCGGCGCGTCACGCCCAGCACTTCCACTTGCTCGGCGTGCAAGCCGATCTCTTCGAGCAACTCGCGGTACATCGCCTGCTCGACGCTCTCGCCGCGGCGAATACCGCCTTGCGGAAACTGCCAGCCTTTGTTGCCCACGCGCCGACCCAGAAACACGCGACCGAGATCGTCGCTCAGGACGATGCCGACGTTGGCGCGAAAACCTTCGTTGTCGATGTGGTCGGTCACGCGCGCGTCGCGTGCAGGCTGCGACGATCTTCGAGATATGCGCGGCCACGCTCCATCAAGTCGCGAAAAGCAGCGCGATCGTCGGCGGCGACCGCGCTACGCAAGGTATCGACCGCGTTCGCGAGCGCCGCGAGCGGCGCGGCACCGAAGTCGTTCAATCTTTGGATATCAAAATATAGATCTGGATTTTCTTGGGCGACCCGCGTCGCAACGTCGAGTTGCGCATCGAACGTCGTACTCGAGAGGCGCGCGAGGCGCGGCGCAGCCTCACCGCTGCCGGCGAGAGCAGTGAAGAACGCGATGTTGAGGGCGTGCGACAAACCGAGTACGTAGGCGATCAAACGATCGTGATCGTCGAGACTCATCACCACTTGCTCGACCATGGTCGGCGCGAACAATTCGCGCGCGCGCTCGAGTGCCGCAGCAGCACCGAGGTCGACGAAGATCACGTGCCTTCCGGACAGCAGTTCGGTGTCGGGCCCAAACATCGGATGCACCGAGGTGACCGCGCAACCGGCCTCGCGCAAGGCCGCAAGCCCGGTGCGCAGCGGCGACTTCAAAGATCCGAGATCGAACACCACACCACGCGGCTTGCGCGTCGCGAGCGCGAGTAACACGTCGTTGGTCGTGCCTAGCGGCGTTGCGACGACGATCAGATCGTGCACCAGTTCCACGGCGCGCCAATCCCCGACGTCCTGCGCTCCCTCCGGGACACCTGCCGGATCGCTCGAATCGACTTCGAAACCTTGGGACAGCAAAAAATCGGCGAACCACGCGCCCATCTTGCCCGCCGCACCGATCACGAGGGCGCGCCGGCCCGAGCCGTGCGCGCGCGCGACGACACTGGCTTTTTCTTGGGTCGTGAGCGACGAGCGAATCAGCATGCGCATCAAATCTTCGGCGATCTTCGGCGATACGCCGCGCGCCTCGGCGACGCGTCGTGCACCGAGAATCACCTCGCGCTCACGGCCGTAATCGCGCGTCGCATAGCCGGTGGCGCGTTTGACGCGCGCGATTTCGCGACTCGTCCGCTGTCGATCGGCGATCAATTCGATCAATCGATCGTCGATTTGATCGAGGTGGCGGCGCAATTCGTCGAGCGTCGGCATGGCGCAAAATCCGGCAGTGGTGTGTGGGTGGCGAACTAAGCGGCTACTATAGTCGCATGCGCCTTCCCGCCCAATTCCTGCCCGATCCTCTGCCCGCAGATCCGATGCCACTCGCCGCCGAATGGCTCGCCCTCGCCCGGCAGCGCCGCGACCAACCGAATCCGAACGCGATGGTGATCGCGACGGTCGATTCGAACGGACAACCGTCGGCGCGCGTGGTGCTCTGCAAAGATCTCGCGCCGGTGCCGGGCAGCATCACGTTCTTCACCAACTACGACTCGCACAAAGGTCGCGAACTGGCAGCGAATCCTCGGGTCGCGATCGTGATGCATTGGGACCACCTGCATCGCCAGTTGCGCATCGAGGGTCGAGCGCGGCGCGTCCCGGCGCCCGACAGCGACGCCTATTTTCGCACGCGACCTTGGCAGCGACGCATCGGTGCGTGGGCTAGCGCACAAAGCAGCCCGGTCGACTCGCGCGCGACCCTGGAGAGAAATTTGGCGGCGACGGCCGCTCGCTTCGGCACGCCGGTGCCCGGGCCCGAGGATGCCCCCGATGCTAAAGACATCGGTGCGGATGTGCCGCGCCCGGCGAATTGGGGTGGTTTCGAAGTGATCGCGGCAGCAGTCGAACTGTGGGTCGAGGGAGAGTCGCGCATCCACGATCGCGCGCGCTGGACGCGCGACGTGTCGTTCGACCCGACGCCGGGCTCAGCGGTGCAAGTCGGGCCGTGGCGTTGCTCGCGACTGCAGCCCTGAGAAATTCGCCGCCCTAAGAAATCAACCGAGTTGGGCGCGTAAAGCTGCGTGCAACGCGCCGTTGGTGGCAAGCACGCTGGTGGTCTCGAGGGTGACCGGCCCACCGTCGAGATCGGTGAAGCGGCCGCCCGCCTCTTCGACGATCACCGTGAGTGCGGCGATATCCAAAATATTGACGTCCGACTCGATCACCGCATCGAGCGCACCGCGTGCGAGCAAATGGTAGTGCACGAAGTCGCCGTAGCCGCGGATACGATTCACCCGCGTGACGAGTTCGCCGAAGCGCGCCCATCGCGCCCCCGCGGCGAGCGTCTTGAGATTACCCGTCGAGACGATCGCATCGTCGAGCGCAGCGACCGCACTAACGCGAATCGGTTTGCCGCCGAGAAAAGCGCCGCCGCCACGTTCGGCCCACGCGAGTTCACCGTATGCGGGGGCCGACGAAACGCCGAGCACCAACCGACCTTGGCGCAACAACGCGATCTGGGTCGAAAAGAACGGGCACTCGCGCACGAACGATTTCGTACCGTCGATCGGATCGACTAGCCAAATGCTCTCGGCATCCATCGCGTGCCGGCCGGTTTCTTCACCGTAAAAACCATAGTTCGGAAAACGCTGCGAAAGCACCGCACGAATCGCCTCTTCGGCGCGCACGTCGGCTTCGGTGACCGGTGATTTGTCGGCCTTGGTGATCACCGCGAGATTGCGCTGATAAAGTTCACGGATCACGCGGGCAGCAGCTTCGGCGGCGTCGAGTGCGGCCTGCAATTCGGCGGACGGCAAGATTCTGGCCTCCAAGCTCCAACGTGCGTTCGGTTGCGTGCGCAGGGTGCGTTCGCGCTGCGTGCCTGTCAACCGGTGCGCGAGCAGAGTATCGTTACGTGATGGGCAATCGACTCAGCAAGATTTATACACGCACCGGCGACGACGGTACGACCGGACTCGGCGACGGCACACGCGTTGCCAAAGACGACGCTCGCGTCGAGGCATACGGCACGGTCGACGAAGCGAACAGCGCAATCGGCGTGGTGCTCGCGGTCGCCGGCTTGCCGCCAGCCGTGCACGACTGTCTACTCGCGGTGCAACACGATCTGTTCGATCTCGGCGGCGAACTGTGCATTCCGGGCACGCGACTCGTGGCGCCGCAGCGCATCGACGCGCTGGAGCGAGCGCTGGATGGGTTCAACGATCCGTTGCCGCCGTTGCGCGAGTTCATCTTGCCGGGCGGCGGGCCAGCGACGGCCGCTTGCCATCTCGCGCGCACCATCACGCGTCGGGCCGAACGGCGCGTTTGGACGCTCGCGGCGGCCAGCGGCGATGTGAATCCGGATGCCTCGCGCTACCTCAACCGCTTGTCCGACCTGTTGTTCGTGATCGCGCGCGTGTTGGCACGGCACGAAAACGGCGCCGAGCTCACCTGGAACCGCGAACGCCTCAAGCCCTGAGCGCGCTTTCGTCGACCTCGCTCTTGATCTGCGTGCCGATCACGAGCGCGAGCAACACCGCACCCGCAAGTCCGATGAAGGCGACTTGGTAGCTGCCGTAGGCATCGAACAGCATGCCGGTGATCCAACTGCCGAGGCCGACACCCACCGACTCCATGAAGCTGATCGCGCCGTTGATACGGCCGATTTCGCGCAAGCCGAAATTATTGACGGCGAGCATGTTGTAGAGCGTGAACAAACCGCCCCAGCCGAGACCGATGACGATCGCCGAGCCCACGACCCAAGCTTCTTTCATGGTCGCTAGCCCCACGAGCCCAAAGAACATGATCACCAGACAGGTCATGAATACTTTGTGGCGATCGATACGATCGGCGATCGCACCGTTGGCAAGTTTGGCGAACATCGCGACGATGCTGAAGAGGCCGAGCAACGGCCCCGCCTGTTTCAAGGGGTAGCCGAAACCTTTGTTCAAGTGCAGCACGAAATGCTGTACGAAACTGAAGATCGCGTAATAGGTTAAAAAACCGGAAATGCCGATCGCCCAAAAAGTACGCGTGCGAATCGCTTCGCGGAAGGTCAAACCATGCTGCTTCAGATCACCGATCGCCATGTTTTGCCCGACTGCGGCGTAACCCGCCTGCGCTGGTGTGCCGCGGATGACGAGCAACACCAGCACGAACAAGACGAGCGGCATGTAGGCGTTGTAGATGAACGCTTGGCGCCAACCGTAGGCTTCGATCAGATAGGGATTTAGGAACGGCAGCACTGCACTGCCCATGCTGGTGCCGACCAGCGCGATGCCGATCGCGAGGCCGCGGTGCTTGACGAACCAACTCGAGACCAAATAAATCACGGTCATCGAACCGCTAGTCGAGAGCGCGAGCGAGAACAACAGGTGGATGACGTACACCTGTTTGAGCGCTTCGTTGGCCCAATACTGGGAGTAAAGATAAAACCCTATGGCGCCGAGCACGACGGCGATGCCGATCGCGACGTTACGGCCGATCGACGGCGCGAGCACGCTGAGTGCGACCACCACGACACCGCCGAGACCGAGCGCCGTGACCGCCGCGATGACTTGCAAAATGAGCGGCGAGCCGCCGTTCTGTAATTGCGAGTAGCCGAAATAGCCGAGCATCAAAAAACCGCAGCCGGTCATGAGCAAGTGCCGCGGATTCAAGCGGTCGATCAAGATACCGACGAACGGCGAAATCATCGCCGTCACCAAAAAATTCAAAAAATCGCGGAACTTGAAATCACCGCGTGGCCACTGGAATTCGTCGAGCAGCGGTGGGTCGAAGATCGTGATGCCGGTCGCGGTCATGCCGTTCGACAAAAACAGCGCGAACATGCCCATCACGGCGACGATCCACGGATACCATGCAGGCGCCTGGCGGCGCAGTGTGTCGTTCATGTTTTATCCCCCGTTGGCGACTCGACCGCAGCCCGCAGTCGTGTCCAGTCGAATGCCGGTCCGGGATCGCTCTTGCGCCCGGGCGCGATGTCACTATGCCCTACGAGCCGCGCAGGCGCGAGTCCCGGATACGCGGCACACAAAGATCTGATGATGCTGGCGAGCGCCGCGTACTGGGCGTCGGTGTAGGCCGTGGTGTCGGTGCCCTCGAGTTCGATGCCGATCGAAAAATCGTTACAGCGATCGCGACCCTCGTAACGTGACGCCCCGGCGTGCCACGCGCGGGCGTGAAACGGCACGAATTGCGTACTGCAACCGTCGCGCGCGATCAGCAGGTGTGCCGACACGCGCAAACCGGCGATCGCAGCAAAATACGGGTGTGCCGCAGGCGGCAAGTTGCCGCAAAAAAACCGCTCGATCCAACCGCCGCCGAAATCGTCGGGCGGCAGACTGATGCCGTGCACCACGATCAACTCCGGGCGCATGTCAGCGGGTCGCGCATCGTAGTGCGGCGAGAACACTTGGCGGGCCCCGCGTAGTAAACCGGTCGGCAGATCGACAGCGGCAGCGGGGCGAGCGACGGGACGGGACATGAGGGGCGATCATGCCAGAATATCGGCATGTCCCAAGCCTCCAATGCGGCGCTGCGGGCGCGGGATCTCGCGCACGTCTGGCACCCCTGCACGCAGATGAAGGATCACGAGCGCGAGCTGCCGCTGCTGCCGATCCGCAGCGCGCGCGGCGTGTGGCTCACCGATCACGACGGCAAACGCTACATCGATGCGATCAGTTCTTGGTGGGTGAATCTGCACGGTCATGCCGAACCGCGCATCAACGCCGCCGTGCAAGCGCAACTCGCAGCCGCGCCGCACGTGATGTTCGCCGGCCTCACCCACGAACCGGCGTTGCGGCTCGCCGAAGAACTGGTCGCGCTCGCGGCACCCGGGCTCACGCGCTGTTTCTTTGCCGATAGCGGCTCGGCTGCGATCGAGATCGCGGTCAAGATGAGCTTCCACTTTTGGCAGAACAGCGGTCGGCCGCGCAAAACGCGATTCGTGACACTGGCCAACAGTTATCACGGCGAGACGCTGGGCGCGCTCGCGGTCGGCAACGTCGAACTTTACAAAGCGATCTATCGACCACTTTTGATGGATGTCATCACGACACCCTCACCCGACGCTTATCAGCGCGCACCCGGCGAGACGGCGGTCGACGTTGCGCGACGTCGCGGCGCAGAACTCGAGGCGCTGCTCGCCGCGCAGGCCGACGAAATCGCCGCCGTGATCGTCGAGCCGCTCGTGCAATGTGCCGGCAACATGCGCATGCACGATCCGGAATATCTACGCATCGTCCGCGCCGCCTGCACGCGTCATGGCGTGCATCTCATCGCTGACGAGATCGCCGTCGGCTTCGGTCGTACCGGCACCTTGTTCGCTTGCGAACGCGCAGCGATCACGCCTGATTTTCTTTGTTTGTCGAAAGGCCTGACCGCCGGCTATCTACCGATGTCGGTGGTACTCACGAGCGAGGACGTCTATCGCGCGTTCTATGACGAATACGCGAAGCTCAACGCTTTTTTGCATTCCCATAGTTATGCGGGCAATCCGCTCGGGTGTGCTGCAGCACTCGCGTCACTTGCGATCTTTCGCGAGGACCGTGTCCTCGAACGCAATCGCGATACGGCCGCACTGCTGGAAAAAACCGTGCGCGCGGCATTCGAAGATCATCCGCAGGTCGCCGAAGTGCGTTGTAGCGGCATGATCGTCGCGGTCGAGTACGTGCGCGAGCGCGAGACGCGCACGCCCTACGATTGGCGCGAACGCCGCTCGCTCGCCATGCACCGCCACGCGCTCGAACGCGGCGTATTGCTCAGGCCGCTCGGCAACGTGTTGTATTTCATGCCGCCTTACGTGATCAGCGCAGCGGAGATCGACACCATGGTGAGCGTCGCGCGCACCGCTTTCGATCTTGCGCTGCAGGACCGGTGAGCGATCGACATGCGCGCCATCCGAATTTTTTGTCCGACACCGATCGTCGCCGACACGCCCTGCGAACTACCGGCCGCCGCCGTACAACACGTCGTCAAAGTATTACGCTTGCGCGAAGGTCAAGCGCTCACCGTATTCGACGGCAGCGGTGGTGAGTGGGCGGCGACGATCACCGCACTGCGCAAAGATCGCGTTAGCGTCACGGCGCAGCGGCACGACCCCGTCGAGCGCGAGTCGCCGCTCGCGGTCACGCTCCTACAAGCCCTCGCGCGCGGCGAAAAAATGGATTGGATCGTCCAAAAAGCGACCGAGCTCGGTGTGGCGCGGCTGGTGCCGATCGCGACCCAGCGCAGCGTGGTACAACTCGATGACGAGCGCGCCGATAAAAGATTGGCGCATTGGCGCAGCGTCGCCATCGCCGCTTGTGAACAAAGCGGTCGCAATCGTTTGCCCGAAATCGCGACGCCCGTGCCGCTCGACGCCGCGTGTGCGATCGCAGCGACACGCGGCATCGGTATGCATCGTTATGCGCTCGCGCCCGGCGACGCACCGGATTTCACGAGTGCCTTGCGCGCCCTCGAGCGATCGTCCACGACACCACCGCGCCTGACCTTGCTGGTCGGCCCCGAGGGCGGTCTCACCGAGGAAGAACTCCAGCGGGCCGCAGACTGCGGCTTCAACCCGGTTTCGTTAGGGCCGCGCGTGTTGCGCACCGAAACCGCTGGTGCCGCCGCTATCGCGATCGCACAAGCGCTGCTCGGCGATCTGCGTAAAATGCCGCTATAAAATATCAGGATGAGTATCGCGCCATGAGTCGCCGCACCCTTGCCGTCGTGATGGACCCCATCGCCGACATCAAATACGCCAAAGACACCACGCTCGCGATGTGTCTCGCGGCGCAGGCGGCCGACTACGAATTGCTCTATCTCGAGCAAGCCGATCTTTGGTTGCGCGACGGCGTAGCGCTCGGCCGCGCGCGCTCGTTGCAGGTGTTCGCGAATCCGGAACATTGGTTCGAACTCGGCGAGCCACGCACGCTCCGACTCGGCGAACTCGACGTCATCTTGATGCGCAAAGATCCACCGTTCGACATGGAGTTCGTCTACACGACCTACATCCTCGAGCGAGCCAAAGAACAAGGCGCGCTAGTGGTGAACGAACCGAGTGGGCTGCGGGACATGAACGAAAAGGTCTACACGGCCTGGTTCCCGCAATGCTGCGCACCGACGCTCGTGACGCGCAACATGCACGACATGGAAGAATTTCTCGCCGAGCACGACAAGATCGTCTGCAAGCCGCTCGACGGCATGGGTGGTCGCTCGATTTTCGTGATTGAGCGGCACGATAAAAATCGTCGCGTGATCCTCGAAACGCTCACGCACGACGGCACGCGCTATGCGATCGCCCAGCGCTACATCCCGGACATCGTCACCACGGGCGATTCACGCATTTTATTGATCGACGGCGAGCCGATTCCGTTCGCACTCGCGCGCATTCCGCGCGGTGACGATCATCGCGGTAATCTCGCTGCCGGCGGCAAAGGCGTCGGTCGCGAATTGAACGAGCGCGATCGCTTCCTCGCGGCGCAGATCGGGCCCACCCTCGCCGCACGCGGCATGCTGTTCGTCGGCATCGACGTCATCGGTGGCTATGTCACCGAAATCAACGTCACGAGCCCGACCGGCGCACGCGAACTCGATCGTCAATTCGGTATCGACGTGACTGCGGGGCTCATCGCCGCCGTGACGCGACGACTCGATCGGCGCGCGTGACGAGCCCGGCCGCGAGCGACATACCGGCGGCGCGCGAACGCCTCACCGCCACGCTCTTCATCGCCGTCCTCGCGCATCTCGTGCTCGTGCTCGGCGTCACGTTCGGCAGCGGCGCCGGCGGGCCGCTACCATTGCAGAGCCTCGACATCCGACTCGTGCCCGAGGCCAGCGACGAGCGCAGCAACGCAGCCGCGTATTTAGCCGAATTCGATCGCCTCGGCCGTGGCACGACCGCCGAGCGCATACGCGGCCTCACGCCGCGCGGCCTCGAGGCGCAACGAGCGGCGGCACGCGAAGATACGCGTGGCCGCCCGGCCGACGCCGGCTTGCCGGCCCGCATCCCGGTACTCGCGGTGCTCAGTCTCGAGCCGGCGACGCGCGCCGTCGGTGCACCGGCGAATACGCCCCTCACGCCGGGCGAACGCGCATTGCAGCGCGCACAGCAGGCCGAACGTCCGCCGCAACTCGAAACCGGCGGCGACGATGCAGTCGATCGCGCACAGCTCACCGGCCCACCGTCGCGCGAAGGCGAACTCGTCTCACCCGATACCCGCGCCGCCGCGTTCGCGCCCTATCTCGATCGCTGGCGCCGCAAAGTCGAGCGTTTCGGCACGCTGAACTTTCCGGACGTCGCCGCATCCCGACCCGCGCGTCCGCCGATCCTCGCGATTCTGCTCGGCGCCGACGGTACGGTGCGCGACGTCGCGCTGCAGCGCAGTAGCGGTCTCACCGCGCTCGATCAGGCGGCCATTCAAATCGTGCGCAGCGCCGGTCGCTTCGAGCCGTTCCCGGAACCGCTCGCCCGCAGCGTCGGCGAACTGCGTTTCGCCTACGAATGGCGCTTCGAGACCGTGCCCGGAAACGCTAGCAGGCCAGCGCCGTGAGCCGCATACTTGCGTCATGAAAGCCGAGACGACCCTCACGAATCAGCTTTTGGTGGCGATGCCGTCGCTTGAAGACTCCAACTTCGCGCAATCGGTAACGTTGATCTGTGAACACGCGCCCGACAAAGGTGCGCTAGGCATCGTCATCAACAAACCGCTGCCGATGACGCTCGGTGAAGTGTTCGAACAAATGGACCTCGCCGCGCGCGAACCTGCGATCGGCGCACAACCGGTGTTGCGAGGTGGGCCGGTCAATCGCGAGCGTGGTTTCGTCGTGCATCGTGCCGGCAGCCCGTGGGATTCTTCGCACGTGATCTCGGAGCACGTGCAGGTCACGACGTCACGCGACGTACTCGCCGCGATGGCACGTGGCGAGGGGCCGCGCGACGCGTTCGTCGCCTTGGGTTACGCCGGCTGGGAAGCCGGTCAACTCGAGCGCGAGATGCACGACAACGCGTGGATCGCACTGCCGGTCGACGAACACATCTTGTTCGAGATGCCGTTCGAGCAGCGCTGGCATGCGGTGTGGCGCCACCTCGGCATAGACCCCGGCCGAATGAGCCGTTTCGCCGGGCATGCCTGACGCGACCCCCGAGGTCGTGCTCGCGTTCGACTTCGGCTTGCGGCGCATCGGTGTCGCCATCGGCGATACGCTGACCGCCAGCGCGCGACCACTGCAGGCCGTGCACGTCGACGGATCTTTGAACGAAGCAGATTGGCAACGCCTCTTGGAACTGCTCCGACGGCACGCTGCGCGCAGGATCGTGGTCGGCTGCCCGTATAATGTCGACGGCAGCGTTCAAGCTCTGACCATGCAGGCGCGCGACTTCGCGCACTCGCTCGGGACACGCAGCGCGCTGCCGGTCCACCTCGTCGACGAACGCTACTCGTCGCTCGAAGCAGAGCAAGCGCTGCGCGAGCGGCGTGCGGCCGGCACGCGACGCGCGCGCATCGATCGCGCCGCGATCGACAGTGCCGCAGCCGCGGTGATCCTCGAGCGGTGGTTCGCGGGTGAAGGAGAACAACGCGCATGATCGACATCGTCCGCCGAGACGCCGTTACGCAACTGCGCGCCGATGGTTCGCTGCGCCATCTGCTCACGCTCGACGGTCTACCGCGCACGATGCTCGAAAGATTGCTCGAGCGCGCCCGCCATTTCGCGCGGCCGCTCGGCACGCGGGCGGCGCGCAGCAACACGCTCGATGGCATGACGGTCGCGACCTTGTTCACCGAACCGTCGACGCGAACCCGCGTGTCGTTCGAATTGGCCGCGCGCCGACTCGGCGCCGACGTGGCGAGCGTCGAGGTGCAACTTTCGTCGCGCCTCAAAGGCGAGAGCATGCTCGACACCGTCGCAACGCTCGAGGCTTTGCACGTCGACGTCTTCGTGTTACGCGATGCGGAAGCCGACGTTCCCGATCTCGTCGCCGCAGCGGTCGGGCCGCACGTGAGCGTGCTCTCGGGTGGCGCCGGCAGTCGCTCGCATCCGACGCAGGGTTTGCTCGATGCGCTGACGGTGCTCGAACGCAAAAGACGCATCGAAGGATTGTCGATCGCAATCGTCGGTGACGTTCGCCATTCGCGCGTCGCGCGCTCGGCGATGCAAGTGTTTCGCGCGCTCGGCGTCGGTGAATTGCGCATCGTCGCGCCGGCGGCGTTGATGCCGGACGAACACGAATTTTCCGGCTGCGTGCGGCACGGCGCGATCGAACGCGGTATCGCCGACTGCGACGTCGTGATGATGCTGCGCATTCAAAAAGAACGTATGGCCGCCGCTGCGATTCCGAGCGCTGCCGAATACTTTGCCGAGTGGGGCCTGACGCCGCGCCGACTCGCCCTCGCTAAGCCCGACGCGATCGTGATGCATCCGCAACCCATGAATCGCGGCGTCGAGATCGACTCCGCGGTCGCCGATGGCCCACAGTCGGCGATCCGCGATCAAGTCAGACACGGCGTCGCGGTGCGCATGGCGGTGCTCGAAGCAGTGGCCGGAGAATCTCGATGACGTCGACTCAACATCCCGCTCATCGCGGCTCGATCTGCCTCGAAGAGGGCAAAATTCTCGCGCACGAAACCCACGCCGGCGATCAATTCGTGTTGCGTATCGCAGCACCGAAGTGCGCGGCACGCGCGACCGCAGGTTGCTTCGTGCACCTGCAAGTCGACGATGCAATTCCGATGCGACGACCGCTTTCTTTGATGCGCGCCGATGCGTCGGCGGGCTGGATCGAGATCCTCTATAAAATCGTCGGCCCGGGCCTAGATGCCTTGTCGCGCCGTCGCATCGGCGAAACGCTCTCGGTGCTCGGGCCGATCGGTCAAGGTTTCACGCCGCACGCCGAGCGTCCGCGCGCACTGTTGATCGGCGGCGGTGTCGGCATTCCGCCGATGATCTATCTCGCCGAGATGCTGCACGCCGAGCGACTCGCCGGTCGCGGCGCTTGGAATTCTTTGACACTAATGGGATCGGAGATCCCGTTTCCGTTCGCCACTCGACCGTCGACGATCATCGTCCCCGGCATACCGCCCGGCGTGATCGCAGCGCATCCTTTGTTGGAATCTTGGGGTGTGCCGAGCCGACTCGCCTCGCGCGCCGGCTTCCCGGGTTGTCACGATGGCTTCGTGACCGAGCTCGCCGCGCATTGGCTCGAGTCGCTCGATGCCGCCGCCCGCGCCGAAGTCGAAATCTTTGCTTGCGGACCGACGCCGATGCTCGAAGCAGTGGCGCGACTGGCCGCCCGTCACGCTCTGCCCTGCCAAGTGTCGCTCGAGGAATTCATGGCCTGCGCGGTCGGCGGTTGCGCCGGCTGCGTGGTGAAGGTCACGACGCCTGCGGGCGTTGCGATGAAGCGGGTGTGCGTCGACGGCCCGGTGTTCGAGGCCGCGACCGTGTTCGATGTCACCGCTGCACGCTGAAGCGGCGCGGCGACTCGCAGCGGTACGAGCGCGGATCGCCGCCGCTGCGCAGCGCTACGGCCGCGACCCTGCGAACGTCCAGCTGATCGCCGTCTCGAAGACACAACCGGCCGCTCGCGTCGCGCAGCTGGCCGAACTCGGCCAACGCGATTTCGGCGAGAACTACCTGCAAGAAGCACTGACGAAAATCGCTGCGCTTAGCGATCGAGCGCTCGTTTGGCACTTCATCGGCCAACTGCAGTCGAACAAAACACGTGCGGTCGCCGAACACTTCGACTGGGTGCACACGGTCGATCGCGCCAAACTCGCCGACCGTCTCGCTGCGCAACGACCCGCGCACGCGGCGCCGCTCGCCATTTGCGTGCAAGTTCATCTCGGCGACGAAACTTCCAAAGGCGGCGTCGCACCCGAGCAGTTGCCCGAGTTGCTGGCGCACGTCGCCGCGCTGCCGCGTCTGCGACTGCGCGGCCTGATGGCGATTCCGCCCGAGGAGTCCGACCACGAGGCGCAGCGCACCTGGTTCGCACGCTTGCGCGCCTTGTTCGATGCCGCACGACGACAGCATCCGCAACTCGACACGTTGTCGATGGGCATGAGTGGCGACCTCGAAGCGGCCATCGCCGAGGGCGCGACCGCGGTGCGCATCGGCACCGCCTTGTTCGGCCCGCGCGGCGCGGCCGCCCCAAGCGGCTGACGAGCCACTACAATCGCCACGATGCAAGAACGAGTCGGCTTTCTCGGTGGCGGCAACATGGGGCGCGCGTTGATCGCGGCGCTAGTACGTCACGGTCTGTCGCCGACGAATATCGCCGTCGCCGATCCGGTAACCGAGGTGCGAGCCGCACTCGCCGCCGATTTCGCGATCCACGCCTGCGAAGACAATCTCGAACTCGTGCAGCGCAGCGACGTACTGGTGCTCGCGGTCAAACCGCAGGACATGGCATCGGTGCTCGCGCCGCTACGCACCGCGCTCGCCCATCGCCGGCCGCTGTTGATTTCGGTCGCCGCCGGTCTCGCCGTCGCCGATCTCGCGCGCATGGTCGGTGCGGATCTGCCGATCGTACGCAGCATGCCGAACCGCCCGGCGTTGGTCGGTGCCGGTGCGAGCGGCTTGTTCGCGTCTGCGACGCTCGATGACGCGCTACGCCGACGCGCCGAGCACATTCTCGGCGCGGCTGGTGCCGTCGTGTGGGTCGACGACGAGTCGCTCATCGACGTCGTGACGGCCGTGTCGGGCAGTGGCCCCGCCTATTTTTTCCTGCTCGCCGAATCGCTAATCGCTGCGGCCGTCGCGCAAGGTTTGTCGCCCGCGGCAGCAGAAACACTCGCCGCGGCGACCTTGCACGGTGCTGGCGTGATGGCGGGCGCGGACCCCGACGTTGCGGCAATGCGGCGCGCCGTCACCTCCAAAGGCGGCACCACCGAAGCGGCGCTGCGCAGTCTCGATGCGGCCGGTTTCGCGAGCATCGTCGCCGCCGCGGTCGCCGCCGCGGTCGCGCGCAGTCGCGCGCTGTCGGCTGAATTCGGCAGTCGGAACTGACCATGCAACAAGCGCTGCTATTCCTACTCGACACCGGCTTCTCGCTGCTATTTTTCGTCTTCCTGCTGCGACTCTTGCTGCAGTGGTCGCGCGCCAATTTCCGTAATCCGCTCGCGAGCGCCGTGCTGCAAGCGAGTAATTGGCTGGTCATGCCGTTGCGCCGACTGCTGCCTGCGATCGGCAAGCTCGACACCGCGACCGCGGTCGCCTTACTCGCCATCGCGCTCGCGCGAGTCGCGGCGCTCGAAATCGTCCTCGGCGTCGGTCTGCCGCCGGCGTGGCCGTGGTTTCGGGAAGCCTTACTGGAAATCGCCCGCAGCGGTTTATGGCTATATTTCTGGGCGATTTTCATCTACGCGCTGCTATCGATGATCGCGCCCGGTATCCGCTCGCCGCTGCAGGACGTGCTCGAGTCGCTGTGCGAACCGCTGCTGTATCGCATCCGAGCGGCGATCCCCTCGTTCGCCGGACTCGATTTGTCGCCGATGTGGGCCGGCATCATCATCCAGATGCTGCTGATCCTACTGCGCTGACGAGCTGCGCACCGACCGTGTGTTGCAGCACACCTCGACGACACGCGCGCTTGACATTCCGATCCCGCTGCGGGTGCTGCGAAAAAGTGCTTTTTTTCCAGTACGAAATCTCAAAAAAGTGTTTGCAGTACTCGCGCCGTATGCTATTTTTCCGGCCGAAACGAATCGCGCGGTGACGCGCGAAAACCCAAAATTCTCAGGAGAATTCCAAGATGGCGAAAAAGGCCGGCCCGCCGACCAAGTCGGAAATCCTCAACCAGATCGCAAAAGAAACCGATCTGTCTCGTAAGAACGTTTCAGCCGTGTTCGACGCGCTGAACGGAATCATCAAGAAGAGCCTGCGCGCGAACGGTCTGTTCACGCTGCCGAACCTCGCGAAGCTCAAGGTCGTCAAGAAGCCCGCCACCAAGGCGCGCGAAGGCATCAACCCGTTCACGGGCGAGAAGATGATGTTCAAGGCGAAGCCCGCCTCGAAGAAAGTGCGCGTGATGCCGCTCAAGAATCTGAAGGGCATGGTCAACTGATCAATCCCGAAAGTTTTGGGATCGCGAACGCGGTCCACTAAAACGAAAAGCCCGGAGCGATTTCACTCCGGGCTTTTTTTATGGTTTTTCTTTTAAGGTTTTTCCAGGCTTTTTAAGGTTTTCGACGGTGACGATCAACCGCCGCGCGGCGGCGGCGGGCCATCCGGCCCGCGCGGTCCACGTGGGCCGTGACCTCCGCCGCGACGATCACCATGGCGCTCGCCCCAACCGTGACGTCCTTCCATGCGCTCGCGCATCCGATCGCGCATCTTCGTCATACGCTCGGTGAGTTTCGCACGCTGCTCCGGCGTCAAGGTTGTCCACACCGTGTTGCGCAGTTGCGAACCTTGCACCATCAGTCGCGTCGTCAACTCGCCGATGCGCTTGGCCACGTCGTTCGCTTTGGTCAAATATTGTGGGTCGGCAGCATCGAGCCCACGCATACTTTTGTACGCGTCGCGCATCTGCTCGCGCAATTTTTGTGATTCCGGACGCGCCGTCTCGAAGGCCGCTTTGATCTTGGCGCGCTGCGCGTCGGTGAGCCCGAGCTCGTCCGCCATGCGTTCCAACATCCGCGGGTTCGGCATCCCCGCAGCGGGACCGCCCATCGGGCCATCGGCCATCATGCCGCGCGGCGGCGGACCGGGCGGCCGCGGATCATCGCCTTTTGCGTCGGCAGCGTTTGCCACAGCGACCAGCGTCGCGCCTGCGAGTAGCAGCACGGCGAGCGATCGAGACAGCAGCCCAGTCGAATTCCTTGTCGGTCGAGTAGCAGTCATGGTTCACCTCGGTTCGAGTTTGCGGCCATTGTGGGCGTTTCGACCAGCGAGTGCTGCCAAGTTTCCGAGAAGTTGGGCAAAGATCTGTCAAGTCTGGCGTGGCTCGCTGACAATGGGCGCACGCAACGTGCACCATCGTCACCCGTGAGCAGCAACATTCTCATCATCGACGACGACCGCGAGCTCGCCGACATGCTTGGTGAGTTGCTGCGACGCGAGAATTTCGCCGTGACCCAGTGTTCGGATGCCGACAGCGGACTCGCGGCCATCAACGCGGCCACGCCGGATTTGTTGGTGCTCGACGTGATGTTGCCCGGGCGCAGCGGTTTCGATTTGCTGCGTGAACTGCGTCGCTCACACCCGGGGTTGCCGGTGTTGATGCTGACGGCGAGGGGCGACGCCGTCGATCGCATTCTCGGTCTCGAGCTCGGCGCCGACGACTATCTCGCCAAGCCCTTCGATCCGCGCGAACTGAGCGCCCGCGTGCGTGCGATCCTGCGTCGCGCCCACGGCCAACCGGCTAGCGGCTCGGGGCGTGACGTCCTCGCGATCGGCGCCCTCGACATCGACCTGCGTCGCAAGCGCGTCATGGTGCGCGACGACTTGATTGATCTCACCGGCGCCGAGTTTCGCATTCTCGCCTGTCTCGCCGAGGCGCGTGGTCAACCGATCGATCGCGGTCGTCTAACCGAACAAGCACTCGGTCGTAAGCTCGCGCTCTACGATCGCAGCATCGACACGCACGTTAGCAACCTGCGACGCAAACTCGAAAAACGCGCGCCGTGCGGTGTTGCGATCCGCGCAGTGCGCGGCGCCGGCTACGAACTTTTGGAGGATCCGCAAGCGTGAGCCGTCTAGGCCTGCGCATTTTCCTCGTGATTTTCGTCGCGCTGGCGCTGTTTGCCGTCACCGCCGCCGGTATCACCTCCTGGTTACTCGCAACGCAACATCGCGCTGCGACGCAAGAGTTCGGCAACATGACCGCCGAGGCTGCAACCACCCTCGAACGCGAGGGCGAAGACGGCTTGCTCGAGTGGGCCGCACGAGTCGAGCGTAATGCGCGCAGTTCGACCACCAACGACGCTGCGAACGGGGCATCGAGCGATTTGCCACCGCACGTGTTGGTGCTCGACGAGTCAGGGGTCGATTTACTCGGACGCGAAGTGCCCCGTGAACTCGTCGATCGATTCGCAGCCGCACGCGACGCTGCGAAGCGTAGCGGCGAAGATGAAATTCGTATCGCCGACTTACCGGAACTTTTGTCAGCCGACGGTGACCGTTATTTTCTCTACGCGCTCAAAAATCCGCCACCGGTACCGGGCCCTTTCGGTCTGCAAGATGCACGCATCCCGCTAGTGATCGCTGCGCTTTTGCTCGCGCTTCTGACGAGTTCGCTACTCGCGCTATCGATCACCCGACCGGTGCGCGCCTTGCAGCGCGTGACGCGTAGTCTGGCCGCCGGCGATCTAGACGTGCGCGTACCGCGCGAAGTCACGACCCGCCACGACGAACTCGGTCGACTCGGCACGTCTTTCGATTCCATGGCCATGCGGCTCGGCGAAGCACTGCGTGCTCGCGAACGGCTGTTGCGCGACGTGTCACACGAGATCCGCTCACCGCTCACACGTATCCGTTTAGCGACCGAGCTCGCTCGCGACGGCGTCGGCACCGAGCTGCAACTCGCGCGCGTCGACTCCGAAGTCGAACGGCTCGATGCACTGGTCGGTAATATTTTGGATGTCGCGCGTCTCGAATCCGGTGCCGAGATTCTGCGTCGTGATCGCCTCGATCTCGTCACCTTGATCGACCGCATCGCCGCCGACGCGTCGTTCGAGGCGCAAGCGCGCGGCTGCAGCGTGCGCTGGCGTAATCCTGCCGACGATTGCGAAATCGACGGTGATGCGGACTGGACCGGCGCGGCGATCGAGAACGTGGTGCGTAACGCCTTGCATCATGCGCCGCGTGATTCGGTGGTCGAACTGCAACTCGACATTCTGCCCGGATCCTATGAATTACACGTACGCGATCAAGGGCCCGGTGTTCCAGAGCAAGACCTAGAGCGCATCTTTGAGCCGTTCCATCGCGTTGCCCCCGATCGCTCGCGCGACAGCGGCGGGGCGGGCCTCGGGCTTGCGATCACGTCGCGCGTGATGCGCGCCGAAGGCGGTGGTTGCCGTGCGCGCAACCTATCGCGTGGCCTCGAGATCAGCCTTTGGTGGCCTCGGGCATAGACCCGAGGATCATCCGTGCCCGCAAGCCGGGCTCCGCGCTTTCCAGTTGCAAGGAACCGCCGTGCAATCGCGCGACCGCCGCGCAGATGGCAAGCCCCATGCCCGATCCGCTCGAGTCGCCCGATTCGAGCCGGACGAACGGACGCAACGCCTGCTCGCGCGCATCGGCGGGAATGCCGGGTCCGCGATCTTCGACGCTCAGTTCGCAACCGCCCGCGGGCGAACAGCGCACGGTGAGCGTCAAGGTACCGTCGGGTGGTGAATATTTGATCGCGTTATCGAGCAAATTGCTGAGAGCCTGCGACAGCAACTGACGGTGAGCGATCGCGCTACAGGGCTCCATGATTTGCACCAATTTTTGACCGCGCTCCTCGGCGAGCGGCGCGAACAACTCGATGACGTCTAGCGCCAACAGCGCGACGTCGACTCGCTCCATCGATTCACGCGATAAACCGGCTTCGGCGCGCGCGAGATCGACGAGCGCGTTGAACGTCTGCAACGCACGCGCGGCATTCACCTCGGCGACGGCGAGATAAGCTTCGCGATCGGCCGGCTCGCTCGCTGCGCGCGCAGCCTCGATCCCGCGGCGCACCCGCATCAGAGGCCGACGTAGATCGTGCGCGAGACTTTCGGTGACGGTGCGCATACCACTGACCAGCGCCTCGTTGTGATCGAGGATTTCGTTGAACGCTCGTGTCAACGAACCGCGTTCGGCCAAACGCTCGGGCGCGGCCGCACGATCGACCATTTGACCGCGCATGATCCGCCGCGCCTTGTCCGAGAGAACACGCAGATGACGCACGAGATATCGATCGAACAGCGTGACGGCCAAGATCGAGGCGAGTAACAACACCGCGAGTGCGCCGAGCGCAGCATAGGCGAAGTCGCGTGCGAGCATGCTGCGACGTTCGTCGCGACGCCCGAGCACCACCTGCGCGCCGTCGGCCAACCGCAGCACGTCGAGATACGCGTCGTGTCGATCGTCGATCGGCAGACGCGTCGACGTACGAATCGTCTGCAACTTCGATAGTGGCAACGGCAGGCTCGCGACGTCGCCGACCACCACGGTGCCGCGGGCGTCGAACATGGCCCAAAAATAATCGGGGTCGGAGTATCCCGTGCGCACTTTCAGTGCCCGCACCAAAGTCTCACGACCGGCCGTGTGATCGATGCGCTCGGTGAGTTTGAGTTCGCGTTGCAAAATGCGGTGGGTATCGACGTCGATCGCCTGCGCCACGCGTCGCTGCAACCAGGCATAGCTGCCGGAAAAGGCCAGCAAAATAGTCCACATCGCCACCAGGGCTGCGCCGAGGGCGCGTCGATCTGATACCTCTTGGAGCATGGCCCAGCATGCCACGCGCGGGGCTGCGAACCAAAGTGCCGCAAGTTGGTCTCATCGCTTACAATCGCAGCGCAGGTAAGCACTCGTGACGTTGCTGCTCATAGAAGATGACACCACACTCGCCGCGGAAATCGTCGCGGCGCTCGATCGGCACGGCTACGTCACCGAACACGTCGCCGACGGCGCGAGCGGGCTGCAGCGCGCAACGAGCGGCCAGTTCGATCTCATCATCGGCGATCGCATGCTGCCGAAGCTCGACGGGCTAGACGTGATCCGCAACTTGCGCGCCGGCGGTGATAAAACTCCGGTGCTGGTGTTGTCGGCGCTCGACTCGGTCGACGAGCGCGTGCGCGGCCTGCGCGCGGGCGGCGACGACTACCTCGGCAAACCGTTCGCCGTCGAAGAATTGCTCGCCCGAGTCGAGTCGCTGTTACGTCGCAATCGCGATAGCGCAGTCACTGCGTTGCGCGTCGCCGATCTCGAACTCGATCTGCTCGCGCGTCGCGCCACGCGCAAAGGTCGCGTGCTCGAACTCACGACTCGTGAATTTCGACTGCTAGAATTTTTGGCCCGTCATGCGGGGCAAGTGGTGACGCGCGCGATGTTGTTACAAGGTGTGTGGGATATCCACTACGACCCGGAAACCAACGTCGTCGACGTGCACATCAGCCGACTGCGGCAAGCGGTCGACCGCGAGTTCGATCAACCCTTGATCCACACCGTACGCGGCGCCGGCTATTCTTTGCGGGGTTAATCCTCGCTCGCTCGGCTGACGCTCAAAAACTCCGTCACGGCGTTGCGCAATTCGGACAAGCGGCCGTGGAAAAAATGATCAGCCTCAGCGATCGGCGCCCAATGAAGTGCCGCGCCGTTGGCTCGCGCGAATCGCTCGACCTCCACCGCTGAGACCAATTCATCGCGCAAGCCCTGGATCACCAGCCACGGCTGCGTGGGCGGCGCAACGTCCGAAAAATCCCAACGGCCCGCAGGCGGTGCCACCGTCACCAGCCTCGTCGCCGCCAGCGCAGCATGGCAACGCAGCCCGATCCAAGCGCCAAAAGAAAAGCCGCCCAACCAAAGCGGCAACCCCGGCCAACGCTCGCGCGCCCAAGCGACGACGGCCCGCAGATCTTCGCACTCACCACGACCGTCGTTGTGTACACCGGCACTCGCACCGACGCCACGAAAATTGAAACGCACCGTCGCAGCACCCGCGGTCACGAACGCGCGCGCGACGGTATGGATCACTTTGTTGGTGAGCGAGCCGCCGAATAACGGGTGCGGATGGCAACACACCGCGATCGCCACGGGCGCACCCGCGGTCGGAACCTCGATCAAAAGTTCGAGATCGCCCGCCGGACCCGGTATCAGCCGCCGCTCAGGGGTTGCGCTGGACAACGCCGTCCTTCATCACGAAATTCACCCGCTGCATCGTGGTGATGTCGGTGAGCGGATCGCCCGGCACCGCCACGAGGTCGGCAGTCTTGCCGATTTGGATCGTACCGAGTTGATCGTCGATACCGAGAAATTTCGCCGGCACGATCGTCGCCGACTTGATCGCTTCGAGCGCCGGCATGCCCGCTTCGACCATCAGCACAAATTCGCGGCCGTTGTCGCCGTGCGCCGAAACACCCGTGTCGGTACCGAACATGATTTTGACGCCCGCTTTATACGCCTTGGCGAACGTACCTTGGATCACCGGACCGATGCTCGCAGCTTTCGGTCGCACGACCTCCGGAAAAAATCCCGGCTCTTTCGAGCGATCGAACACCCAGCGTCCCGCCGTGATGGTGGGCACGTAGTAGGTGCCGTTCTGTTTCATCAGTTGCATGGTCTCGTCGTCCATGAACGTCCCATGCTCGATCGAATCGACGCCCGCTCGCACCGCGCGCTTCATGCCTTCGGCACCGTGTGCGTGCGCGGCGACTTTGAAACCGTAATCGTGTGCCGTTACCACCACCGCACGAATTTCTTCTTCGGTGAATTGCGGATTGAGGCCGTTCTTCGCAATCGACAGCACGCCGCCCGTAGCCGTGATTTTGATGAGATCGGAACCGTCTTTGTAGCGTTGACGCACCGCTTGCGCGGCGGCTTGCGGGCCGTCGATCACACCTTCGTGCGGGCCGACGTCTTTGCCACCGAGAAAATCCGCCCAGCCGTTCGTCGGGTCGGCATGACCACCCGTCGTCGCGATCGCCTTGCCGGCGGCGAAGATTCGCGGCCCCGGCACCTTGCCGGCATTGATCGCATCGCGTAACGCGAGACTCGCGAGAAAAGAATCACCGAGATCGCGCACGGTCGTGAAACCGGCTTGTAGCGTGCGCTGCGCATAAACCACGCCGTCGATCGCAACGTCCGTGCCGTCTTTTTTGAAGCGCTCGAGCTCCGACGTACGGCTTTGCTGACTCGTTAAATGGACGTGCATGTCCATGAAGCCCGGCATCACCGTAGCTTTGCGCAGGTCGATCACTCGGTCGTTGGCGGCTGGTTTTCGATAGCCGGCTTCGATCGCGACGATGCGTTCGCCGTCGACCACGATCGTGCGCTCGACTAGCGCCGTATCGCCCACCGCATCGATCACGCGTCCGGCATGGAGCAGCGTTGCCGTCGACGCCGTCGTGCCGCCGAGCGTCGCGAGCAAGGCCACGAGCGAATATTTGACTTGCCGTCCGTCCATCACCGCACCTCCAAAAGTTCGACGTCGAACACCAAAGTCGCACCACCCGGAATCACGCCACCCGCACCGCGCGCACCGTATCCGAGTTCGGCGGGCACCACGAGACGGCGCATGCCACCGACTTTCATGCCGGCGACTCCGAGGTCCCAGCCGCGGATCACCTCACCACCACCGACTTCGAATTCGAACGGTTCGCCGTGCTCGCGCGAACTATCGAACTGACGGCCTTTATGCTCGGGGGCGTTCGGATCGTGCAACCACCCGGTGTAGTGCACGACGGCCTTGCGGCCATTGGTGGCGACGGCGCCTTCGCCGATGGTCACGTCGGTGACGAGTGGTTCGGTATCGCTCAAAGATTTCTCCTCGACTGCACTGGTTGCAGCGTTAGTCATCTGGGTTGCGGTGTCGGCGGGCCGTCGCGCACGCTCGGCCCACTGCTGCGCGAACACCGCTAGGCCGGCGACCGCCAGGATCAGCAGCGCCATGAGCACGCGCATCAGCGCGAGCCGTCCGCTCCGTCCGTTTGGCCCGTCGATGCGTCACGAAAATCGAGCGACACGGAATTGATGCAGTAGCGCAAGCCGGTCGGCTGCGGGCCGTCGTCGAATACGTGGCCGAGATGCGCATCGCACCGCGCACAAACCACCTCGGTGCGAATCATGCCGTGGCTCACGTCGCGAATCTCGCGCACGCGATCGGCGGCGAGCGGCGTCCAAAAACTCGGCCAGCCGGAGCCCGAGTCGTATTTGGTGTTCGACGCGAACAACGCGTTTCCGCAACACACACAAGCATACGTACCGGAATCTTTGTTGTACGTATAGGCGCCGGTGAAGGCACGTTCGGTGCCTTTGTGCTGCGTGACTTCGTACGCGAGCGGCGTCAGTCGCCCGCGCAACTCATCGCGGGTGGGTCGGTTTCCGTGATCGTCGTGCTCGGCACTCATGCGACGATTATGGCATGAGTCGTCCGAGCACCCGATTCAGGCGTCGCACGAACTCACCAGGATTGGCGACACTGCCGGACTCGGCGAGTTTGGCCTGCTCGAAGAGCAGCAGCGCGAGCTCGTCGAACGGCTCGCCGTCCTCGAGCGCGTCGAGGTGGCGCAGCAAGGCATGGCCCGCATTAATTTCGAGCGTCGGTTTGGTCTCGGGCATCGCCTGCCCCGCCGCCTCGAGAATCCGTCGCATTTGCGCGCCCGGGTCACCCTCGGCGAGCACGAGGCAGGCTGGCGTATCGGCGAGTCGCGTGCCCGCCTGAACTTCCGCGACCCGATCGCCCAGCGATTTTTTCAGTCGCCCGATCAATCCGGCAGCGGCCTTACCCGCTTCCTCGGCCGCCGTTTTATCCGCTGCATCTTCGAGCTCGCCGAGCTCGAGATCACCACGCGCCACATCTTTGAACCGCTTACCGTCGAACTCGCGCAGATAGCCCATCATCCATTCATCGACGCGATCGGCGAACAACAATACTTCGATGCCTTTAGCCCGCAGCTTTTCGAGATACGGGCTACTGCGGGCAGCCACCACGGACTCGGCGACGACGTAATAAATTTTGGTCTGGCCGGTCTTCATCCGTGCGACATAGTCGGCGAGTGCCGTCGTCGGCACATCAGATTCATCGTGCGTACTCGCAAACCGCAGCAAAGGCAGTATGCGGTCGCGATTAGCGGCGTCCTCACCGACGCCTTCCTTCAACACCACACCGAATTCTTTCCAGAACGCGGCGAATTTTTCCGGTTCGTCTTTGGCGAGCTTCGCGAGCAAGTCGAGCACGCGCCGCGTGAGCGCACCGCGCATCGCCTCGACATCGGCGTCCTGTTGCAGCAATTCTCGCGAAACGTTGAGCGGCAAATCGTTCGAGTCGAGCACACCGCGCA
>Ga0214917_10001275_pt1 | contig 32557 bp, 22 predicted proteins | sample LL_1208_BB_MetaG_FD_177983 | JGI IMG/M metagenome (GOLD analysis project Ga0214917, IMG submission 177983) | Freshwater microbial communities from Lake Lanier, Atlanta, Georgia, United States - LL_1208_BB | ecosystem: Environmental > Aquatic > Freshwater > Lake | place: USA: Georgia | collected... | reverse complement strand
TGCCCGTCGCTGTCTGAAAAAAATGCCAGCCACCACATCTGGAGCAGATGCGTTGTTCGCGAAACCGTTCCGGCTTGCGTTTTCATGCCTTTGCCTGTTTGTGGTGACCGGCACCTTTTCGAGTGCGGCCGAGCCGCCGGCCGGCTTCACGCCACTGTTCAACGGGCATGACCTCACGGGCTGGAGAGGCCGGCCCCACCTCGACCCGCGGAAGGAGGCCGATGGCTCGCCGGAGGAACGAGCAGTTCGGCAGAAAGAGTGGAACGACGATCTCGCGGCCCACTGGAGGGTGCGGGACGGCGTGATCGTGGGCGACGGCGCCGGTGTGTTTCTCACGACCGACCGCGACTACGGCGACTTCGAACTGCTGATCGATTGGTTGCTCCCCGCACCGTGCGCCGACAGCGGCATCTATCTGCGGGGCATTCCGCAGGTGCAGATCTGGGATCCGGCCTGCCCGCGTGACGAGAAGCACGGCGCCCCCAAGGGCTCGGGCGGCCTCTGGAACAACCCGGCCGATGCCCCGGGCAAATGGCCCCTGGTGAAGGCCGACCGGCCGATCGGCGAGTGGAACACGACACGGATCATGATGGTGGGCGACACCGTGACCGTCGAACTCAACGGCCAACGTGTCGTCGATGCGGCACCGCTGGCGAACTACTTCGAGAAGGGCAAGCCGCTGCCTGCAACCGGCCCGATCCAGATCCAGACCCACGGCGGCCCGATGCACGTGCGGAACGTCTTCATCAAGGAACTCGAAACCTCCGCGGAGCCGGCCATGGCCGAGGAAGGGTTCGTACCTCTCTTCGACGGGAAGTCGCTCGCTGGCTGGCGGGGCGCCACGCAGGGCTACGAGGTGGTGGACGGCGAACTGCGGTGCCGCAAGGGGGCGGGTGGCAAGCTGCTCACCGAGAAGGAGTTCGGCGACTTCACGCTCCGCTTCGACTTCCGGCTCACGCCGGGGGCGAACAACGGCCTCGGCATCCGGGCGCCCGTCGATGGCGACGCCGCCTTCAATGCGATGGAACTCCAGATCCTCGACGATGCCCATCCCGAATATGCATCGCTCCAGCCCTGGCAGGTGCACGGCTCGATCTACGGCGTGGTCGCGGCCGAGCGCGGCTCCCTGAAGCCCGCCGGAGAATGGAACACCGAGGAGGTGACGGTGAAGGGTTCGACGGTGAAGGTGGTCGTCAACGGCAAGACGATCGTCGATGCCGACGTCGCGCCATTCCGCGACGGCCAGCCGACGCCCGACGGGAGGGCCCACCCCGGGCTCGCCCGCACGACCGGCCATATCGGCTTCCTCGGCCACGGCGACGAAGTTCACTTCCGCACTATCCGCATCCGCGAGATCCGCTGATTTCGCGGACGTTTCACGCCAGGAGTTCTTCGATGGCAGGGCATGGCACGCTTTCACGCCGCACGGCGGTCAAGACCCTCTCGGCCGGGCTGGCCGGTCTCTCCGGCGGCGTGTTCAGCGGCGTGACGGCGCGGCCTGCACTGGCCGCCAATGACCTCCTCCAGATCGCCTGCATCGGCGTGGCCAACCGGGCGGCCGACAACGTCGGCGGAGTGGCGGCCGTGGCAGGGGCGAAGATCGTGGCCATGTGCGACGTCGATGACACGTTCTTGGCGCGGCAGACCAAGCCGCAGGCGGTCACCGTCAAGGAAGGGGACAAGGAGGTCACGAAGGAAACGCCGGCCCGGTTCCCCGACGTGAGGACGTACGGTGACTATCGCGAGCTCATCGAGAAGGAAGTCGGCAAGGTCGATGCGGTCGTGGTGAGCACGGCCGACCACCACCATGCCCCGGCCTCGCTCCGGGCCATTCGCAAGAAGATGCATGTCTACTGTGAGAAGCCGCTGGCCCATACCGTGGCTGAGGCCCGACTCGTGGCCGAGGAGGCCGCGAAGGCGGGCGTGGCGACGCAGATGGGCACGCAGATGCACGCCGGCGACAACTACCGCCGCGTCGTCGAGATCATCAGGGCCGGGGCGATCGGTCCCGTCACTGAGGTCCACGTCTGGGTCGGCAAGGCCTGGGGGGGTGGAAAACGGCCCGAGGGGGGCCAGGCACCTCCCGCCACGCTGCACTGGGATCTCTGGCTTGGAGCTGCGGCCGAGCGGCCCTACGCGGCCGGAGCCTATCACCCGGCGAACTGGCGCCGTTTCTGGGATTTCGGCAACGGCACGCTCGGCGACATGGGCTGCCACTATATGGATCTGCCGTTTTGGGCCCTCGACCTGAAATACCCGACCGCCTGCGAGGCCGAGGGCCCGGAAGTCGATCCCGAAACCTGTCCGCTGGGACTCGTGGTGCGATACGACTTCCCGGCCCGGGGAGAACACCCGCCGGTGAAGCTCACCTGGCGCGACGGCAATCGGATTCCAAAAGAGGTGGCAGGCCAGAAGGTGCCGGGCAACGGCGTGATGTTCATCGGCCGCGACGGCATGCTGTTCGCCGACTACGGCAGCTACCGGCTCTTTCCGGCGGAGACGTTCGCGGGCTTCAAGCCTCCGCCGCAGTCGATTCCCAAGTCGATCGGCCACTACGCGGAGTGGATCGCCGCCTGCCGCGACGGCACGCCGACGACCTGTCACTTCGGCTACTCGGGCCCGCTGTCGGAGGCGGTGCTGCTCGGCACGGTCGCGTATCGCGTCGGCAAGCGGCTGGAGTGGGACGCGGCGGCGTTGAAGGCGACGAACTGCCCCGAGGCCGACCGGCTCATTCAGAAACAATACCGCACGGGCTGGGAGTTGGGCTGATGAGGCATTGCGTCGAGGTTGTCGCGTGTGTGATGTGTGTCATCGGCATGGGCTTCGCGACGGCCGCCGAACCGGCGGACACGGTCGAGCGTTTCGCTGCGGCCGGCGGCAAGATCACGCGGAACGACACCGGCGTGGTGACGGACCTCGATCTCCGGGCCTGTGCCGTCACCAACGACGACCTCGCCGCGGTAGCAAAGCTCCCTGGCCTCGTAGCGCTACGTCTCTCGGGCAAGTCGGGAGCGACGACCGTTGACGACGCGGGGCTCGCGCACCTGGCTCCGCTCACCACGCTGCGGGTGCTCATGCTCGATCACCTCTGGGTGAGCGGGGAGGGGCTCGCTGCCATCGCCCCGCTCGTGAACCTCGAGGATCTCACGCTGGCGCAGACGCTCGTCCGCGACGAGGATCTCGCCGCCGTGGCCCGGTTTCCGAAGCTGCGGCGGCTGCGGCTGGCTCGCACGGCCGTGAGCGGCGCCGGCCTGGCGCACCTCACGGGGCTCGAAAACCTCCGTGATCTCGACCTCAGCGAGTCGGTGCAGGTGGACGACGCGGCGCTCGAGCACGTGGGCCGGCTCACGTCACTCCGTCGGCTCAATCTCTGGCGAGTGCCGGTAGGGGATGCCGGTGTCGCCCATCTCGCAGGTCTCACGGAGCTCGAGTGGCTGAACCTCGACAACACGCTGCTCACCGACACGGGGCTCGCCCACCTCGCGGGTCTCGGCCGGCTCCGGTCGCTTCTCATCGGTTCCACGGCCGTTTCCAGCGCGGGGATCGGGCAGCTTGGGGGCCTGATAGAACTTCGCGAACTGTCGCTCCAGCGGACCGGCGTGGACGGGGGGGCGATGCAGCGGCTGCGGGCCCGCCTGCCAGACCTCTCGATCTCGCTGCGGGAACCTGACGGGGAGTAGCGGACTACGGGGGGCGGCAACGGACTTTTGCCGCCGGGCGAATCGGGGGTACATTAAAGAGTCCCGCCGATCGACCTTCCCCAGGTCCGCGTTTGACGGCTGGCTTCCCGCGCGGCGGGCGGCCGCCGAACGGCGACGCGGGTGTTTCCCAAACATGTGGTGAGGACACCGATGGGATGCACCGCCCTCCGGCGACCATGTGCCGGCCTGCTGTTCATCGCCCTGCTGGCGCACGGGGCGATCACCCCACCGTCGGCCCGGGCCGCGGAGCCGAAGCTCGATTTCAACCGCGACGTGCGGCCGATTCTGTCGGATCGCTGCTTCGCCTGTCACGGTCCCGACCACGAGGATCGGCAGGCCGGCCTCCGGCTCGATACGCGTGACGCCGCCATCGCCCCGCTCGACAGCGGCCTGACGGCCGTCGTGCCCGGCGACCCGGCGAAGAGCGAGATCATCGCCCGGATCACCAGCACCGACCCCGACGTCGTGATGCCGCCGCCACGGGTCAACAAGCCGATCACGGCCGCGGAGGCCGAGATCCTGAACCGCTGGATCACCGAGGGGGCCGAGTACCGCGGCCACTGGGCGTTCGAGCGGGTCGAGCGGCCCTCCGTGCCGGAGGTGAAGAATGCGGCCTGGCCAAAGACCCCGATCGACCGATTCATCCTCGCGCGGCTCGAGCAGGAAGGGCTCACACCCAATCCCGAGGCCGAACGGGTGACGCTCGCCCGTCGGCTCGCTCTCGACCTCACCGGCCTGCCGCCTGCCCCTGCCGCCGTCGATGCATTCCTCGCCGACACGTCGCCCGACGCCTACGAGAAGTACGTGGATACGCTCCTTGCGAACCCGCACTACGGCGAGCGGATGGCGATCGAGTGGCTCGATGCGGCGCGGTATGCCGACTCCAGCGGCTATCAGACCGACTCCAGCCGACAAAACTGGCCGTGGCGAGACTGGCTGATCAAGGCCTACAACGACAACCTGCCGTTCGACCAATTCACGATTCAGCAGCTCGCGGGCGACATGCTCGAGCAACCCACCCGCGACCAGATCGTGGCGACGGGTTTCAACCGCAACCATCGGCTCAACGGCGAAGGGGGCATCATCGCCGAAGAGTGGCGGGTGGAGACGGTGATCGACCGCGTCGAAACGACGGGACAGACGTGGATGGCCCTGTCGGTCGGCTGCGCACGCTGCCACGATCACAAATACGACCCGCTCTCGCAGAAGGAGTTCTATTCGCTCTTCGCCCTGTTCAACAACGTGCCCGAGAGCGGCACGAACCAGGGGGACACGCATCGCAATGGCGGCAACGTCGATCCGGTGCACCTGCTCCCCTCGCCGGAGCAGGAACAGGAGCTGGGCCGGCTGAACAAGGTCGTGGCCGATGCCGAGGCGGCGGTGAAGGCGGAGTCGGCCAACATCGACGCGCTGGTGGCGAAGTGGGAGGAGTCGATCAGGCCCTCGCTCGCCGCTCCGCAGGAGGCCTGGGAGGCGTTCGAGCCGCTCGAGCTTCGTAGCACCGGGGGCGCGGGCTTCCGTCGCAGCGAGGACGGGACGTGGTTCGTGGAGGGCAAGCTGCCTCCGAAGGACACCTACGAATTCGAGACGCTCGTGCCGGCCGACAGCCTCGGCGGCATCCGGCTCGAGTTGCTTCCGGATACAAGCCTCGCCCAGGGCGGGTTCAGCCGGGCCGGCAACGGGAATGTGGTGGTCACGAAGATCGAGGCCGAGATCGAGCCCCCGGGGGACGCGAAGGTGATTCCCGTCGAGCTCATGCGGGCCGAGGCCAGCTACGAGCAGCAGGGCTGGCCGGCCTCGAGCGTGCTGAAGGGGGAGAAAGGCAAGGGCTGGGCGATCGATGGCAATGATCCCGAGAAACGATCCCCCCGGCAGATTGCCGTGTTTCCTGCCAAGCCCGTGACCCTCCCGGAGAATGCCCGGCTCGTGGTGCGAATTCGCCAGGAGGCGCTCGACGGCCACACGATCGGGCGATTCCGGCTGGCATTTTCCAGCGATGATCCCGGCCTGCTCGGCGTCGGCGGATCGAAGGTTCCCCCGGCCGTGAAGGACGCGCTGGCCGTGGATGCGGCAAGCCGTTCGCCAGGGCAGAAGACCGAGATCGCGAAGTTCTATCGGGCGAATGTCGATGGGCCGATTCGCCGGGCCGAGGCTGCCCGCGACGTGGCCAAGAAGAGCGTGGAGTCGTTCAGGCATTCGCTTCCCAGTGCCATGGTGATGAAGGAAGGCCCGGTTCGCGACGCCTTCGTGCTCAACCGCGGCGAGTATGACAAGCGGGGCGAGAAGGTGACGGCGGCGCTGCCCGCCTTCCTGCCACAGCTGCCGGAGGGCACGAAGCCCGACCGGCTCGCGCTCGCGAAATGGCTCGTCTCCCGCGATCATCCGCTCACGTCGCGGGTCTGGGTCAACCGGATGTGGGAGCGGTTCTTCGGCACCGGACTCTCGAAGACGAGTGAGAACCTCGGCAGCCAGGCCGAGTATCCGAGCCATCCCGAGCTGCTCGATTGGCTGGCGGCCGAGTTCATGGAGAACGGCTGGGACATGAAGCGGTTCGTGAAGCTCGTCGTGACGAGCGCCGTCTACCGGCAGAATGCCACGGTCGCTCCCGAAAAGCTCGCCAAGGATCCCGCCAATCGGCTCCTCGCCCGAGCCCCGCGGATCCGGCTGCCCGGCGAGACGGTGCGAGATGCCGCCCTCGCCGCCTCTGGTCTCCTCGTGCCCACGGTCGGTGGCCCAAGCGTGCGGCCGTGGATGCCCGACGGCGTGTGGGACGAGACGAGCAAATACGGCGACCTCCGTGGCTACAAGCCCGACACCGGGCCGGGCCGCTATCGCCGCACCATGTACACCGTCTGGAAGCGGACGGCGGCGCCCCCCACGATGATGCTGTTCGACGCGCCCAATCGCGAGACCTGCATCGTGAAGCGGTCGCGGACCAACACGCCGCTGCAGGCGCTCGCGCTCTTGAACGAGACCACGTTCGTCGAGGCGGCCCATGGGCTCGCGAAGCGGATGCTCGCCGAAGGCGGCCCGACGCCCGCCGAACGGATCGGCCACGGTTTCCGGCTGGCGATCGGCCGGAAGCCGAGTGATGTGGAACTGGCTGCCCTCGTGGAGGGCTTCGAGGCCGATCTGGCGACGTTTACGGCAACGCCCGAGCGGGCGGAGAAGTATGCGGCCGTCGGCCTCGTGAAGACGCCCGACGCCGTGGCCGCCACGGAATTCGCCGCCTACTCGTTGGCGGCCAACGTCATCATCAATCTCGACGAATTCGTGATGCGGGAGTGATCACATGCAACCAACCATTCGCCTGCAAGACGCCCTCAACCGCCGTGTGTTTCTCGGTGGCGCCGCCGGTGGCCTCGGCTACGCCGCCCTCGCGGGCCTCATGCAGCCCCAGGCGGCCGCCGCCGCGGCCGTGACGGGGCCGGCCAAGGCCACCTTTCCCAACTTCCCCCCGAAGGCGAAGCGGGTGATCTACCTCTTCCAGTCGGGCGCGCCCTCGCAGATGGATCTCTTCGACCCGAAGCCCGAGATGGCGAAGCGGCGGGGCGAAGATCTGCCGGAATCGATCCGGCAGGGACAGCGGCTGACCACGATGACCAGCGGCCAGAAGAACTTCCCCGTCGCCCCGTCGATGTTCGCCTTCGCCCAGCATGGCGAAAGCGGGATGTGGTTCAGCGAGCTCGTGCCCAACATCGCCCGCCACGCCGACCGCTGGTGCATGGTGCGGTCGATGTACACCGAGCAGATCAACCACGACCCGGCGATCACGTTTTTCCAGACGGGGCATCAGCTCGCCGGCCGGCCGAGCATCGGGTCATGGGTGAGCTACGGCCTCGGCAGCGAGAACGCCGACCTGCCCGCCTACATCGTGCTCACGAGCTTCGGCAGCGGCCGCAAGGACGACCAGCCGCTCTATGATCGCCTCTGGGGAGCGGGTTTTCTGCCCACCGAGCACCAGGGCGTGCGGTTTCGCAACACGGGCGATCCGGTGCTCTACCTCGCCGATCCGGCCGGCATCGACCGCCAGATGCGGCGGGCCACGCTCGACCGGGTGGCCGCGCTCAACGCGGCCCGGAGCACGGTCGTCGGCGACCCCGAGATCGCCGCCCGCACGAGCCAGTACGAAATGGCCTTCCGCATGCAGGCGAGCGTGCCGGAGATCATCGATTTCAAGGACGAGCCGAAGCATGTGCTCGACTCCTACGGCCCCGACGTGCACCGCCCCGGCAGCTACGCCTTCAACTGCCTGCTCGCCCGCCGGCTCTCGGAGAAGGGCGTGCGGTTCGTGCAGTGCTTCCACATGGGCTGGGATCACCATGGCGGCCTGCCGGGAGCGATCAAGGGCCAGGTGAAGGACACCGACCAGGCCACCGCCGCGCTGCTCGACGATCTCCAGCGCCGCGGACTGCTCGACGAGACGCTCATCGTGTGGGGGGGCGAGTTTGGCCGCACGATCTACTCGCAGGGCGCCCTCACCGAGACGAACTACGGCCGCGACCACCATCCGCGGTGCTTCACGATGCTCCTCGCCGGCGCCGGCATCAAGCCGGGGCTCACGTACGGGGCGACCGACGACTACTCCTACAACATCGTGACGCCCGACCAGAAGGTGCACGTGCACGACCTCAACGCCACGATCCTGCACCTCATGGGCATCGACCACCTCCGGCTCACGTATCCCTACCAGGGCCGCGACTTCCGGCTGACCGACGTGCACGGGAATGTCGTCAAAGACATCCTGAGCTGACCGCCGGCACGGGGCTGCACGTGCCCTCTCGCGGACGTTCGCTCAGGACATCCTGTCCTTCGCTCACTGCATGTCCGCTGCGCTTTCGGCATCCTGCCTGCGCTTGCTTCCATAGCCCGCGAGAAGGCACATGCAGCCCCGTGCCTCCCCGCTTTCTGCCATCAAACCTTGCGGCGAGGCGTCGGATGACCCGTATCCTGGTCGCCGGCGTTGCTGACCAGCGCAGGCCTGATTCTTGGGAGCCATGCTTGGCATGGCGACCTTAAGCCGGAGCCGACGCCGGGACGGCGGCGACGGCGTGAAAGCCGCCAGCCGAAGCGCAGGCAGCATCGAGTGAACGGAGCCCAGGATGGGCGCAGTGAACGTCCGGCGGCCGGGGTGCGGGTCGTCCGACGCCGGGTTGGGCCATTTGAGGAACGGCGCCTACTTGCGCCGCTTGCGTTTGGCGGGCTTCTTGTCTTCCGCTGCCGGCTCGGGGGCGGTTGCGGCCTCGCCCGGCAGCTTCTGTGGCACGATGATGCAGTTGTCGCCGAGTTCGAGGTCTTCCTCCTCCTGGATCGGCTTGCCGCGGTCGTCGAGCTTCACGTCGGCCTCGGCCGTCTTCTTTTTGGCGACGGCAAGGAGCTGGTCGTAGAGCCCGGCCCGGTCGGTGCCATTGATGTGCGAGACAGCGGTCGCCACTTCGCCGAGATAGCGGAGGAAGATGCTGCGCCGCTGGCCTTCCTGGGCCACCCGCAGCCGCCGCCGCATGTACATGCCGAGCTTGCGGCCCACCGCCTGGAGCGCGAGCCGAATCTCCTTCTGGATCTCCGGATAGGAGGCGATCGCCTCCTTCGACTCGCTGGTGAACGGCACCCAGACGCTCGCCACGTGCACCATCACGGTGACCGGCCCGCTCGGCAGGCTGCCCCGGGACTGCGAGAGCCCGTAGGACCGCCAGTTGGTCGAGAGGATCGTCTGCGTGACGGCGCAGGCCGCGGGCTGGAACTGCAGCGGCACGCGGTTGGCGTACCGTAGCACGTTCATGCTCTGTCCCTCGTCGGCGTTCACGTGCTGCATGGCCCCGTGCAAGGCGTCGAGCTGCGGCTTCTTGAGCTTCGACGGGCTCTGCCGCGGGGCGAGCTGCGCCTCGGCGACGATCTTGTCGGCCGCCTCGCTGCCCAGCCCGGAGAAGGTGCTCGTGAGGAACTGCCGCAGGCTGCGGGCGTCGCTCTCGCCGGCGAGTTCGCCGAGCGCCTCCCGGCTGATCTTCTGGGCGGCCACACCGCCGCCGTAGGCGAGCGACGCCTCGATCACGAATGGATTCCCGCGATACACCGACGGGGGACGGGTGGCGGCCGTGAAGAACTCACCGGGCACGACCTGGCGGATGCCGGCGAGCAGTCGCTGCTCCCCGATGGGCACCACGCAGTCCGTGGCCGGGGGCGGAATCTTCGTCTCCTGGATCGCCTTGAAGAGGGCGTCGGCCTCGCCGCGGCCGAGCTTGCCGGTCGTGACGCGGGTGGAGAGCTTGGCCGTGTCGCAGATCCTCTTCGCCGTGCCGTGCGACACGCGGGAGAACGACTGGGTGAGGAACTGGGCGAGCGTGAGCTTCGGATGCTCCTGGAGCATCGTCACGAGCCGGCCGAGCTCGACGCCGTAGGGGTGCGGCTTGATCTCCTTCGGTTCCGGCGGCAGGTCTTCACTCGACCGCTCGAGAATCCGCTCGGGGCCGTCGGGGCCCTGGAAGTGGAGCCGGGCGTGGGGATTCGAGATCGCCGTCTGCTCGAGATATTCCTCGACGCTGCCACGGCCCCGTTGGAACTTGGCCTCCATCTCGATCGTCACGCGGGTGCCGTGCTCGATGGCCTCGCCCTTGTCGTTCTCGGCGACCCACTCGATCGAGTGCTTCTTCATCAGCTCGGCACCGCCCTTGCCGGACGGGATATCGACGCCATCCCCCTTGCCGTTGAGGATCTCCGGCTGGTTGGTCTTGGTGTCGATCCGCAGCTCGGAATAGTGGGCGGGATGCTTGGCGTCGATCTTGGAGACGATCTTCACCGGCTTGCCAGTGGTGAGCACGCCGTACATGCCGGCGGCCGAGATGCCGATGCCCTGCTGACCACGGCTCATCCGCAGGCGATGGAACTTTGACCCGTAGAGGAGCTTGCCGAAGATGAGCGGGATCTGCTTGGCGACGATGCCGGGGCCGTTGTCCTGCACGCTCATCCGATAGCGGGTGCCGCTCTCGCCGACCTGTTCGATCCGCACCCAGATCTCCGGCAGGATGCCTGCCTCTTCACAGGCGTCGAGGGAGTTGTCCACCGCCTCCTTCACGCTCGTCAGCAGTGCCTTGCGCGGCGAATCAAAGCCGAGGAGATGTCGATTCTTGGCGAAGAACTCGCTGACGGAGATGTCCCGTTGTCCGGCGGCGAGGGTCTGGGCGGTGGCCCGCCGCTTCGCCGGCTGCTTGGCCGGTTGTGTGGCGACGCCGGCAACGCCGTGTGCCTCCGGCGGGACCACTTGCGTGCCTGCGGGTTTGGAGGCGGCGGGCTTTCGGGCTGCGGCGGGGCTTTTTTTGGTTTTGGCCATGGATTCGTGGGGGATCGGGTCTCCAGACTGTGATCGGCCCGCACGGCCTTGGCAAGAGGGGCGAACTTTGCCGGTCGGCGAGAGTCTGCGGTGGAGTCGCCGGCGGCCGACGTGCGGGGCGTGCGCGAAGGTGTGCCTGTCGCGTCGAGGCCGCCCAGCCCGGGTGGAGGAACTGTGCGGCGCGAGCGTCGGTAGCCGAAGAACGACGTGCAGGCGGCGGGGTCATGGATGATCGCCACGCTGCTCGATTCCCGCAGGGAGGTACAGAATGCTTCGCTCCGCATGGATGCGGCGGGCGGTCGTGACCGCCACGGTGGCCTGTGGGATGGTGGCGGCGGAATGCCGTGCCCTCCCGATCGACGGCGGTGTCGAAGGACCGACGCCGGACGTCTTCTACAACTTTTATGTGCCACCGGTGCCGGCCGGCGGCTATCCCGGCATGGGGGCACAACTCTACGTGTCACCGCGGCCGGTGCCGCCGCGGGTGGGCCATACCTGGAACACCTACCCGCCCTTCATGCCGCACGAGTTTCTCTACAAGCATCGCCGGCGGTACATCCGCCCGGCAGGCGTGACAGGAATGCGAACCGATGTGCATGCCTACTGGTACTAAGAGGAGCGCGATGCCGATGTGGCAGACGATTCGTGACCGGAGCCGATGGCTGGCCGTGGCATCCATCGCCGGGCTGGCCGTATGGTCAGGCAGCACGGTGGTCCGAGCCGGCGGGCCCATGCCTGCGGCGGCGTACGGGAGCTGCGAGGGTGTCCCCGGCTGCACCGGAGCTGGCGGCGGTCCACATCACGGCCTTATGAAGCACCCTGGTTGTGGTCATCACGGATGCGGCCGCCAATGCGGGCATCATGGCTGCGGTCATTGCGGCGGACATGGCTGCGGCCACTGCTGTGCCCACGGCCTGTGCGACGGCCACTGGCTGCATCACGACGTGATCGAGAAACGCTACTTCCTGCGGAGCCAAGGCAAGAGCTGGCACAGCGCCTGGTACGACCCCGCCGAGGGCCGTCCGATCGCGCTCGTCGTGCCGCCGACCGCGGAGTTCCAGACGCAATACGGCTGGGGCGTGCCGAGCTCGCGGGTCGCGCCGATCTACCACCAGTTCAGAAGGCCCTATCCGGGGCCTGGCGCCGTGGCGGGTGGGGGTGGGCGGTTTCTGCCGACGCCGAATCAACCGAGCGACACGGTGCAGTTCGGGGTCAACGCTGTCCGCGGTCCCTGGGGCGCCTACTGAATCGCATCCGCCTCACGTGCATCGCCGGCTCGGGAGCGGCAAAAGTCTCGTCGCGGTGGGCCGCGGCGGCCCAATGCTCCTCGAGCGTTTGCCGACGCCCTCGCCTCCCTTTTCCGGTTTGGCGAATCGATGATCCATCTCTGCCAGATGCGGTCTTGTGGCGGCGGTTATTGACCGAGCCGCTGGCGGGCGAGGGATGCCCAGGGGCTTTCCGGCGCGAGCGTGAGGAACGTTGCCAGGTGGTGGCGGGCTTCGCGGGCCCGGCCCATGTCGGCGAGCACGCCGGCGATGTGCCAGTGGGCGTCGGCGTAGTCGGGCTCCTGCCTCAGCACGCCTTCGAGCGCCGCCAGCGCGAGCTCATGCTCACCGAGCTCGGCCAGGACGCAGCCGAGGCTCGCCCGGGCCCGCAGGTGCTCGGGATCGATCTCGATCGTCGCGTAATAACGCTCCCGGGCCGCTGTGAGATCGCCGGCCCGATAGAGCAGTTCGGCGAGCATGAACATCACGGCCGCCGACGGCCCCTGAGCCTGGAGCACGGCCCGCAGCGCCTCGGCCGCTTCGGCAAACTCGCCTGCAGCCTCGAGATCGTCGGCGAGGTCGAGGATCTCGGCCGTATCGTCGGCGAGGCCGCGGCGAGGTCGCGTGGCGGCATCGCGGGCCGCGGCCATGTCGATCAGCCGTATTGCAGGCATCGAGTCGTGGGACTCATTCAGCACGAGCGACGACGCGTAGAACGGCAGCTGGAGCTGGCCGCCGGCCCCCAGTAGCCGGTCGCCGTGCCGGATGCTGAGCCGGCGACCGTCGGCCACGATGCGGTCGGCCGCCTGGGCAGCCACGGCCGCATCGCCGGCGGTGAGGCTGGCGAGCTTGGCGTCGATCTCCCGCAGCGACAGGCCGCCGCTGAGCAGCCGGCCGAGATTTCGACCCACGACGAGTTGTGAGAAGTCGAACCATTCGAGCGAGCCCGACCGCCGCACCGGCTCGAGCAGACCCTCCCTCACCCAGTGCCGCACCGCTGCGGGGGGCACGGCCAGCACCTCCGCGATCATCGCAGTGGTATAGAGCCGATGCACGCCGTGATCCGGCTGAATCAGGTCGTCCGTGACCGTCTCGGGCATGGGGGCGTTCCTCGCGATCGCGAAGAATCTATCCCAGCGACAGCGGCACGTCCAACGAACCGTTGGGCGCAGGTCGCTGCCGGGGTATTCTGCTTTCACTACTCCCATCCAATCCTTTGGAATCACCGCCATGAAGGACACCCGCCGCGGATTTCTCTCGTCATGCGCCACGGTCGCCGCTGCCACCGGCGTGCCGTATTTCCACTCGACGCCGCGGACGCTCGCCGACGAGACGCGGGCCAAGAACGGCCGATTCGCCCTGGGCCTGATCGGAGCCGGGGGCATCGCCAACGCCAACATCGGGGCCGCGAAGAACTGGATCGACGTCGTGGCAATCGCCGACGTCGATGCCGGGCGGGCCGCTGGCTTCAACGCGAAGCATGCCGGCGGAAAGGCCGCCGTGTATGACGACTACCGCCGGATCCTGGAGCGAAAAGACGTCGACGTGATCCACGTCGCGACCCCCGACCACTGGCATACGAAGCCGGTCGTCGAGGCGATGCTCGCCGGCAAGGACGTCTACTGCGAGAAGCCGCTCACGCTCACGATCGACGAAGGCAAGCTGATTCGGAAGGTGCAGCGGCAGACGGGCCGGGTCGTGCAGGTGGGTACCCAGCAGCGGAGCACGTTTCCGCTGTTCGTGACGGCGATGGCGATGGTGGCAGAGGGGCGGCTCGGCCGGATCAAGAACGTTCAGGCTGCGATCGGCGCGGCGCCCTCGAGCCCGGCGATTCCCGTCGCGGAGCCTGCGAAGGAGTTCAACTGGGACCGCTGGCTCGGGCCGGCGCCGGCGGCGGAGTATCGGTATTTTCAGGGTCCAGCGACGACCGACAAGGACGGCAAGGAGAAGAAGCCGCAGGCCAACACCAACGGCCACTACGAGTTTCGCTGGTGGTACGAGTATTCAGGGGGCAAGCTCACCGACTGGGGCGCCCACCACGTGGACATCGCGATGTGGGCCCTCGCCCTCAATGGCCAGACGGCCGGTCCGACGGCGATCGGCGGCACGGCCAAACACCCCGTCGAGTTCAAGGACGGCATGCCGGTGGAACGCGATCGCTACAACACGGCGACCGAGTTTTCGTTCAGGGTCGATTTCCCCGGCGACACGAAACTCGTGATCCGCCACGACACCGACAACGGCGTGCTCATCGAGGGCGACAAGGGGACGATCTTCGTCAGCCGCGGCAAGCTGACCGGCGCGCCCGTGGACGCCCTGAAGGACGACCCGCTGCCGGCGAACGCCGTCGCGAAGGTCTACCGCCACATGCCCATGGAGGGGAACGAGCGAGCGGCCCACTGGGCCAACTTCCTGCAATGCGTCCGCAGCGGCGCCATGCCGATCTCCGACGTGCATTCCCACATGCAGATGCTCAACGTCTGTCACCTGGCCGGCATCAGCGCCCGCCTCGGCAGGTCGCTCAAGTGGGACGCCGTCACCGAGCAGATCGTCGGTGACGACCAGGCCGACGCCATGCTCGCCCGGCCGTATCGGCAGGGCTACGAGATCGAGATGTAGACCTCCGAAGTGGCCCGGTCACACCGTGACCGGGAAACACTGGAGCCCCGGCCCGAAGCTCGGGGCTGCCCGTGCCCTCTCGCCGGACGTTCGCTTCAGCCCTCCGGGCTTCCGCTCACTGCGTGTCCGCTGCGCTTCGGCATCCATGCCTGCGCTTGCTTCCACAGCCCGGCTCGAGGGCACGGGCAGCCCCGAGGCTGGCCACCCGATTTCCACTGTGGGCATGCATGTCATAGAAGCCCCGGGCGGAAGCCCTGTGGTCGATCCGCCACCCCGATTCGCGATGTCACGATCGACGCGGTTCGGGCACGCTCGCGATCCAGCCTTCGAGCGGGTCGAGGCTCCGGGGGAGGCCGTAGCGGGGCAGGGCGGCGGCGTGGGCGGCTTGGAGTCCGCAGATGACCGCGTCGAGCAGGTCGCCGCGTCCGTCGGCAACGAGCCGTGTGCGCCACTTCGGCGAGATGACAAGCGAGACGTCGAGGCCGGCCGTGCCGGCAATGAGCCCAGCCAGGATCGAGCGGCGGTTGTTGCGGCGATCGGCTGTCTGCTTGGCGGCGATGTCGCTCTTGTAGGAGCGGCCGCAGACCGTGCGGGCTGTGAAGCCGGGATAGGCCTCCAGCGCGATCCGCCGGCTGCCGTGGGGCGTGTGGCGATGGGCCGGGAACGCGAGGCCGGCGGCGAGCATCCGGCCGATACCGGCGTGCATCATCCAGGCGACGGGGGGATTGGCCCAACGCATCGCCGGGCTCGACCCGGCGGGTTTGTCGGCTGCACGCCAGGCGAACTTGTCGCCCGCGGGGCGAGCATCACACCAGCGACGAAACGCGTCGCGGATCGCTTCGCGCGGCTGGTCGCAGTAAAACCGCACGAAGGCCGGCCACTCGGTGGGCCAGCCCTCGTGCTCGATGAGGGGCCGCGGCTGACCGAAGGGGAGGTCGAAGCCCCCCACCCAGCGGCCCGGCGCGGTCAGCAGGCGGTCGAACTCGTCGAGGCTCGTGAATGTCCTGACCTCGTCGAGTTCGTAGGTCGGCCGCGGGGTGGCGGCTCGCCAGCGACCGACGGCGACGGTGAGCGGCTTGCGACTCGACGGCGCCGATGTGAAGTCGACGCCGATCACGGTGCCGCCGTCACGCAGCGGCCCGCTCACTTCGCGAACGGTCGGCTTCGTTCCGCGTCACCCGTCGGGAAGTCGGCGGGGATCGGCAACTCGACCGCGCCCGTGGCCGCCCACTCGGCGCCTCGGATGAACGTCGTGATGAAGCCCACGCACTCCTGCGATTCGTTGGCGTGGCCCATCGGCGTGTGGAAGACCCGTCCCTTGCCGTAGGCGATCGTCATCATCATCGGCTCATGCCGTTTGGTCTTGGGCGAGTACGCCGTCGCGAGCACCTGCATGTTGGCCGCCGGTCCGCGGAGGCTGTCGTAGAGTTCATCCTTGGCGTGCATCCACGTGGCCGGCATGCCCTTCGTGACGGGATGGGCTGCGTCACGCACGATGATTGCGAACGGCGCCTGCGGGCCATGGCTGCCGCCGGCGCCCGGCGATGTGTCACGGATGAGGGTGCCGTCGTCGGAGTAGTAGACGTACGGCCCGCTCTTCTCGTTGCGTCCGCCCCACCCGCCGAGCCCGATCATCTCGTTGTAGGCCGCCCATTCGGGGAATGAGTTGTCGGCCGCGTGGACCGCGACGAAGCCGCCCCCACCGCGCACGTACTCCTCGAAGGCGGTCCGTGTTTCGGCGGGCCAGGCCGCGGCTCCGTGGCCGAAGTTGCTCACGACCACGGCGTAGTCGGCGAACGCGGGCTTGAACGACGGGTCTTCACCCTTCGGCGCATGCGTGACCACGTCCACCGTGAAGCGGCCGGTGTCTTCGAGATACCGCTTCATCATCCGGGTCGTCTGCGGCCAGTTGCCATGGTTGTTCTGGCCGTCCACGATCAGTGCCCTCAGTTTCTCGGCGGCCGTCGCATCGGCGGCGACGGCAGACAGGATGGCGATCGCGATCAGGCAGAACGGCAGGCGCATGGGAGACTCCGCAGGCGGGGGAAGACGCGGCGACAGTGTAGCACCGGGCGGCCAGGTCGTGCCGTGACCGGCAAGCCGCTTCACGGCAGGACGAGCGCGTCACGGCATGACGGGCTCAGGCGTCGATCACGTCGTGTGGCCGTGGCGGCCGGTGAGGCCGCGGCCGGAGGTCTCGGCGGCCGGCACGTCCCGCGGATCGGAGGCCGGCGGCGGCGGATAGACGGCCGGGCCCGGCGGGGCGACCGTGGGGGACTGCTGGGGAACCGCGGACGGAGCAGGCGATGGGGCCGCCGCCGGTTCCTTCGCGGCCGGCGCCGGAATCGACTCGATCTTCTTCAGTGATTGCTCGGCCGTCGGAGCCCCCGCCGCGTCGACGGTCGGCTTCTCGGCCCGCACGGTGCCCGCGGCGGCGCCGGAGCCCTTCGCGGGATCGACATGGTCGAGGCTCGACGCACCCCAGCCCTCCGCGACCGGCTTCGACGCGTCGGCCGGCCGGTCGCTGAACGTCTTCACGGGGCCCGAGTCGGCCTGCGAGAGAGCGGGGGCCGCCGTCGGCCGAGCCGCCGCCGCCGGTGCGGCGGTCGCAGACGTCGGGATCGGATTGCCACACGGGTCGAGCGGCACCTTCGTGACCACCGTCCGCGGCATCCGCACCGTGTAGGTGTAGGGAGTCCGCTTCTCGACGACCCGCGGCACCTGCATCGTCCGCTCCTCCGTGACGAACTTCATCACCTGCACCTGGACGGGCTCGACCTTTTCCTCGGTGACGTACTTCAGCACCTGCATCTGCACCTGGCGGACCTGCTCCTCGGGCACCATCCGGCAGACGGTGACGGGCACCTTGTTCTCGACCCGCTCGACGACCTTGCGAACCGTCTGCACGGGCACCTGCCGGGTGGCGGTCTCGGCGACCATCTTCATCGTCTGCACGGGCACCTGCTGGACGACCTGCTCGTCCACGTAGCGGACCGTCTGCACCGGAACCCGCTGCGTGACCACGCGGTTGACGTAGGTCGTCTCCGGTACCTGCACCGGCGTGTAGGTGGGCTGGTAGACGCGGTTCACCTGGTTGACGACCGCGCCGGGATTCATCTGCCACACCCAGCCGCCCCGCTGCATGACGGCGAGACCGGTGAAGGGATCGATGGCATAGCTGGCGGGAGCCCAGCCGAGCGACGTCGTCCCCGGCGTGACGACGGGTGTGACGGTATCGACGGCCTGGCTGCCGATCGAGTACGCCGTCCGCATCTGCGTGACCGGCTCGGTCACGGTATAGGCCTGTTCCCGCTCGCTCGTCTCGTAGATCGGCTTGCGGACGGTCGAGACCTGCTGCTGCATCACCGTCTCGTAGACCGGCTTCATCACCGTGTACTGCTCCTCGCGGGTGGCCGTCTCGACCACGTCGCGGGTGACGTCGTAGCTGCGGTCCTGGACCTGCGTCTCGTAGACCGGCTTCATCACCGTCGTCCGCTCCTCGCGGGTCTGGGTTTCCCACACGGGACGCTGCACGGTGGAGCGACGCTCCTGCGTCTGGGTCTCCCAGACCGGTTTCTGCACGGAGTAGGTCTTCGTGTCATAGACGGTCTCGTACGACATGCGGTAGGCGGTCTCCTGCCGCTCGTCGTAGACGGTTTGGTAGTCGAGTCGGTAGGTCTGCGTGGCGACCGGCGCGGGGGCGACGACGGCGTCGCCACAGCACTGGGCCCGCGCGATCCGCATGGCGTCCGCCTGCGGGGCGACGACGAGGGCGACGCACGCCAGCGACAGCAGGCGGCGGGAGGCGTTCGAACGGCGACCGAACGGGGTCATGGAATGGCTCCTGGAAAGACCCTTCGAGACTAATCCGATGGACGCAGGCTGCAACCGAAAGGTTGAGGAAAAAAACGGGTTTTTTCCCGAAAAAAAGGGCCCCCGTCCCTCAGGAACGGCGCAACCCGTCCATCTTACGGGGGCAGGGAAGCGGTTACGGGGGCAGGGAACCGCTGCCGGGGCCGGCACGGCGGTTCCGCGGACGAGGAGCCGCCCAGGGAGCGCAGGCGATCGCGCCGTGGCGGGCCTACCCCTTGCGGTCGAGGAGGCGGCGGCTGTGGGGGTCGAGGGCGGCGATGCTCGGGATCGCGTATCGCATGCCGTGGCTGTCGGTCACGAACGCGCCGCCATCGGGCTGCATGACGAAGTCGTCGGCATGGGACACCTTGAAGCGGTGCGGGCCGCGGTCGGTGACCACGGTCCATTCCGCGGGCTCTCCATCGGACACCGCGGCGACGCGCTCGATCCGCGGCAGGAACTCCCGCTGGGCGAGTTCCGTTTCGAGGATCGTGCGGAGCGGAGCAGCGACGGCGGAGAGCGACTCGATCCAGGCCAGTTCGCCGCCATCGACCGCGACGATCGCCGCCGGTCCCGCCGGGTCGGAGACGGGAAACGCCCGCAGCACGTCCACGTTGGCATGCCGCAGGCCCTGGCAATCGATGAAGTCGAGCCGGCCATGGGCGTGTCGCTCGAGCCGCCAGCCTTCGGTGGACGTGCCGGTCTGGCGCGTCATGTCGGAGGGAGTCATGTCGGAGGGAGTCATGTCGGGCATCGGATGCGCGGTGGGGAGAGGGTGCACGTGGATCGTGTCTCGGGTCAGGGGCCGGCGGCCGTCTCGCTCTCTTCCATCTGTGCCCGGTAGAGCCGGGCATACGCGCCGTCGAGGGCGAGCAGTTCGTCGTGCGTTCCCGTCTCGATGATCCGGCCGGCGTCGAGCACGACGAGCCGGTTCGCTCGCCGGAGCGTGGAGAGCCGATGGGCGATCGCGATCGTGGTGCGGCCGGTCACGAGCCGGTCGATCGCGGCCTGGATGATCGCCTCCGTCTCGGCATCGACGCTCGACGTCGCCTCGTCGAGGATCAGGATGCGCGGGTCCACGAGGAGCGCCCGGGCGATCGAGAGCCGTTGCCGTTCGCCTCCGGAGAGCGAGCCACCCCGCTCGCCGACGCGTGAGTCGTAGGCCAGCGGCTGCGCCAGGATGAAGTCGTGGGCGCCGGCGGCCCGGGCCGCCTGCACGATCTTGTCGCGGGGGGCGTCGGGCCGGCCGTAGGCGATGTTCTCCGCGATCGTGCCGAAGAACAGGAACGGCTCCTGGAGCACGCAGCCGAGGGCATGGCGGTAGTCGGCGATCGCCAGGTCGCGAAGATCGACGCCATCGACCCTGATCGAGCCGCTCGACGGGTCGTAGAAGCGGCAGACGAGGTTGGCGAGCGTTGACTTGCCGGAGCCGCTCGTGCCGACGAGGCCGATCATCTCGCCCGGCTCGATCACGAGGTCGATGCCGTGGAGCACCTCCCGGGCGCCGTAGCGGAAGTGCACGCCGGAGATCTCGATCCGGCCCTCGATCCGGCCGGGCTTCACCGGATGCGGGGCCTCGGCGACCGACGGCGTGCAGTCGAGGATCTCGAAGATCCGCTGGGCGCCGGCCGCGGCCCGCTGCGTCGCCGGCACCATCCGGATCATCGACTCGACGCGGCCGTAAAACCTGGCGATGTAGGCGAGGAAGGCCGTGAGTCCGCCCACCGTCACGCCGCCACCGAACACGAGCCAGGCGCCCGCGGCCCAGACGCACAGCAGGCCGAGTTCGTTGAAGAGCGTCACGAGCGGGCCGCAGAACGACCAGACCACGTTGACGCGGTCGTTGGCATCGAGCACGCGGTCGTTGGCGGTCACGAACCGGTCGATCTCCCGCGATTCCTGGGCGAAGGCCTTGACCACCCGGATGCCGGGGATCGTGTCGGCCAGCACGCTCGTCATGTCGCCCCAGGCCGCGCTTGCCCGGCCGAAGCCGCGGCGCAGCCGCTCGCGGACGGAATACACGAGCCAGACGACGAACGGAAAGGGCACGAGCGTGAGCAGGGCAAGCCGCGGATTCAGCCAGATCAGCACGCCGACCGTGAGCACCATCAGCATCACGTTCGAGGCGAATTCGATCAGGTTGACCGACAGGAAAATGTTGATGCGGTCGGTGTCGCTGCCCACGCGGGAGATCAGGTCGCCGGTCCGCTTGCCCTGGAAAAAGTCGAGCGACAGCCGCTGGATGTGGGCATAGGTCCGGACCCTGAGCCCGGCGGCGATCCGCTCGCTGACCCAGGCGAGCGTCCAGGTCTGGGCCCAGGCCAACAGCCACGCGACCACCGCGGCGGCAGTGAGCCCGCCCAGATACCACCACACTTTCGAGAACGGCACCGGCGCGCCCGCCTGCTTGGGAATCAGCACGTCGTCCACCAACGGCATGGTGAGGTAGGGGGGCACGAGCGCGGCCGACGTGCTGGCCAGCGAGAGCGCGATGCCGAGCACGGCCATCCGCCAGTGCGGCGCGGCGAAGCCGAGCAGCCGCGCCAGCGCCCGCCAGGAGGCGAGGCCGCCGCCCGGCAGCGGACCTTCGTCGTCGCCGCGGCCGCGGACCGGCGCGACCGCGGAAGATTCCGAGGCGTCGTCGTTCTGGCCAGTGACGGCCGCGGGCGATGCGGTCGCCGCTTCTGCGGCGCCGCGGGCTTCGAACCGGGCATCGAAGGCGTCTTCGAGGGCATGCACGCCCTTCGCCTTGGCCGGCGTGAACAGCCAGCGGGCGATCACGCGGCCCTGCTCGGAGAGTTCGATTCGGCCCACCGCCGAACGGAGGTAGACGTCGAGTCGGGTGTCGTCCCGCAGCGGCCAAGACCGCGGCCCGGCCGTCGCCACGGCGGCCGCGTCGGCGGAGGCCGGGGCATCGGCGACAAGCCGGCGATCGGTGAGGGCGATCCAGCCTTCGGTGAATCGCATGCCGCCGTCGAGGTCGAACCGGCACGCGGCCAGCACCTGTTCGCCCGGCTGGAGCACAACCCGATCGTCCCAGGGCAGGCCGGCATTCCTGCGGGGGGCGTCCCCTGGGGCCTGGTCTGAGGAGAGGGCTGAAACTGCCATGAAATCGGTTGTTTCTCGCGAAAAATGGGGCCTCTTGACCGTGGATCCCGATTTGGAGGGCGGTCAGGCTTCAGGGCACAGAAAGTTGCGTGGCCTTCCGAAGATACCTAAATTAACGCGGCTTCTACGGTCGTCCGGGCCGCGCGGCCCGACTTGAAAAAAATTCCCACCTTCCGCCCCACCGTGACCGTCCGGTTCGGCTCGTTGTCAATTCTTCAATGATTTCGGCCCGGCTGTTCCACGCTGCACCCGCTGGCCGAGGCCTTTCCGACCGAATGGCGGAATTGGCAGGTGCCTGGCACGCGGAATGCATTCCTTCGACGGCGGCGAAAAAAGTTTCGCTTTCGACGCACGGAAGCGTAAACTTTTCGTCATCCGTTGCGAAGCCGGGCATGCATGAGCGTGGACGGTGCACCCAACGGTGTGGTTCGATTCATGGTGCCGCGGGAAACGGGCATCGCAAGCGAACGCGCGTCCGTGTGGCGTGCGGCGATGCAATCCGGTCCTGCGGTGTAGGAATCCTTTCTTCCCATGGCCACTTTGGCCGGTCGGTTGCTCGACGGAATTCTCTCCCCCACGTTGTGCTCGCACCTGCAGGCGAACGATCGCGTCGCCGCAGGTCTCCCCCCCGCGGCTCCGGACTGCCAGCCGCCGCCCTGACGCTCCCCGTCGTCAGGTCAGCACGGATGTCTGCCCCTGCAGACAGGACTGCGGCGACGACGCGTCGCCGCAGCCACGCTGTCATACGTGCGACCTCCTGTCCAGATACATCCGCCGGAATGTCCGGCGGCTGGCGGAGGTGCACACTTCCAGATCCCTGCACGCGTCTGCATGGGATCGAATAGGCACTCAAATCCTTCCATGGAGATTCTGTCGCTCAAGGCTCTGCGCGGTCCGAACCAGTGGGCATCCTTTCCCTGCCTGGAGGCCTGGGTCGATCTCGGCCGCCTCGAGGATTTCCCGTCGCACACGCTGCCGGGATTCAACGACCGCATCATGACGTGGCTGCCCACGATGATCGAGCATCGCTGCTCGATCGGCGAGCGGGGGGGCTTCTTCGAACGGCTCCGCACAGGCACGTGGATGGGCCACGTGCTCGAGCACGTCACGCTCGAACTGCAGACGCTCGCCGGCACGCCGGTGGGCTACGGCCGGGCCCGCGAGGCCAACGCCCGCGGCGTCTACAAGGTCGTGATCGAATACAAGGAGGAGACCTTCGCGATCGAGTGCTTCCACACGGCGCATCGGCTGCTGATGGCCGCGATCGACGACACGCCGTTCGACGTCACGGCCGAGGTGAAGCGGCTGCGAAAGGTGCTGCTCGACGTGCAGCTCGGCCCCAGCACGCGGTCGATCGTCGAGGCGGCGGCGGCCCGCGGCATCCCGGTGCGGAGGCTCAACGAGGGGTCGCTCGTGCGGCTCGGCCATGGCGCGAAGCAGCGGCGGATCATGGCGAGCGAGACCGATGCGACCGGGGCCATCGGAGAATCGATCGCCCAGGACAAGGAGCTGACGCGTGCGCTGCTCGCCGAGTCGGGCATCCCGGTGCCCGAGGGGCGGCCGGTGAACGATGCGGCCGATGCCTGGCGGGTGGCGGCGGAGATCGGCACGCCCGTCGTCGTGAAGCCGCGATATGGCAATCAGGGCCGTGGCGTGTCGGTGAATCTCTCGGGGCAGGCCGAGGTGGAGAAGGCCTGGCAGATCGCCCGCGACGAGGATGCGTCGGTCGTCGTCGAGCGATTCGTGGTCGGCGACGACTATCGGCTGCTCGTGGTCGGCGGCAGGATGGTGGCCGCCGCCCGGCGGTATCGCCCGGCGGTCGTGGGCGACGGCGCGAGCACGGTGCGGCAGCTCGTCGATGCGGTGAACGAGGATCCGCGGCGGTGTGGCGACCATGCCGACGTGCTCTCGCCGATTCCGATCGACGAGGTGGCCCTGGCCGTGCTCGCCGAGCAGGGCCTCACGCCGGAGAGCGTGCCCGCCGCGGAGCGGGTGGTGTTTCTGCGGCAGAACGCGAATCTGAGCACCGGCGGCACGGCCGAAGACGTCACCGATGCCGTGCATCCCGAAGTGGCCGCGCGGGCCGTCGAGGCGGCGCGGATCGTCGGGCTCGACGTGGCCGGCATCGACATCGTGACCACCGACATCGCGCGGACGCTCGAATCGCAGCGGGGCGCGGTGATCGAAGTCAACGCGGCTCCCGGGCTGCGGATGCACCTCCAGCCCGCCGTGGGCACGCCCCGCGACGTGGGCCGGGCGATCATCGACGCCATGTTTCCCGAGGGGGAAACCGGCCGTATTCCCACGGCCGCGGTGACGGGCACGAACGGCAAGACGACCGTGGTGCGACTGCTCTCCCACATCTCCGCCACCGCGGGCGGGACCGTGGGCACGACCTGCACCGAGGGCGTCTGGATCGGCAGCCGGCAGATCGACGCCGGCGACTGCAGCGGTCCGCAGAGCGCCCGCCGCGTGCTCGCCAACCCGACGGTGACGACGGCCGTGCTCGAGACCGCCCGGGGCGGCATCCTCCGCGAGGGCTGCGGCTTCGACCGCTGCGACGTGGCGGTGGTCACCAACATCGGCAAGGGGGATCATCTCGGCATCGGCGAGATCGACACGCCGGAGAAGCTGGCCTGGGTGAAGGGGGCGATCGTCGCCGCCGTCCGTCCCGGTGGCGCCGCCGTGCTCAACGCCGCCGATCCCCTCGTCGTCGGCATGAAAAAGTGGTGCAAGGGGGAGGTGGTCTACTTCGCCCTCGACCCGGCCAACCCGCTGGTCGTCGAGCATCTCGCCGCAGGTGGCCGAGCGGCCACCATTCGCGAGGGCTGGATCGTGCTCTGTGACGGGCCGCGTGAAACGCGACTCGCGCAGCTCGACAAGGTGCCGCTGGTGCACAAGGGCCTGGTGCCTTTCCAGTTGGAGAACGCGCTGGCCGCCGCGGCGGCCGCCTGGCGGCTCGGCGTGCCGCTGGAACTCGTGCGCATCGGCCTCGAGACGTTCGCGAGCAATGCGGACGGCTCGCCGGGGCGGTTCAACCTGCTGGATCTCGAGGGGGTATCGGTCGTGGTGGACTACGGCCACAACGTGCCCTCGCTCGAGCAGATCTGCCTCGTGATCCGCGGGCTGCCGCACGGCCGCCGCATCGCGGTCTATTCCGCGGCGGGTGACCGCCGCGACGAGGACATGCTCGAGCAGGGCCGCCTGCTCGGCTCGGAGTTCGACCGCGTGGTCGTCTACGAAGACGCCTACATCCGCGGCCGTCAGCCGGGCGACATCACACGGCTCATCGGGCAGGGCGTCGCAGCCGCGGCTCCGCCGCGGGCCACGGCCGCCGAATCCGGAGGCAACTGGTCCCAATCGGTGCAACTCGTGCTCGAGTCGGCCCGGCCTGGCGACCTCGTGCTGGTGCAGGCCGACGTCGCCGAGGAGGCCATGCCGTGGCTGACGGAGAAGTACGGCAGCCGACTGCGGGAGACGACGCTCGACGAGATGGCCGCCAAGGTCGTCGCCCGCCGCCTCGCGTAGGCTCGGGAACACCTGGAGTGACGCGTCTCATTTCAGCCCCGGGCGACGGTCGAGGGCCCCGCGGACGCCGAGCTGTTCGGGATGGCGGGCGATCTTGTCGGTGAACACGCGGACGTCGTCCACGATCGGACGGAGTTCCTTCGTGAGGGTGTTGACGTTGGCCGCCGCCTGGGCGAGGTCGTCGTAGACCTTCGGGTCGCGGACGAGCTTGCCGAGCGTGCCCTCCGACTCGTTGAGCGCGCGGGTGAAGAAGACCGCCTGCTGGAGCACCTCGTCGAGCCGGCCGATCGTCTTGTCCACCTGGGCCACCATCCCCTCGCCCCGCTCGCCGAGCGGCCGGGTGAGCCCCTCGAGATTCCGCAGGTTCCGGTCGGCCGTGTCCACCGTCGTGCCGATGCCCTGCACGGTGGTGCGGAGGTCGTTCATCACCTCGGGCAGGCCGTTGAGCGTCTCCTTCAGCTTTGCCCGGGCGTTGGCGTCGCCCATCACGTCGTTGATATGGTCCATCGCGAGGCTGAAGGCGTCGAGGGCCTTTTCGGTCTTCGCCACCATCTTCGAGAACGTGTCGTCGTCGCCGAGCAGCAGGCGGTCGAGGTTGGCCGAGAGCTTCGTCACCGACTCGCTCGCCTGCGTCAACGACTCCAAGGCCGAGCCGAGTTTGGGCTCGAGCGTGGCGAAGACCTCGAACGGGTCGCGGGAGACGGCCCCCACGAGCACCTCCTCGGGGGCGATTCGCTGCCGCGGCGGCACGATCCGGCCGGGCACGAGTTGAATCTCGGCGTCACCGAGCAGCGTGGTGGCGATCCGTGGCTGCTCGTCCTTGTAGATCGGCACGTAGGAGTCGATGTCGGCCATGACGCTCACGCCCCCCTTCTCGTCGAGCTCCACGTCGGCCACGCGGCCCACGAGGATGCCGTTCTTCCGCACGGGGGTGCCGTTCGACACGCCACGGGCGTCGGCGAAGCTCATCTTGAGCGGGTAGGTGGCCTGCACGAGGGAGGGCAGGTCGCCGAACAGCACGACCAGGATGCCGGCGATGATGGCCGTCGCCAGCACCACCACACCCACGCGGAACTGCATCATCCGGTCGTTCACGTCGGGTCCTCCTCGTCGACTGCCTCGTCAGCACCGCGGGCAACCAGTCCTTGTTCTTCCAGCAGCTCCGTGAGCCGGTTGCCGGCCCGTCCTTCGATGAACTGGCGAACCCGCGGGTCGCGGGTGCGGTCGAGCTCCGCGGGCGTGCCGTCGAATACGATCTGTGGCTCGTCGGACCGCAGCCGGAACAGCGGGTAGAGCATGATGATCCGGTCGGCCACCTTGCGGGCCGTTGACATGTCGTGCGTCACGACCACGCTCGTCACGCGGGGCCGCTCCCGCACCCGCAGGATCAGCTCGTTGATCACGTCGGTCATGATCGGGTCGAGACCCGTGGTCGGCTCGTCGTAGAGCACGAGTTGCGGGTCGAGGGCGAGCGCCCGGGCGAGCCCCGCCCGCTTCCGCATGCCCCCCGAGAGCTGCACCGGTTTCTTCGCCAGCACTGACCGCGGCAGCCCTACCTCATCGACCAGACTGCCCACGATCTCGCCGATCTCCCGCTCGGAGAGCCGGGTGTGCTCGCGGAGCGGGAAGGCGACGTTGTCGGCGATCGTGTTGCTGTCGAAGAGGGCGGCCCCTTGGAACACGAAGCCGTATTTGGTGCGGAGATGGGCGAGCTGGCGGTCGTTCATCCGCGCCAGCGACCGCCCCTCGAAGGCGACGTCACCCGCGGTCGGCCGCACGAGGCCGATCATCGTCTTGAGCAGCACCGTCTTGCCGCAGCCGCTCTCCCCGAGCACGACGAGCGTCTGCCCGGCATCCAGGTCGAGCGAGATGTCGCGGAGCACCTGCTGGCTGCCGAACCGCACGCCGAGCCCAGCGACCCGCAGAACGGGCGGGTCGGCCGCGGCAGTGGCTCGGGATGTGGCGGGGGCGGCGGCGGGCATGCGGTAAAGGCTCGCGGGTCAGAGCAGCTTGCGGGGACCTTCGGGACGGAAGAAATCGTGCAGGTTGTTGAGGCCGATCCCGAGGAACAGGTCGAGCACGAGGATCAGGACGAACGAATGGACGAAGGCGTTGGTGGCGGCGCGGCCGACCCCCTCGGCGCCCGGGCTGCAGTGGAAGCCGTGATGGCAGCTCACCAGCGCGATCGCCGCGCCGAAGAAGAAGCTCTTGAAGAGGCCCATCAGGAAGTCGAAGGCATCCACGTAGGCCCGGGAGTTTTCCCAGTAGTGGTGGTAGTCGATGCCGAGCAGCACGTGCGAGTAGAGATAGCCGCCGAGCACCCCCATGAAGTCGGCCATCACCGTGAGCGACGGGATGAGCACGAGGCAGCCGAGAAACCGGGGCACGACGAGGTAGTAGATCGGGTTGGCCCCCATGCTCTCCAGCGCGTCGATCTGCTCGGTGACCCGCATCGTGCCGAGCTCTGCGGCCATGGCGCTGCCGACGCGGCCGGCCAGCATCGTGGCCGCGAGTACGGGGCCGAGTTCGCGAACCAGCGAGAGGTTGATCACGGAGCCGAGCCGCGTCTCGAGGCCCAGGGCCTTGAACTGGGCGTAGCTCTGGACGGCGAGCACCATGCCGATGAACAGGCCGGTGAGCGCGACCACGGGCAGCGACATCACGCCGATCTGGTAGAAGCTGGGGAGAAGCACTTCCCGCCGCTGCCGCCGGGCGAACATCCAGCCGAACGTCTGCAGCGTGAAGATCGCCACGTCGCCGATGCCGGCCACGCTCGACATGGCGAAGCCGCCGAGGTTGGCGACCATGCCGGCGAGCCAGCCGTTGAGGGCGGGTTGCGGAGCGGCGGCGGGTGAACTGGCCATGGCAAGCGTGTCCGAGAGGGCGTGCGCAAACGCAGGCGCATCACACCCTGCCGGTCGTATCGGCCATGCCGGTCGGGCAGCTTGAGCCGACCGCAGCGGTTTCGCCGTGCTGCGGCAAACTGGGGGGGCAATGCTGTTCGGCGCGGCCCTTGCTTGCACGGCCCTTGCTTGCGGGTCAGAACTCAACTCGTTCAACCCGGCTCAGGTCTGGACATGCCCCCTCGGCGGACGTTCGCTCCGGACATCCTGTCCTGCGCTCACTGCATGTCCGCTTCGCTTTCGGCATCCTGCCTGCGCTCGCTCCCATAGCCCGCGAGAGGGCATGTCCAGACCTGAGCCTCCGTCCAGCAGTTCGGCAAAGGAGGCAGGCCTGGGGGGCTGCGCGGCCCAGCCATGCCACGACGGGATGGTTTCCAGTCGCGGCCTTCACCGGCCGCGCATGACCGTCAGGAGGCCGAGTTCGCGGCTGGACCGGCGGCGACCGGCTCGGCAGTCACCAGCCCCTTGAAGGAGAGCTGTTTCTTGCCGGCGACCTCGACGCAGTCCACCTGGATCGTGTCCTTGCCCTCGAACTCGCCCTTGAGCAGCTCCTCGCTCACCGGATCCTCGATGTAGTTCTCGAGGGCCCGACGCAGGGGCCGGGCGCCGAAGTCGGTGTCGGAGCCCTTCTTGATCAGGAACTGCTTCGCCTCGTCGGTGAGCTCGAGCTTGAGTCCGCGCTCGCCGAGCCGCTCGCGAACCTTCGCCAGCTCGATGTCGATCACCTGCTTGAGGTCGTCGACGGTGAGATGGTGGAACACGATCACGTCGTCGAGCCGGTTGAGGAACTCCGGCCGGAAGACCTTCTCGATCCGCTCGTTGACGCGGCCCTTCATGCCCTCGTAGCTGGCGTCATCGTCGGGCTTCTGGAAGCCGAAGGCGGCCTCGTTCTTGATCGCCTCGGCCCCCGCGTTCGTCGTCATGATGATGATCGTGTTGCGGAAATCGACGTTGCGGCCGAACGAATCGGTGAGCCGTCCCTCCTCCATCACCTGCAGCAGCATGTTGAAGACGTCGGGATGGGCCTTCTCGATCTCGTCCAGCAGGACGACGGCGTAGGGGCGGCGGCGGATCTTCTCCGTGAGCTGGCCCCCCTCCTCGAAGCCCACGTAGCCCGGCGGCGCCCCGATGAGCCGGCTGACGTTGTGCTTCTCCATGTATTCGCTCATGTCGATCTGGATGAGCGCGTCGGCGTCGCCGAACATGAACTGGGCGAGCGCCTTGGCCAAGAGCGTCTTGCCCACGCCCGTGGGGCCGGCGAACACGAACGAGCCGATCGGCCGCTTCGGATCCTTGAGCCCGGACCGGCTGCGACGGACCGCCTTCGACACGCTCTTGATCGCGGCCTCCTGGCCGATGACCTTCTTGTGCAGTTCCCCTTCCATGCCCATGAGCCGGGCCTGGTCTTCGGTGGACATCCGCGTGAGCGGGATGCCCGTCATCTTGGAGACGACCTCGGCCACGACCTCCTCGTCGACCACGCCGTCGGTCTCACGCGACTTGTCCCGCCAGTCGCGGGTCATGGCCTGCTTCTTCTTCTTGAGCTTGTCGGCCTGGTCTCGGAGCGCCGCCGCCTTCTCGAAATCCTGGTTGGCGACCGCCTCTTCCTTCTCCTTGTTGAGCCGCTCGACCTCCTCGTCGATCTCCTTGAGGTCTGGCGGTTTCGTCATCGCCTTGAGCCGCACGCGGGCGCCCGCCTCGTCGATCACGTCGATCGCCTTGTCGGGGAGGCAGCGGCCGGTGATGTAGCGGCTGGAGAGATCGACCGCCGCCTCGAGGGCGGCGTCGGAGATGCTCACCCGATGGTGGCTCTCGTAGCGGTCGCGGAGCCCCTTGAGGATCTCCACCGCCTCCTCCTTCGTGGCCGGCTCCACCATGATGATCTGGAACCGGCGGTCGAGGGCCGAGTCCTTCTCGATGTACTTGCGGTATTCGTCGAGCGTGGTGGCGCCGATGCACTGGATCTCGCCGCGGGCGAGGGCCGGCTTGAGCACGTTGGAGGCGTCGATCGCCCCCTCCGCGCCGCCGGCGCCCACGAGCGTGTGCAGCTCGTCGATGAACAGGATCGTGTTCTTCGCGCGGCGGACCTCGTTCATCACCGCCTTGATCCGCTCCTCGAACTGGCCGCGGTACTTCGTGCCGGCGACCATCATCGCCAGGTCGAGCACCACGATCCGCCGGTCGGCGAGGATCTCCGGCACGTTGCCGTCGACCACTCGCTGGGCGAAGCCCTCGACGATCGCCGTCTTGCCCACACCCGCCTCGCCGAGCAGCACGGGGTTGTTCTTCGTGCGGCGGCAGAGGATCTGCACGGCCCGCTCGATCTCCTTCTCGCGGCCGATCACGGGATCGAGCTTGCCCTGGCGGGCCAATTCCGTGAGATCGCGGCCGAAGCTGTCGAGCGCCGGGGTCTTGCTCTTCCCGCTCTTCGGGCTGCCCTCGCCGCCACCGCCGCCGGCTCCGGCCGGCTGCCGGCCCCCCATCCCGGCCCGCTCGCTCCCCTCGCCCTCCATGCCGTGGCCGAGCAGGTTGAGCACTTCCTCGCGGACGTCCTCGAGCTTCAGGCCGAGGTTCATCAGCACCTGGGCCGCCACTCCCTCCTGCTCGCGGAGCAGGCCGAGGAGGATGTGCTCGGTGCCGACGTAATTGTGGTTGAGATTGCGGGCCTCCTCCATCGAATACTCGATCACTTTCTTCGCCCGCGGCGTCTGCGGCAGCTTGCCCATCGTCACCATGTCGGGGCCGCTCTGCACGAGCTTCTCCACCTCCATGCGAATCTTCCGCAGGTCGATGTCGAGGTTCTTGAGCACGTTGGCGGCGACGCCGCTGCCCTCCTTGATCAGCCCGAGCAGCACGTGCTCGGTGCCGATGTATTCGTGATTGAACCGCTGGGCCTCCTGATTGGCCAGCTGCATCACCTTGCGGGCGCGGTCGGTGAAACGCTCGTACATGGGCTCTCTCTTCCTTCCCGGCTCTCGGTCCGTTCTGTCGGTCTCTGGCTCTCGATGTTCAACGGGGACGCGGCGGGTGCCGATTCGGCAGCCCCCGCCTCACTTCCATTCCCTGTGCAAACCCTACGCCAACTCGCCGGAAATCGTTCGCTCACGTCTTCGGTCGAAGGCCGGTCCTCGCAGCGGGAACGCCGAATTCTAGGGGGGCACGGCCGGAATGTCTGTGGCGGGCGTCACGGCGCGGCGAAAACCGCGAATTCCGCGCCCTTGTGGCCGTCCCGAACCGATGACGGACAGCCGTGACGAGCGGCTCAGGCGGCAGCCGTGCGGTCGCCCGCGTCGTCTGCCTGCGGCTGCAGCGGGAGGATCGCCGGCCCGGGAGAGTCTGCCGGCGGCCGGCCATCGGCGTCGATCCGTCCCAGTTCCCGGACGATCGCCGCCTGCCAGATGCGGCCGGCGTCGGCGCGGGAAAGCTGGTCGAGCGCCGCCCGGGCCTCGTCGAGTCGGCCCACGCGGCGGAGTAACGTGCCGAGCAGGAGCTGCGCCTCGCCGTCGGTGGCATCCCGCCGGAGAAGCGTCTGCAGCGTTGACTCGGCGGCGATCCAGTCGTGGGCGAGGTAGGCGTTGCGGGCCTTGACGTAGAGCGTGTCCGACTCCGCGTCCCGCCCGACAGCGAGCGGCGGCGGAAAGGCCGACAGGGCCGAGGCGGTGGCGAGCGCCCAGATCGCCGCCGTCGCCACCCAGAGCGCAAGTCGCGCCGGCAGTTCGATGAGGTCCGACCAGATCCAGGTGGTGAGCACCGCGACATCGAGCGTGACGGCGAAGCCGACGGCGACGACGAGCCCGGGCAGGCTCCCCCGCAGCCAGAGCCAGGGCAGGCCCGGCCAGAGCAGGGTGAGGTAGCGGGCGGCACGCATGGCGTCGGCTCACGGGGCGGAAGGAGGGCGGGAGTCTAGGAACCGAACCGCGTTTCACCAACCCGTATACTGCGTTCCTGATCGCAACCTGGCTGAGTGGTCGCCGGCTCGGGGGCGGCACAAGTCTCGTCGCGGGACCTCGCAGACTCGGTCCAAATGCTCCTCGAGCTTGCACCGACCCCCCTCGCCTTCCGGCTCAGCCTGTGGGCGCCGGCTTCGGGGGCGGCACAAGTCTCGTCGCGGGACCTCGCAGACTCGGTCCAAATGCTCCTCGAGCTTGCACCGACCCCCCTCGCCTTCCGGCTCAGCCTGTGGGCGCCGGCTTCGGGGGCGGTACAAGTCTCGTCGCGGGACCTCGCAGACTCGGTCCAAATGCTCCTCGAGCTTGC
>Ga0214917_10001274_pt1 | contig 32571 bp, 36 predicted proteins | sample LL_1208_BB_MetaG_FD_177983 | JGI IMG/M metagenome (GOLD analysis project Ga0214917, IMG submission 177983) | Freshwater microbial communities from Lake Lanier, Atlanta, Georgia, United States - LL_1208_BB | ecosystem: Environmental > Aquatic > Freshwater > Lake | place: USA: Georgia | collected... | reverse complement strand
GCCGCCAGCGGCGGGCGCTCACCCCGCTCCACCGCCGCCAGCAGCGCCACCACGCTCTCCCCCATCGAGCCCAGATGCACGGGGATGTGGGGGGCATTCACCACCAGAGCGCCACTGGCATCGAACAGGGCGCAGGAGAAATCGAGCCGCTCCTTGATATTCACCGAACTGCTGGTCTGCTGCAGGCGGGTGCCCATCTGCTCGGCGATGGCCGTGAAGCGATGGCTGAACAGCTCCAGGCTGAGCGGATCGATAACGGCCGTGTCGACGGCTCGGGCATCAGGGCTCGGCGCCAACGCCTGGCGCTCCAGCAGCAGGCTGCCACCCGCGAGCAGACGTGCACCCCAACCCGGCAGCAGCAGATTCGTGCCGGTGGGCTCCACGATCAGGGCGGGCCCCACCAGCACAGCCCCCGCCTGCAACTGACTGCGCTGCCAGAGGGGGATCGCCTGCCAGGCCCCATGCAGGTAGACGGAGACCGCGCCAGCCCGCGGCAGTGGCGGATGGGCCGAACCGGGAGGGGCGCCGGCGGCAGATGAATCCCCCAGCTGCGCCCCCTCGGCCAGACCGGGCCGGATCCGTTCGAGGCTGAGCCGCTCCAGCACCGGCGCAGCAGCCCCGGATCCGTGAGCGGGCGCAAAGCCGAAGCGGCGTCGATGGGCCGCGGCAAACGCCTCGAGCAGGCCCTCGCAGATGCTGGCGGCGGCCCCGTCCGCAGCGGCAGCCGGATCAGCCCAGGGAATCGGCAGGCAGGTGTCGGCACCGGCGCTGCGCAGCTGCAACGTGCAGCGGTGCCGTTCGCCGGTCTCGGGGGTCAGCTGGTGTGCCTCAGCCGTCAGCTCTGCCGCCAGGGTCTGCAGCAGCTGGGGTGTCAGCGGCTGGCGCACGCTGCGTTCGATCAGCTCCACCTCATCCGCCAGGCCGATGCCGTAGGCGGAGAGCACACCGGCGAGCGGATGGAGCAGCACCCGCTCCATGCCCAGGGCCTCTGCCACGGCGCAGGCGTGCTGGCCACCGGCGCCACCGAAGCTGCACAGCACCGCCCGGCGCAGATCGCGCCCCTGCTGAATCGAGATGCGCCGGATCGCCTCGGCCATCCGCTCCACCGCGATCGCCAGGCCCCCCTCCGCCACTTGCTCAGGCGAGGGCATCTCACCGGAAGGGCCGCTCCCAGCCGCCCCGAGCGCGCTTGCCAGCTGCTCGAAGCCCAGCCGTGCGGGCAGCGGATCGAGGCGCTGATCGCCGCCAGAGCCGAACAGCGCCGGCAGGTGATCAGGCTGCAGCCGCCCCAGCAACAGGTTGGCGTCGGTGATGGTGAGCGGACCACCACGGCCGTAGCAGGCGGGGCCTGGATCCGCCCCGGCCGACTCCGGCCCCACCTGCAGCCGCAGGCCATCGAAGTGGATCCGGGAGCCCCCGCCGGCGGCCACCGTGTGGATCTCCAACATCGGGGCCTGCAGGGGCAGACCGCCCAGGTCGCTCTGCTCACGCCGCTGCCAGGGCAGCGAGCCATCCGTGCTGGTCTCACTCCAGCTCACATCGGTGGAGGTGCCGCCCATGTCGAACCCCACCAGGGCCCCGAATCCCGCTGCCGCGCCCACGCGGCTGGCCCCCACCAGCCCCCCCGCCGGCCCCGACAGGATCGTGTCCTTGGCGCGCAGCTGCTCGGGCGCGATCAGCCCACCGCTCGACTGCATCACCCGCAGCGGCACCGCAGGGCCCAGGGCCGCCTGAACCTGGGCCAGGTAGCGCCGCAGCACCGGCCCCACGCTGGCCTCCAGCACGGTGGTGTGGGCCCGCGGCACCAACCGCGGCAGCGGGCTCACCCGGTGCGAGAGGGCAATGGCCTCGAAACCGAACGTCTCCAGCCAGGAGCCGAGCGCCAGCTCATGGCGGGGGAAGCGGTAGGCATGCAGCAAGGCCACGGCAACGCAGCGAAGCCCATCGGCGCGGGCCTGATGCAATTGCTTGGTCAGAGCCGCATCGCACTGCAAGGGCTCCAGCTCCGAGCCATCCGCCGCCAGGCGACCACCCACCTCCAGCACCCGCTGTGCCAGGGGCTCCGGCCGCTGGATCTCCAGGGCGAACAGATCAGGCCGGTGCTGATCGCCGATGGTCAGCAGATCGGCGAAGCCGCGGTTGAGCAGCAGCAGCGTCGGCCGGCCCGCACGCTCCAGCACCGCATTGGTGGCCACGGTGGTGCCCAGCCGCACCTCGGCGATCAGCCCGGCGGGGATCGGCTCAGCGACGGCCGGATCCAGCCCCAGCAATCCACGGATCGCCCGCACCGCCGGATCCCCCGCAACGCCTGGCTGAACCGACAGCAGCTTGCGCACCACCAGCTCACCGTCGGGGGAGCGGCCCACCAGATCGGTGAAGGTGCCGCCGCGGTCGATCCAGAACCGCCAGCCGGCGGGCATCAGCGGTAGTTCTCGAACTGCAGGGGCACCTCCACGTCCTGGGCCTTGAGCAGGGCGATGGCGGCCTGGAGGTCGTCCTTGTTCTTGCCCGTGACCCGCAGGGAATCACCCTGGATGGCCACCGTGACCTTCTTCAGCTCATCCCGCACGGTTTTGCTGAGCTGCTTGGCGAGCTCCTGGGACAGACCCTTGCGCAACTTCACCACCTGCTTAACGCGGTTGCCGCCCACGGGCTCAGGGGGCTGGAAGTCGAAGATCTTGAGGGAGAGATTGCGCTTGGTGGCCTTCTGGCGCAACACGTCCTCCACGGCCTGCAGCGTCATGTCGCTGGCGCTGGTGATGGTGATGGCGGCTTCCTCCAGCTCGATCTCCGTGCCCGAATCCTTGAGGTCGTAGCGGGTGCTCACATCCCGGCGCACCTGATCGATGGCATTCACCAGCTCTTGACGATCGAAATCACTGACGCAATCGAAGCTGTAGGTGTCGGCCATCGGTGGCTCTGGGGAGGGCGGCTGCAGCCAGCCTAGAAAAGAGGCGATTGCCCGCCATCCACAGCTCCCCGCCATGAACCCAGCCTTCGCCTGGTCGTTGCTGCTCGCCGCCGCTGTGGTGGTGGCCAGCTTGGTGCCGCTCGGGGCCGCCCGCTCCCAGGCGAATTTCACCATCGCCGACCTGGCGGCGCCGCGGGCCATGGCCGATCGCCTGCCGGAGTGGGGCCTGCGGGCCAACTGGGCCCACCAGAACAGTTTCGAGGCCTTCACCCTGTTCGCCCCGGCGGCCCTGCTCTGCCTGGGGAGTGGCGTGAGTGCACCGCTGGCCATCGCCGCCGCCTGGATCCACCCGGCCCTGCGGCTGGCCTACATCGGCGCCTACGTGGCCAACCTGCCGCCGCTGCGATCTGCCTGCTGGGCAGGGGCGATGGTCTGCACCGGCCTGCTCTATCTGGAGGGTCTGAAGGCGGTGCTGGCGGCGGCCAGCTGAATCCCCGCGGCCGACAGAACCAGACCCCGACCTAGTCGAAGAACATCAGGCTCACCACCTTGCCCATGTCCTCAGCGGTGCGGCAGCTGGCCAGCAGGGTCTCGCTGTCGTGGAAGGCGTAGCAGATCAGCTGGTCGCAGCGGCTGATGATCTCCTGGTTGCAGAGGCTGCTGGCCATGGGCAACGGCAGCTCATCGTGCTCGGGCTTCTCCACCAGGTGCAGCACCCGCTCCAGTTGATCGCGCGATTCCGCGGGCTGACGATCCAGGCTCTGGGGCAGCAGCACCGTGAGCCGGGAGGCATCCACATCGAGCACGCTGCGAATCACCGCCGCATTCACCCCCTGGGCGCCGGAGGTGATCAGGTTGTGGCCCTCCTGGGCGAGGGAGCGGGCCACCAGCTCCACCAGATGCACCGACACCACGGGCACGTGGCGGCTGCCGAGGATGGCAATCCGACGCTTGCTGCGGTCCTGCAGCATGGCCAACTCCTGGGCCAGGGTGTCGATCCGATCAAGTGCTGGAAGATCGAGAGACCGGGTCAACGCAAGCCCGCAGCCGATCCCTCGAAACTAGCAGTGTTCACACGGGAACTGGCAGGCCCAGCCTGGTGTAGAGCCGTTCGAAGTTGCAGTGCTCCTCAACGAGGCGGAAGGCATAGGTGGCCTTCACGGTTTCATTGAGGCGCACATGGCCGAAGGTGGCCTCAATCACCTCCACCGTGGTGAGGGTGTCGTGCTCCACCTTCAGCAACGGCACCTCCAGCTCCTCGGCCCGGGAAATCAGCTGGGGCAGGGGGTCGCCGGCGCCGGTGAGGATCAGGCACTGGGTGGAGGCCTCCAAGGCGGCCAGCTGGATGTCGGTGCGGTCGGCACCGGTCACCACCGCCATGTTGCGGCGGCGGCGGAAGAACTCCATGGCGGAGTTCACATTCATGGCGCCGATGGAGAGGGTCTCCACCAGCAGATCGAGCCGATCGCGGCAGCACAGCACCGTGGCATCCAGACGGCGGGCCAACTCCTCCACGGTGACGCTGCGCAGCAAGGGGCTGCGGGGCATCACACCGAGCACCGGGATGCCGAGGCGCTCCAACGCCGGCTCCACCTCCTCGCGCAGCTGGTTCACACCATCGGGATTCACGGCGTTCAACACCACACCGGCCAGCAACCCACCGAGCTGCTCCCGGGCCTGAAGCAATGGATCCGCACTGCAGGTGTCCTGCCAGGAATGCACCAGCACCACCGGCGCCCGCAGGGCGCGGGCCAGCTGGGGCAGGCTGAGGCCGTAGAGCAGGCCCTCGCTCATGCTGCCGGCGGCCTCCAGCAGGGTGAGGCCGGCGCTCGCGCAGGCCAGGGCCGCCTGGAGCTGCTCAAAACCGGCACCGGCCTCCAGCTGCCCCGCCAACAGCCGCTGGTGGGCCTCCTGCTTGCGGAGCAGGTGCACGGAGGGCAGGAGCGCCTCCTGGGCCAGGCCGAGGATCCGCCCCACAAAGGCCACGTCGTCGTCGATCAGGGGCAGGGCGGAGGCGGCATCCTCCAGGGCCTCCACGCTCGTGGCCAGGGGCTTGCCGTAGCGCACCGCCACGCCCCGCTGCAGCAGTTGCCGCGCCAGGCCGAGCACCACAGCCGATTTGCCGCTGAAGGGTTCACAGGACCCCACCAGAAGGGTGGCGGCGCCGTTGGGGGACCCGTCTGGGGCACTGCCGGGATGGGAAGCGCTGGCTGGGCCCATGCGGGTGGAGCTGTTCGGGCGAATCTAGGCGCTGCGCGTCTCTGGACTCGCCCCCAGCAGCAACCAGTGCCAGAAGCCGATCGGCAGGTCGTCGCCCCCGGCCTCCAGGCCATCCATCAGCCAGAGCACCAGTTGGTAAGCGGGCAACGCGAAGCTGTAGCGCACCTCCGCCTGCTCGGGAAAGGTGAGCGTGCAGCGGCTGGGTTCCAGGGGTGAAGCCTCACCGCTCCAGCGCAGCTCGAACGGGCGCAGCCCCGAGGGCTGCAGGGGCCGGGCACCCCGCCAGGATCCAACCGCGAGCCGTTCCAGGGCCTGCTCCAACACAGCAGCGCGGTTGGCCCCATCGCAGTAGGGGGCGAACAGAGCCACCAGGGCCGCAGACATCCAGGGCGCGCTACTGCTCCAGAGGATGCCGCAAGCTGGCGCCATCGCCCAATCCGTCATGGCCGCCGCCCCCCCTCCCTTCCCCCTGGCGCTCCAGGGCGCCACGGTGGCCGTCACCGGTGCCAGCGGCAGCCTCGGCCAGGCCCTGCTGCGGCACCTGCACCGCCAGGGAGCTCAGCTGATCGCCCTCACCAGCGGCACCACACCCCTGCAGCTGTTCGACCAGGAGGAGCGGCCCATCGCCCTGCGGCAGGTGCCCTGGCAATGCGGCGCGGAGGAGGAGCTGCGGGAGCTGCTGGCGGAGGTCGACATCCTCGTGCTCAACCACGGCGTGAATCTGCATGCCAGCCGCAGCCCCGAGGCGGTGTGGCAGTCGCTGGAGGTGAACGCCCTGAGCAGCTGGCGCCTGCTGGAACTGTTCGCGGGCCTGGCAGCTGCGGCCGGGCAAGCGGCGCGCCCGCGCGAGATCTGGATCAACACCTCGGAAGCGGAGATCCAGAGCGCCGTGAGCCCGCTGTACGAGATCAGCAAACGGCTGCAGGGCCAGCTGCTCAGCCTGCGCAGCCTTGATCTGGCCAGCCCCCAGCTGCGCATTCGCCGGCTGGTGCTGGGGCCCTTCCGCTCGGCCCTCAACCCGATCGGCCTGATGAGCGCTGAGTTCGTGGCGGGGGAAATCCTGCGCCAGGTGCGCTGGAACTGCGGGCTGGTGCTGGTGAGCCCCAACCCCCTCACCTATGTGTTGATGCCCCTGGCCACACTCACGCGCTGGCTCTACTTCAGAGCCTTCACCCGGGCTTAGAAGTCGCGGTCGGTGAGGATTTCGCAGCCGTCGCTGGTCACGGCGATGGTGTGTTCCCACTGGGCCGAGAGGCTGCCGTCCACGGTCACCACGGTCCAGCGATCCTTGAGGGTTCGGCAGGCCTTGCTGCCGGCATTGAGGATCGGCTCCACGGCTAGGGTCATGCCGGGGCGCAGGGTCATGTTGGGCAGCTCCCGGGTGCGGTAGTTGAACACCGAGGGCTCCTCGTGCAGGTTGCGGCCCACACCGTGGCCGGTGTAGTCCTCCACCACGGCAAAGCCATGGGCCTCCACGTGGTCCTGAACGGCGCCGGCCAGATCGAGCAGGGTGCTGCCGGCCTTCACCGTGGCCAGCCCCTTCATCAGCGACTCCTGCGCCACCCGCGCCAGGGTGCGGGCCTGCTCCGGCACGCCCTCGCCCACGCAGAGGCTCACGCAGCTGTCGCCGTGGTAGCCGTCGAAGTAGGCGCCGGTGTCGATCTTCACCAGGTCGCCGGCCTTGATCACCCGCTTGGAGCTGGGAATGCCATGCACCACCTCGTTGTTGATCGAGGCGCAGATGCTGGCCGGAAAGCCGTGGTAGCCCTTGAAGCTGGGGGTCGCCCCCAGCTCGCGGATGCGCTTCTCGGCATGGGCGTCGAGGTCGCCGGTGGTCATGCCCGGAGCAGCCAGCTCGAGAATTTCCCGCAGCACCGTGGCCACGATGCGGCTGGCCTGGCGCATGGTGGCGATCTCACGGGCGCTCTTCACTTCCACGCCCCGGCGGCTTTTCTGGATGCGGGGGCCGGTCGCCGTGACCACCGGGGCCTCCTGTTTCGCCTGGGCCTTGGTGGAGGCAGCCAGCAGATCGGCGAACAGGTTCATTGGGGATAGGCGGTGCCGGAGTTTCAAGTTAGAACCTGGGGCCTCGCTTCTGCCTCTGCGGCATGCCCCTGCCCATCGTCCAGATCCGCAAGGCCCATGCCACCCTGGCGCCCTTCGTGCTGGCGCCGCTGCTGATCACGGTGCTCACCGGCATGGGCTACCGCCTGCTCAAAGACTGGGGCGGCCTCGGCCGCGACCAGGTGCACTGGCTGATGGCGTTGCACGAGGGGGAATGGCTGGGCCAGGCAGCAGAACCGTTCTATGTGGTGCTGAATGGGCTGGGTCTGCTGTGGATGCTCGGCAGCGGCGCCCTGCTGCTGATCCAGCGCTGGCTGCCCAGGCCGGCCCCCAAGGGCCCGGCACCCTGAGCCGGTACACTCGCTGTTTGGCCAGGCGATTTTCGGAGCTGGGATGGCAGCGGATTCCAAGGACATGAACGAAGAGATCAACACAACCGCGGCCAGCGAAGCGGCCTCCGAGGCAGCCGTTGAGGCCAGCGTCGCTGTCGCCACCGAGGCAGCCCCCCAGGCCGCCGCCGCCAAGGCCACCACGGGCAAGCTGAGCGCCCACGAACTGATGCGCGCCTTTGAGGCGGCCCAGCTCAAGAGCGATCTGCCCGAGATCTATGTGGGCGACACCGTGAAGGTGGGCGTGCGCATCAGCGAGGGCAACAAGGAGCGCATTCAGCCCTACGAGGGCGTGGTGATCGCCAAGCGCCACGGCGGCCTCAACGAGACCATCACCGTGCGCCGCATCTTCCAGGGCATTGGCGTGGAGCGGGTGTTCATGCTGCACAGCCCCCAGGTGGCTTCCGTGAAGGTGGAGCGCCGGGGTAAGGTGCGTCGAGCGAAGCTCTTCTATCTGCGCGATCGGGTGGGCAAAGCCACCCGCGTCAAGCAGCGCTTCGATCGCTGAGGCCCACCGCCTCGTCATCCCAGGCCATGACGCTCCCCGTGATGGCCTCGCCGAGCAAACCAGGTGCTGCCTGGTTTGCATCGGAAGAGGGAACGTCGACCCTGCGCCGTTAGTTCAGTTGGTAGAACGCAGGTCTCCAAAACCTGATGTCGGGGGTTCAAGTCCTCCACGGCGCGTTCGACGTTCCCTCCCTGCAGTCTCTTGGTTCCGGACATGGAGTTGGATCTACAGCCCGGTGATGTGGTCAAGGTTCTCGAATCCGCAGCCCTCGGCTGGGTTCGTGCCCGGGTGATCCGCGTCAAATCTGGTGGTCGCGTTGTGGTGCAGAGCGATCAAGGTCGCGAATTCACAGCCCGTGGCAACCAGGTGCGTCTGATCGAGCCCGCCGGCTTTCGCCCCTGACACCGTTTGCACCAGGCTCCCCTGAGCCACCTTGCCCACGCCCGCCCCACGGCGGGCTTTTTGCTGGGCGCCGCTCAGCAACCGCTGCAGCGTTGGCACATCACCAGAGCCGGCCCTTGGTTGACGAAGGGCAGGGCGACAGCGGATACTTTTGAGGTCGCCGAGGCGACACAGGCGGAGTCGAAAGCGCGCCTGGAGTGGGTTTACCCACACTTTGGGACTGTAGTTCAATCGGTTAGAGCACCGCCCTGTCACGGCGGAAGTTGCGGGTTCGAGCCCCGTCAGTCCCGCTCTCCATCTCACACGGAGCAGCCAGGTGGCATCAACGGGTTCGGCGGTGCGCGTCCGTCTCGCCCCCAGTCCCACCGGCACGCTTCATATCGGCACCGCCCGCACGGCGGTGTTCAACTGGCTGTTCGCGAAGCGCCACGGCGGCCAGTTTCTGCTGCGCATTGAAGACACCGACCGGGAACGCAGCAAGCCGGAATTCACCGCCAACATCCTGGAGGGCCTGCAGTGGCTGGGGCTCCAGTGGGATGGAGAGCCGGTGATCCAGAGCCAGCGGATCGCTGAACACCGGGCCGCCATTCAGCAACTGCTGGATTCCGGCAAGGCCTACCGCTGTTACGCCACGGAGGCGGAGCTCACCGAGATGCGCGAGCGGCAGGCGGCGAAGAACCGTGCCCCCCGCTACGACAACCGCCACCGGGATCTCAGCCCCGAACAGGAGCAGGCCTTCATCGCCGAGGGCCGCCAGGCCACGGTGCGCTTCCGCATCGACGACGACGCCACCATCACCTGGACCGACCTGGTGCGGGGGGCCATGCGCTGGAGCGGTGCCGATCTAGGGGGCGACATGGTGATCGCCCGCCGGGCCCCGGCCGACCAGATCGGGGATCCGCTCTACAACCTGGTGGTGGTGGTGGACGACGCCGCCATGGCCGTCACCCATGTGATCCGCGGGGAGGATCACATCGCCAACACCGCCAAGCAGCTGCTGCTCTACCAGGCCCTGGGGCTACCGGTGCCGGAGTTCGCCCACACGCCGCTGATCCTTAACAAGGAGGGCAAGAAACTCTCCAAGCGCGATGGCGTCACCTCCGTGAGCGACTTCCGCCAGCAGGGCTACACCGCCGAGGCCCTGGCCAACTACATGACCCTGCTGGGCTGGTCGCCGCCGGAGGGCATGGGCGAGCGGTTCAACCTGCCCGAAGCCGCGGCCGTGTTCGATTTCGATCGCGTGAACAAGGCCGGTGCCCGCTTCGACTGGGACAAGCTCAACTGGCTGAACAGCCAGGTGCTGCACGAGCGCGGTCCCGCCGCCCTGCTGCGCGAGCTCACCCCCCTCTGGGGCGCCGAGGGCTGGCCGGCGGACGGCCAGGGCAGCAGCGCTGATCCCGCCTGGCAGCTGCAGCTGTGCGAACTGATCGGCCCCTCGCTCACCCTGCTGGCCGATGGGGTGGAGCAGGCCCGGCCGTTCTTTGAGCGGCCTGAACTCCAGGCCGATGCCCTCCAACAGCTGGAGAGCCCGGGGGCCCGGCCTGCCCTGCAGGCCCTGCTGGAACGGCTACCTGAAGGCCCCCTCAGCGCCGATCAGGCCCAGGCCCTGCTGGGCGAGGCCGTGACCGCCGCGGGCGTGAAAAAGGGCGTGCTGATGAAAACCCTGCGGGCGGCCCTACTCGGCAGCCTCCAGGGCCCCGACCTTCTCACCACCTGGCTGCTGTTGCAGCCCAGCGGCGAGGCCCGAGGCCGCATCGCGCGCAGCCTCTGAACCCACGGCCGCCGGCTGCACCAGGCCAAGGCGCTCCGCCAGCACCGGCGCCGTGAAGCCCTGGATGCCCACCGTGAGCAGGATCGTGAGGAACACCAGGCCCTTGAGGGCGCCGGCGCCAGCGATCCCGGCTGCCTCCAGCTCCAGGGCGAACAGGCTGGCCACGGCGGCGGTCACGATGCCGCGGGGGGCGATCCAGCTGAGCATCAACTTGTCGCGCCAGCTGAGCGATGGCAGGCCGATGCCACCGGCCTGGATCACCAACCAGCGAAACAGCATCAGCGCCAGCACGCAGGCCACCCCGCCCCAGCCCAGGGGGCTGAGTTCAGCCCAGGAGAGATCGGCGGCCAGCAGGGGAAAGAGCACGGTGATCGCCAGTTGCGCCAGCTGACTGATCAGCGCATCCAGCTGGCTGGCCTGCTCGTCGAGCCGCAGCCCCACCACCACGCCAGCACTCACCGCCGCCGGCAGACCCGCCTCCGGCAGCAACGCCTGGGCGCCACTCACCAACAGAAACAACACCCCCAGGCAGAGCTGCAGCTTGAGGCCATCGGCATCCGCCGGCAGCCGGCGCAGGATCTCCACCAGCAGCCAGCCCCCCAGGGCACCGATCACCACGCCCCCGCCCAGCCGCACCAGCAGCAGCACACCCACGTCCTGCCAGCTGGCCAGGTCGCCCAGGGTCAGCTGCATCAGCAGCAGGGCCAGCACCGCACCGGCGGGCTCCAGGATCAGCCCCTCCGCCTCCAGCACCTGGCCCAGGCCGGGCATCAGGCGCATCTGCTGCACCATCGGTGTCACCACCGTGGGCCCCGTGGCCAGGGCAATGGCGCCGAACACCCAGGCCAGTGGCCAGGACAGACCGGCCAGTTGATGGGCCAGCCAGGCTCCGCCCACCAGGCCGAGCACGCTGCGCACCAGCACCAGCTGCACCACGGTGCGCTGCAGGTCGCGGCCGGCCAGCCGCAGGTTGAGGCCCCCATCGAACAGCACCAGGCCCACCAGCAGCCCCACCAGGGGTTCCAGGCCCCGGCCCAGGCTTTCCGGCTGCACCAGATCCAAACCGGCGCGGCCGATCAGCAGCCCCGTGCCCAGCAGCAGCACCACCGCAGGCAGACCGCTGAGGCGAGCCAACAGCTGGGCCAGGGACCCGGCAAAAAACGCTTCACCCCAGAGCAGTTGTGGATTCAATCCTCAAGGGCGCCATAGATGGGCTCCACTCTGATGCCCAGCACGCTGCTGGGCCGCAGCACCAGGTATTCGGCCTCGAGATCGGTGATCGGCACGTTGATGAAGGCATCGCCGGGGCCGGCATTGAGCACCGTGCCGTACCACTGCTGAAAGGCATCCAGGCTGGGAAACGACACGGTTTGGCTGTGGCCGCCAGCCAGCAGCAGGTGGATGGCGTAACGGCTGGGGGTGCGGGCCATCAGCAGCGGGGAATCGGAGGCGGGACATCGCCCATTCAGGATGCCAGGCTGGGCCCACTTTGGGCTGGCTGAGCGGTGGTGGCAGCGGGTGCGAACAGCCAGAAACCCCTGCTGCTGCTGGTGGATGGCCACTCGCTGGCCTTCCGCAGCTTCTATGCCTTCAGCAAGGGGGGCGAGGGCGGCCTCAGCACCAAGGAGGGCGTGCCCACCTCGGTGACCTACGGCTTCCTGAAGGCCCTGCTCGACAACTGCAAGGGCCTCACCCCCCAGGGCGTGGTGATCGCCTTCGACACGGCCGAGCCCACCTTCCGCCACGAGGCCGACGAGGCCTACAAGGCCCACCGGGATGAGGCACCGAAGCACTTCTTCCAGGACCTGGGCAACCTGCAGCAGATCCTGGAGCAGGCGCTCGACATCCCGCTGTGCATGGCGCCCGGCTACGAGGCCGACGACGTGCTGGGCACCCTGGCCAACCGCGCCGCCAACGGGGGGTGGCGGGTGCGGATCCTCTCCGGCGACCGCGACCTGTTCCAGCTGGTGGACGACCAGCGCGACATCGCCGTGCTCTACATGGGAGGCGGCCCCTATGCGAAGAACAGCGGTCCGGTGGAGATCCGCCATGACGGCGTGATCGCCAAGCTGGGGGTGCCGCCGCAGGAGGTGGTGGAGCTCAAGGCCCTCACCGGCGACAGCTCCGACAACATTCCCGGGGTGAAGGGGGTGGGCCCCAAGACCGCCATCAACCTGCTCCAGGCCCACACCAACCTGGATGGCATCTACGCCGCCCTCGAGCAGCTGCAGGCGGCCGGCCCCAAGGCCAAGGACCCCAAGGGTGTGCTGAAGGGCGCCCTGCTGGAGAAGCTCGCCGCCGACCGCGACAACGCCTACCGCTCGCGCATGCTGGCGGAAATCCTGGTGGACATTCCGCTAGCGGCCGAGCCACGGCTGGAGCTGGGGACGGTGAAACCGGACGCCCTGGCCAGCAGCCTCGAGGACCTGGAGCTGTTCAGCCTGCGGCGGCAGGTGAACAGCTTCGCCGAGATCTTCTCCTCCGAACCGCCCCCGCCCCTGCCGCCGATGGACGCCAGCGCCAGGGCCGCCGGGGGCCAGGGGGCCGATGGGTCATCTGCTGGCCCTGCAGCTGTGGTACAGGATTCCGCAACAGGTGGTCGCACCCCTGGAGCGGCCTCCGGAGCAGCCTCTGGAGCTGCGGCATCCGCGGCAGCCGCCGCCAGCCGCGGCGACGGCACCGCGCCAGGCAGCGACCCGGGCTCGGCCCAGCGGCAACCCGCACTCCAGCCCGAGCTGATCACCAGCAGCACGGCCCTCGAAGGCCTGATGGCGCGGTTGCTGGAGGCCACCGATCCGGCCGCCCCGATCGCCCTCGACACCGAAACCACCAACCTCAATCCCTTCCTGGCGGAACTGGTGGGCATTGGCCTGGCCTGGGGCGAGGGACCCGCCGATCTGGCCTACATCCCCATCGGCCACCAGCAGGGCGAGCAACTGCCCCTGGATCAGGTGCTCACCGCCCTGGCCCCTTGGCTGGCCAGCCCGCAGCACCCCAAAACCCTGCAGAACGCCAAATACGACCGGCTGATCCTGCTGCGCCACGGCCTGGCCCTGGAGGGGGTGGTGATGGACACCCTGCTGGCGGACTACCTGCGCGATGCCAACGCCAAGCACGGCCTGGAGGTGCTGGCGGAGCGCAATCTGGGCTTCACGCCCCAGAGCTACGGCGAGCTGGTGCCCAAGGGGGCCGACTTCTCAGCGGTGCCGATCGAGGCGGCAGCGCAGTACTGCGGCATGGACGTGCATGTGACACGCCGGCTGACGCCGCTGCTGCGGGCGCAACTGAACGCCCTGGGGCCCCAGCTGCCCCAACTGCTGGATCAGGTTGAACTGCCCCTGGAGCCGGTGCTGGCCCAGATGGAGGCCACCGGCATCCGCATCGACACGGCCTATCTCCAGGAGCTCAGCGGCGAGCTGGCCGCCACCCTCGAGCGCCTGGAAACGGAGGCCAAAACGGCCGCCGGCACCGACTTCAACCTGGCTTCCCCCAAGCAGCTGGGGGAGCTGCTGTTCGACACCCTGGGGCTGGACCGCAAGAAATCGCGCCGCACCAAGACCGGCTGGAGCACCGATGCCGCCGTGCTGGAGAAGCTGGAGGATGCCCATCCGGTGGTGCCGCTGGTGCTGGAGCACCGCACCCTCAGCAAACTCAAGAGCACCTACGTGGATGCCCTGCCGGCGCTGATGGAGCCGGAAACCGGCCGGGTGCACACCGACTTCAACCAGGCCGTCACCGCCACCGGGCGGCTGAGCAGCAGCAACCCCAACCTGCAGAACATCCCCATCCGCACTGAGTTCTCACGCCGAATCCGCAAGGCTTTTCTGCCGGAGGCGGGCTGGCAGCTGATCAGTGCCGACTACTCCCAGATCGAGCTGCGCATCCTGGCCCACCTCTCCGGCGAGGAGGTGCTGATCGAGGCCTACCGCAACGGCGATGACGTGCATGCCCTGACGGCACGGCTGCTGCTGGACAAGGGCGAAGCGGAACCGGTGAGCGGCGATGAGCGCCGCCTGGGCAAGACGATCAACTTCGGCGTGGTGTACGGCATGGGCGCCCAGCGCTTCGCGCGGGAAACCGGCGTCAGCCAGGCCCAGGCCAAGGACTTCCTGAGCCGGTTCAAGCAGCGCTACCCCAAGGTGTTCGCCTTCCTGGAGCTGCAGGAGCGCCTGGCCCTCAGCCGCGGCTACGTGGAAACGATCCTGGGCCGCCGCCGCCCCTTCAGCTTCGATCCCTCCGGCCTGGGGCGGCTGCTGGGCAAAGACCCTCTGGAGATCGACCTGGAGGTGGCCCGCCGCGGCGGCATGGAGGCCCAGCAGCTGCGGGCCGCTGCCAATGCGCCGATTCAGGGCTCCAGCGCCGACATCATCAAGCTGGCCATGGTGCAGCTGCATCACCGCCTGGCGGCCAGCGGCCTGCCCGCCCGCCTGCTGCTGCAGGTGCACGACGAACTGGTGCTGGAGGCCGCCCCCGAAGCCCTCGAGCCGGTGCTGACCCTCACGCGTGAAACCATGGAGCGCGCCGTGGAGCTGGCTGTCCCCCTCGTGGTGGAGACCGGTGTCGGCCCGAACTGGATGGAAGCGAAATGACGGCCGGTGCCATGACCCTGCGGCTCACCAACACCCTCACCCGCCGCGTCGAGGAGTTCCGGCCAATCGAGCCGGGCAAGGTGAGCCTCTACTGCTGCGGGGTCACGGTCTACGACCTGTGCCACCTGGGCCATGCCCGCAGCTACATCGCCTGGGACGTGCTGCGCCGCCACCTGATCTGGAGCGGCTACGCGGTGACCTTCGTGCAGAACTACACCGACATCGACGACAAGATCCTGAAGCGGGCCGCCGAGGAGGGCAGCGCGATGGAGGTGGTGAGCGAGCGCAACATCGAGGCCTTCGTGGCCGACATGGCGCGCCTCAACATCCTGCCGGCGGACCGCATGCCGCGGGCCACCCGCAGCCTCGATGCGATCCGGCGACTGATCAGCGAACTGGAGGCCAAGGGGGCGGCCTACTCCGCCGATGGCGATGTGTATTTCGCCGTGATGAAGCACGCCGGCTACGGCAAGCTCAGCGGTCGCGACCTCGACCAGCAGCAGGACAACGCCTCCGGCCGCGTGGCCACCGAAGAGGAGGCCCGCAAGCAGCACCCGTTCGACTTCGCCCTCTGGAAGGGCGCCAAACCGGGCGAACCCAGCTTCCCCTCCCCCTGGGGACCAGGCCGGCCGGGCTGGCACATCGAGTGTTCGGCCATGGTGCGCGAGGAACTGGGCGACACGATCGACATCCACCTCGGCGGCGCCGACCTGGTGTTTCCCCACCACGAGAACGAAATCGCCCAGTCGGAGGCGGCCACGGGCAAGGAGCTAGCCCACTACTGGCTGCACAACGGCATGGTGAACGTGGGCGGCCAGAAGATGAGCAAATCCCTCGGCAACTTCACCACCATCCGCGCCCTGCTGGATTCCGGCGTGTCGCCGATGACCCTGCGCCTGTTCACCCTGCAGGCCCACTACCGCAAACCGCTCGACTTCACCGCCGACGCCCTCGAGGCCGCCGCCACCGCCTGGAAAGGTCTCAACGCCGCCCTGGGGCTCCCCAGCGGCAGCACGGAGGCTCCTGCAGCCGCTGGCGACACCATCACCCCTGCCCAGGCGGCAAGCGATCCATCCCTGCTCAGCCCCGAACTCGCCGCTGCCCGCCAGCGCTTTGCCGCCGCCATGAACGACGACCTCAACACGTCGGCGGCCCTGGCGGTGCTGTTCGAGCTGGCCAAGCCCCTGCGCTCCCTGGCCAATCGCCTGGAGCGGGGCGATCCAGCCGCGGCCGCCGAAGCCACACAGCCCGAACGGCTCGCCCAGGCCGCCCTGCTGCGCGAACTGGCGGCCGTTCTCGGCCTCAAGCCTGAGCCTCGAGCCGCAGATGCAAGCCCCAGCGGCGGCACTGGGCCATCGGAGGCCGAAATCGAAGCCCTGATCGAGCAGCGCCGCTCGGCCAAGGTCGCCCGCGATTTCAGCCGCGCCGATCAGATCCGCGACCAGCTCCGCAGTCAGGGCATCGAACTGATCGACAGGCCGGGTGGACACTGCGAGTGGTTGCGGGCGGATTGCACCACCACAGGCCAATCTGATCCATCCTGAAGAGACCAGGCGCTGGGACGAGCACGAACCGGTGATGCAAGCCAATCTGACCACCTCCGACCAACTCACCGGGCTGCAGACCACACCCCTCGATGTAGTGGATCCAGTGCGTGTGGAGGTCCTGAACGGAGAGCCTGGCCAGGCGCCCGAGTTAAGCCTCGACCTGCAGGCCCTGCGCCAGACCATCGCCACCGCCGAAGAGCGGCTGAACGGCCTGCGCGACCTGCGCCAGGAGCTGCAAGCCAGCCAGCAACAGGTGCTGGAGCTGACCCAGGAACGGGAGCAGTTGCGCGAGGCCTTGAGCGCCGCCCACCAACAACTGGCGGAGGTGAAGGCGCTGCAACTCCAGCTCCAGACCCTGCTAGAGCACTGCTGAACCAGCCTCCGAGCTGCTTCAGGGCTGCTCCTGGTTGCGCATCAGCTGCTCGATCTTGCGGATGCGAGCGGCCGTGGTGCTCCACACCTCCTTCTGAAACCCCGGCTCGCACTGCTCCACCAACTGCTCGATCGGTTCACCGCGCTCGAACGCATCCCAGAGCTGCCGTTCCAGCCTGGCGCGCTCGATGAAGTTCCAGCGCTGCAACCAGCCCGCCATGCACCCTCGTTCTGCACTGGCCCCAGTGTGACCGCCGGGCTGCGCCGGCAGGTGGGAAACTGACCCCACTTGCTGCGGCGCCGTGAAAGCCCTCTCCGTGTTGGGATCCACCGGCTCCATCGGCACCCAGACCCTCGAGCTGGCCGAGGAGTTCCCCGATCGCTTCAAGGTGGTGGCCCTCACGGCCGGCAACAACCTCGACCTGTTGATCGACCAGATCTGCCGCCATGTCCCCGAGGTGGTGGCGTTGGCCAACGGCGATCGCGTGGCCGAGCTGCGGGAGCGCCTGCAGGCGCTGGAGCCGGCGCAACGGCCAGCCCGCCTGCCCGACTTGCTGGGGGGCCCCGAGGGGCTGGAGGCCGCCGCGGCCTGGTCCAGCGCCGATCTGGTGGTCACCGGCATCGTGGGCTGTGCCGGCCTGCTACCCACCCTGGCCGCGATCCGCGCCGGCAAGGACCTGGCCCTGGCCAACAAGGAAACCCTGATCGCCGCCGGCCCGGTGGTGCTGCCGGAGCTGGAGAAGTCGGGCAGCCGCCTGCTGCCGGCCGACTCCGAGCACTCCGCCATCTTCCAGTGCCTGCAGGGCACCCCCTACGCCGACACCGCTCGCCTGAGCACCGGCACGCCCACCCCCGGGCTGCGCCGCATCCAGCTCACGGCCTCCGGCGGCGCCTTCCGCGACTGGGATCCCGCCGATCTGCACAAGGCCACCGTGGCCGATGCCACCAGCCACCCCAACTGGAGCATGGGCCGCAAGATCACCGTGGATTCCGCCTCCTTGATGAACAAGGGCCTGGAGGTGATAGAGGCCCACTACCTGTTCGGCCTCGATTACGACCACATCGAGATCGTGATCCACCCCCAGTCGATCATCCACTCGATGGTGGAGCTGGCCGATTCCTCGGTGCTGGCCCAGCTGGGCTGGCCCGACATGAAGCTGCCCATCCTCTACTGCCTCAGCTGGCCCGAGCGCCTCGCCACCCCCTGGCGCCGCTTGGATCTCACCGAGGTGGGCTCGCTCAGCTTCCGCGCCCCCGACCCCGCGAAATACCCCTGCATGGAGCTGGCCTACGCCGCCGGCCGCGCCGGTGGGACCATGCCGGCGGTGATGAACGCCGCCAACGAGCAGGCCGTGGCGCTGTTCCTCGACGAGCAGATCCACTTCCTCGATATCCCGCGCTTGATCGACGTGGTGTGCGATCGCCACAAGGCCGACCTCACCGCCAACCCCTCCCTGTCCGACGTGCTGGCCGTCGACGCCTGGGCCCGTCAGGCGGTGCGTGAGGCTGCAGCCCGGCTGCAGGCCACTGTTCATACCCAGGCCCCGGCGGCGCTGCCGGCGTGATCCGCGTTTCCCATCACCTGCTGCTCTGCGCCACCCCCACCAAGGCGCTCTGCTGCCCCGATCCAGCCATCGGCGCCGCCAGCTGGGACACCCTCAAGCGTCTGGTGCGCGAGTGGGGCCTGGAGGATCCGCAGCGCCCCGAGGGCATCGTGCTGCGCACCAAGGCCGACTGCCTGCGCATCTGCGCCGAAGGGCCGATCCTGTTGATCTGGCCGGAGGGCAGCATCTACGGCGGCGTGTCTCCGGAGCGGATCGAGCGGATCCTGCGGGAGCACGTGCTGGAGGGCCGGCCGGTGCAGCCCTGGCTGATCCGCCAACTGGCCTTCAGCCCGCGGCCCCAGGCTGCGGCGGCGCCCCCACCAGCCGGCGGAACCAGCGGGCCGTGAGCCGGTCGCCCCAGTTGCCCTCGGGGCCATCGCAGCGGGAGTGGAAGCCGTTGTGGCCGCCCTGCCGGGTGAGCAGCACCTCCAGCCCCCGGGCCTGAAGCTCCCCTGCAGCCGCCAGCTGGCGGGTGGCCTCCACCGGCACCCAGGGGTCGTCGTAGGCGTGCACCAGCAGCGTGGGGGGCAGCCCCTGCCAGCCGGCGCAGCAGCGCTCCAACAGCCTGGGCCAGGGGCTGGCGGCGGCGTAGTAATGCTCCACCGAGCTGTAGCCCCAGCGGGGAGCGGTGATGGCGGCGTCGAAGCCGCGGATGGTGCGGATCGGGCCCTGCTGGCCGCGGCCCTCCAGGGCCACCCGCTCGGCGTCGCTCACCCCGAAGGGATCGGCGAGGGTCTGTTGCACCAGCCGCTTCAGCAGCCAGCGCTGATAGAGGCGATTGCGCGGGCGCTCGATCTGGGCCGAGCACTGGGCGAGGTCGAGCGGACTGCTGATGCAGACCAGCCCATCCAACGGCGCCCCCGCCAGCGCCGCATTGAGCAGCATCGTGCCCCCCAGGGAAATGCCCATGCCCAGCAGCCGCAGTGCCCCAGCCCGTTGATCAGCGTGTTGATGGGCCAAGTGGCGGGCCTGCTCCAACACCGGCAGCAGATCCCGGTTGCAGCAGGCGGCATAGGTGCCCGGCGCCAGCGCTCGGCCGGCACCGGCGCCCCGCAGGTTCAGCCGCAGCACGGCGAAGCCCGCCAGCTGCAGGGCCCGGCCCATGCGCCGCAGGCCCTCGCGATCGCTGGAGCCGCCCAGGCCATGCAGCAGCACCACCAGCCCGAGGGGCTCCCGGGGGGGCAGCGGCAAATCGTGGACCGCCAGCAGCTGATCCACGCCCTTGCCCCCGGGCCTGGCCGCCACTGGCAGCAGCAGCGGCTGCCCCGCATCCGCTGGCAGCCGCACCGGCCGCAGGGTGTCCCGCAGGGTCTGGAGGTCGCCCGTCCACCAGGGGGCCCGGGGCCGGAATGGCTCCAGGCCCAACTGGTGTGGAAGCATCAGCGCCCGGCGGCGGCTGGCACCTTACCCACCCCCAAACTGCGCAGCTCCGTGGTGAGCTGCTGCAGCACGGCCTTGGCATCCCCGAACACCATTGAGGTGTGGGGCAGCTCAAACAGGCCGTTGCGGATGCCGGAATAGCCGGCCCCCAAGCTGCGCTTCACCACAAACACGCTGCGGGCCTGATCCACCTCCAGCACGGGCATGCCATAGAGCGGGCTGGCGGGATCGGTCTTGGCATCGGGGTTCACCACATCGTTGGCGCCAAGCACGATCACCACATCGGTGCGGGGGAAATCGGGGTTGATGGCCTCCATCTCGATCAGCTGCTCGTAGGGCACATCGGCCTCCGCCAGCAGCACGTTCATGTGGCCCGGCATCCGCCCCGCCACCGGGTGGATGGCGTAGGCCACCTCGATGCCCGCCGTTTCCAGCAGCCGCGCCAGCTCCTTGAGGCTGTGCTGGGCCTGGGCCACCGCCAGGCCGTAGCCCGGCACGAACACCACCCGCTCGGCCGCCTCCAGGGCGAGGGCACATTCCTCCGGGGAGCAGGAGGTGATGGAGCTGTAGCTGCCATCGCCCCCGCCAGCAGGGCTGCCACCGCCAGAGCCGCTGGCCCCCAGGGCACCCCCGAACAGCACCGAGGGCAGCGAGCGGTTCATCGCCGTGCACATCACCTGGGTGAGGATCAAGCCGGCGGCCCCCACCATGGCGCCGGCCACGATCAACAGCTGGCTGCCCACCACAAAACCGGCCGCCGCCGCGGCCACACCGGAATAGGAGTTGAGCAGTGAGATCACCACCGGCATGTCGGCGCCACCGATGGGCAGGGTGAGGCCGATGCCCAGCAGCAAGGAGGCCGCCGTGAGGCCCGCCAGGGCCAGGGGCGCCGCCAGCCAGCCCATGGGCCAGGCCAGGCCGCAGGCCAGGGCCGCGGCCGCCAGGGCCAGGTTCACGGCATGGCGGGCGGGTCGCTGGGTCCAGCCGGGGGTGGCCAGCCACTCCTGCAGCTTGGCCATGGCCACCAGCGAACCGCTGAAGGTGATGGCCCCCACCAGCACCGACACCACCACCGACACCAGCTCCAGCCGATCGAGCGGCGCGCGGCTCCCAGCGGCCGGCAGGGCCGCGGCCCCCAGGGCCACCAGCAGCGACGACATGCCGCCGCAGCCGTTGAACAGCGCCACCACCTCAGGCATGGAGGTCATCGGCACCCGATAGGCCACCAGGGCCCCGGCGCCGCCGCCGACCACCAGGCCGAGCAGCATCCAGGCCCAGCCGGTGAGGCCCTGTTCCAGCAACAGCCCGAGCACCGCCAAGGCCAGGGCCACGGCCGCCAGGCCGTTGGCACCCCGGGCCGTCCGCACCTTGGAGAGGCCCTTGAGCCCCAGGGCCAGCAGCAGCACAGCCCCCAGATCCAGGGCCAGGTGCAGGCTGGGCAAAGCGAAGCTGGTCATCAGGAGGTCCCCCGGCGGCGGAACATGGCAAGCATGCGGTCGGTGACCAGAAAGCCACCCACCACGTTGAACAGGGCAAAGCCCAGGGCCACGGCCCCCACCAACTGCAGAGCTGCGGTGGGGGCCTGGGTGATCAGGGCCAGGGCCGCCAGCAGGGTGATGCCGCTGATGGCGTTGGCGCCACTCATCAAGGGGGTGTGCAAGGTGGGCGGCACCTTGCCGATCAACTCAAGGCCCAGCAGGCTGCCGAGCAACAGCACCCAGAGCGCTTCACTCATGCCGGCACCTCCTGGCGGATGGGGCGCAGGTCGTTGCGGCGGCACGCACCCGCGTGGGTGATCAGGCAGGGATCCAGCAGGGGGTCCTGCGGGTCGATGCGCAGCTCGCCCTCCTGCAGCAGCACCTCCACCAGGGCCACCAGGTTGCGGGCGTAAAGGGCACTGGCGTGCTGGGGCACCGAAGCCGGCAGGTTGGAGGCGCCGATCAGCCGCACCCCATCCAGCAGCACCTCGGCATCGGGCGCCGAACCGGCGCAATTGCCCCCCTGGGCCACCGCCAGATCCACCACCACCGCGCCTGGCCGCAGCAGGGCGAGCATCTCGCGGGTCACCAGCAACGGCGCCGGCTTGCCGGGCACCTGGGCGGTGGTGATCACCACATCGGCCTCCTGCAGGTGCGGCGCCAGCAGCTGCCGCTGGGCCTCCAGAAACACGGCGCCGGCCTCGCGGGCATAACCGCCCACCTCACCGGGGGCCTGCTCCATCTGGGGCGGCTCGATGAAACGGGCCCCGAGCGATTCCACCTGCTCCCGGGCCGCCGGCCGCACATCGCTCACCTTCACCATCGCCCCCAGGCGGCGGGCGGTGGCCACCGCCTGCAGCCCGGCAACCCCGGCACCGAGCACCACCACCTTGGCGGGCTGCACGGTGCCCGCTGCCGTCATCAGCATCGGGAAAAAGCGATCCAGGGCGGCGGCCGCCACCAGCACCGCCTTGTAGCCAGCGATGTTGGCCTGGGAGGAGAGGGCATCCATCGCCTGGGCCCGGCTGATGCGGGGCAGCAGCTCCAGGGCCAGCGCCGACACCTGCCGCCCCTCGCAGAGGTCGATCAGCGCGGTGTTGCGAAAGGGATCCAGCAGCCCGATCAACAGGGCTCCCGGCCTGAGGCCGCACGCCTCCAGCTCCGGGGCCTGCACACACAGCACCAGATCGGCGGCGGCCCATTGCGCTTCAGCCTCGGCACCCTCGGCGTCGAACAGCTCCGCGCCGGCTTCGGCAAAGGCCCCATCGCCATAACCGGCGGCCTCTCCCGCGCTTCGCTCCAACCACACGCTGCAGCCCAGGCTGCAGAGTCGCTTCACCGTTTCGGGGGTTGCCGCCACCCGGGTTTCCCCGGAGCGCCGCTCCCGAGGCACCAACACGCGGATCAAAGGGCTGGCCTGCCAGGCACGTCTTCCCATTGATTGGTCGAATCTCAGACGGCGGCAACTGCCTGAACGGCAATGTGCGCAGTCCGGCACAGAGCAGCCTCAGACCAGTGGCAGCAGCTCCTGCTCCAGGCAGCGGGCCTGGGGCGTGGAGCCCTGATGGCGCAACAGGCGCGCCCTCAGGATCATCGGGTCGAGGTCGCACTCGAGGGCCAGCGCCCGCTCGAAGCGCTGGCGCAGCTCATCGGGGGTGAGGGCAAAAGCAGAACGCTCGTCCATGGACTGACGGGGCAGAACCCGGGAGCGGGGGATGGCCGGAAGCTAGGGACGCCGCCGGCCATGCAAATAGGTAGAAGTACGCATCTTTTTTCCGCCGGCGCCAACACAATGGCGCCATGCCCGCACCCTCCTTCAACCTGGCCCAGCCCTCGGGCCGTGGCGATCAGGCCCGCGCGGCCACCGCGGTCCAGCCGCGCCAGTGGCAGCGGCAGCTGATCCAGTTGCTGCGCCGCCGACTGGACCAGCAACCGCCCAGCGGTCCGGGGGCCGATGTGCTGATCAATGCCGGCCCCGGGGCCGGCAAAACCCTCGGGGCGCTGCTGGGCTTCCACCGGCTGCACGGCGAGGGGCGCCTGGAGCGCTTTGTGGTGTTCTGCCATCGCAGCTCCATCTCCAGCCAGTGGCTCTCGGCCGCCCAGCGCCTGGGGCTCACCCTGCGGATCTGGGAACCCGGCCACGACCAGACGGCCACCAGCCAGGGCCTGCTGCTCACCTACCAGGCGGCAGGCCGCAATCTCGAGGCCTTGCTCGAGCAGTTCGCGGCGGCCCCCAGGCAGCCCTGGCTGGCCATTGCCGATGAGGTGCACCACCTGGGGCTGGATCCGGAGGAACCGGAGGCCACCGCCTGGGGCCACGCCTTCAGCAGGCTCAGCCAGGGGGCGCGGCTGCGGCTGGGACTCACCGGAACCCCGTTTCGCGCCGACAACCTGGCTTTCTGCGCCGCCCGCCGGGTGCAGGTGCGCGAGGGGGACGCCTGGGTGGAGCAGATCGCTCCGGATCTGAGCGTGGAACCGCGGCAGCTGATCGCGGCGGGGGATGTGCGGCCCCTGGAGTTCCGTTTCCAGGATGGCTGGGTGGACCACGGTCGCCAGGGGGAGCAGGACGAGGCCGAGCGCTCGCCCCTCTCGCTGGAGCAGCGCGAGAGCTGGCGGGCCCGCAACCTGCGCCGCGCCATTCGCCTGGCGGACACCAGCAGCATCGCCCTGCGGCTGCTGCTGAATGCCCGGCGGCGGCTGGAGGCGGTGCGGCGCGAGCACCCCGAGGCCGGCGGGCTGGTGATCGCCCGCGACGTGGCCCATGCCCGCCGGATCGCCGGCCTGCTGGAGGAGGAAGGCGATCGGGTGCACCTGGTGCACTCCCAGGACCCCGAGGCCCCTGAGCGCATGGAGGCCTTCAAGGCCGGTGGCGCCGACTGGCTGGTGAGCATCGACATGTGCGCCGAGGGCTTCGATGCCCCGCGGCTGCGGGTGGTGGCGTATCTCACCACCGTGGTGACCCGCACCCGCTTCGTGCAGGCCATCACCCGAGCGGTGCGCATGGATGGCAGCCGCGGGGAACTGGAGGCGGTGCCGCGCCGTCCCTCCTACGTGTTCGCCCCGGCCGACCCGCTGCTGATGCAGTACGCCCGCACCTGGTCGCTGAGCGAGCCCTACCTGATCCGCCCGCGCCCGGCCGAGCTGCCGGCGGAGCCCACCGGGGCAAACCCTGGCTGCTCACTGCCCCTGCAGGCCCTGGAGGACGGCGCAGGGGAGGTGATCCGGATGCGCGGACCCCAGCTGCCGCACTTCCTGCTGCAGCGTTGATTACATCGGAATGCAGCAGAAAGTGCGACGTTGTGCGAAACAACCCCGCAAATCGCCCCCGGGCCGACCAGCGTGGTGCCAACGAGCAGGACCCATGAAAGGTTCGATCCAGCGCCGGGTCTCCGTCGCGATCAACTGGTCAGCAGCACGCATCGCCAGCCTCGACACGCGGGAGCGCTACGAGGACAGCTACGCCCTGACCGAGGAGTTCCGCGAATGGATCCTCTGCGCTGATGAGCACCCGGAACTGCTGGCGGAACAGGTGCTGATGGTTCCCAATTTCAAGACATCGCCCCGGGGCGGCCAGGACAACGAAAGCGAAGGCCTCAACGACGGCATCCTCGAAATCTAAAGTAAACCTTTAGTTTTTGAGCTGGGCGCGTGCGTCTCGGCAACACCTCTCAACGGCACAGCGCGGTGGCGTCCCGCGCCACGGGCCCACCATCGCGCCATCCACTGCCTAAGCTCCAAGGCGAAGTGACTCCGCTTTGACCATGGCCGCCACCGCTGCTTCATCCACCGCAGCACCTGAAAACCTGGTCATCGTCGGCTCCGGCCCCGCCGGCTACACGGCCGCCATCTACGCCGCCCGCGCCAATCTCCGCCCGGTGGTGATCACCGGCTTTCAAGACGGTGGCATCCCCGGCGGTCAGCTGATGACCACCACCCACGTGGAAAACTTTCCCGGCTTCCCGGACGGCATCCTGGGGCCGGAGCTGATGGATCGCCTCAAGGCCCAGGCCCTGCGCTGGGGCACCCGGCTGGTGGAGGCCGACGCCGACAGCATCGATCTCTCCCAGCGCCCCTTCCGCATCAGCGCCGACGGGGAGACGATCCTGGCCAACGCCGTGATCCTGGCCACCGGGGCCAGCGCCAACCGCCTGGGACTGCCCAGCGAGGAGCGCTTCTGGAACGCCGGCATCAGTGCCTGCGCCATCTGCGATGGCGCCACCCCCCAGTTCCGCGATGTGGAGCTGGCGGTGGTGGGGGGCGGCGATTCCGCCTGTGAGGAGGCGGTGTATCTCACCAAGTACGGCAGCCGCGTGCATCTGATCGTGCGGGGCGAGCAGCTGCGGGCCAGCAAGGCCATGGCCGATCGGGTGCTGGCCAACCCGGCCATCAGCGTGCACTGGAACCGCCAGGTGGTGGATTGCTCAGGCGGCGCGTGGATGGAGGCCATCACCCTGCGGGACTCCAACACCGGCGCCACCGAGGAACTGGCGGTGCGCGGCCTCTTCTACGCCATTGGTCACACGCCCAACACCCGCCTGGTGAAGGGCCAACTGGAGGTGGACAGCTACGGCTACCTGGTGACCCGACCCGGCCGGCCCGAAACCAGCCTGGAGGGGGTGTACGCCGCCGGCGACGTGGCCGACGCGGAGTGGCGCCAGGGGATCACCGCGGCCGGCAGTGGCTGCCAGGCGGCCCTGGCCGCCGAGCGCTGGCTCACCCATCACAACCTGGCGATCACCGTGAGCCACGAACCGGTGGACCCTGCTGCGGTGGGCGAGCCGAAGCGCACCGCCGAAAGCGACGAGACCAACTACGACCCCAACGCCCTCTGGCAGAAGGGCAGCTACGCCCTGCGCAAGCTTTACCACGACAGCAGCAAACCCCTGCTGGTGGTGTACACCTCCCCCACCTGTGGCCCCTGCCATGTGCTGAAGCCCCAGCTGAAGCGCGTGCTGGAGGAACTGGGTGGCCGCGCCCAGGGCGTTGAGATCGACATCGAGGCCGACCGGGAGATCGCCGAGCAGGCCGGTGTCACCGGCACCCCCACCGTGCAGCTGTTCTTCCAGAAGGAGCTGAAGCAGCAGTTCCGTGGCGTGAAGCAGCGCAGTGAATTCCGCGCAGCCATCGAGGGTCTGCTGGGGGCCGCGGTGGGCTGAGGTGCCGACTGATCGGACGACTGGCGGCAGGATCAGCGGCGGCGGGGCCCACCGGGACGGTTGCCGCCCGGACGGGGGCCGGTGGCGCCTGCATTGCGCTCCCGGTAGGTGATGCGACCGCGGGTGAGGTCGTAGGGGCTGATCTCCACCAGCACCTTGTCGCCGGCCAGCAACTTGATGCGGAACTTGGTGAGCTTGCCGGCAGCTCGGCAGAGGCATTGGTGGCCTGCGGGCTGCTCGAGGGTGACCAGGTAGAACCCGTTGCCCTGTTCCTTCTCGATCACGCCGGAGGTCTCAATCATGCGCTGCTGCCAGCCAAAACTCAAACTGCTCCCAACAGCTTAGTTGCCGCGTTCCACCCCAGCCGCACCGCTAGGGTCGCGGCCAACGCCACTCCCCCTCAAACGCAGCCATGATCCTGCCGCCGCTCTCGATGGATCTGGGCCTGCTGCTGATCTCCATCGGTGTTGTGAATCTCTGGAAGGCCCGCCAGGCCTCCTGAGCCAGGCTGAGTGCGCATCCCCGGCCCCCAGGACCCCAGAAACCCTGACCACGCTGCTGTTTCACAAGCCCTACGGGGTGCTGAGCCAGTTCACACCGGAACCAGGCAGTCCATGGGGCTGCCTGGCTGATCACATCCCCATCCCAGGCGTGTATGCCGCCGGCCGCCTCGATGCCGACAGCGAGGGCTTGCTGCTGCTCACGGACAACGGCCGGCTGCAACAACGGCTCACCGATCCCGCCTGGGGCCACTGGCGGCGCTACTGGGCACAGCTGGAGGGAATCCCCGGCCCTGAAGCCATTGCCCAGCTCCAGCGGGGCCTGGTGATCCAGGGGCGGGCCACCCTGCCAGCCCGCGCCGAACTGCTGGCGGATCCGCAACTGCCGGAACGGAATCCACCCATCCGCCAGCGGGCCCGGATTCCCACCAGCTGGCTGCAGCTGGAGCTGCGCGAGGGCCGCAACCGGCAGGTGCGGCGGATGACCGCCGCCGTGGGCCACCCCACCCTGCGCCTGCTGCGGGTGGCCATCGACCTGATGGACGACGGCCCACCGCTCAGCCTCGCGGGCCTGGCAGCGGGCCAGTGGAGGGAGCCGAATGCCGAAGAATCGAGGCGGCTCCAGGCCCTGCTGCAGCGGAGCTCACCAGGACGCGGCGGCCGAGCCGGCGGAGGAAAATCAGGCCGGGCTGGTGGTGGCGGATAGGGGGGCTTGGCCAAGGGTTGGCCCAGGGCGTGCATGGCGGGCGGCGGCTCAGGCGAGCACATCCTTGAGTTCACGCACGGCCTGCAACTGGCCGTAGTAGTAGTTGGCGCGGGCCCGGCGATCGGGATCCTCGAGGCTGTCGAGGGCATCAAAGCCCAGGCTCTGCCAGAGCTCGTGGCCGCAGGCCCGGTTCACCTCCTCCACGGCCTCGGCCTCCAGGTTGCCCAGACGGCGCTGGAGATTCTTGATCTGCGCGACGGACATCAGAGCAGTCCAGACATCAGCCAGAATAGTACAGACGCACCAGCGGGCAAGCGCTGGCTCAGAAGGGGAGCTTCTTCTTGGCGTCCTTGTCGAGGTCGGCCTCCATCTCCCGCAGGCGCTTCAGGATCGTGTCGTAGTACTCCTTGAGGTAATCCTCAAGCTGCGTGGTGTCGGCGGGGTCAAGGCCGAAGGCGGCATAGCTCTCCTCCATGGGAGCCGAGAGGGTGGCTCCGCCCCCCACCACCTTGTCGAAGGCCAGGCGTTCGGCCACGTTCACGCCCGGCTCAAAGAAGGAGGCCACACCCCGCATCAACCGGATCAGGAAGGGGCGCACCCGGAACACCCGGGCCGATCTGCCGCTGTACTTCTCACATAGCTGGGTGATCTCCCCGGTGTTCCAGGCCTTCGGCCCCACCACCGGCAGGGCCTTGCGGATCGTTTCCGGACGCTCCAGGGCGGCCACCGCGAAGCGGGCCACATCCTGGGTGTTCATGTAGGCGATCGGTGTGGGAGTGCCGCTCACCCACACCGTCTGGCTTTCCAGCACAGGGATGGCGAACTGACTGATCACCCCCTGCATGAAGGCCACGCAGCGCAGGATCGTGTAGTCGAAATCTGATTGGATCAGCAGCTGCTCGGTGCAGTGCTTGATGTCCATCAGCGGCACATCGCGGTGCTTCTCGGCATCCAGCAGCGAGACGAACACGAAGCGCTTCACCCCGGCCCGCTCGCAGGCGCTGAGCAGGTTGAGTTTGCCGGTCCAGTCGGTGTCGTAGACGCTGCCGCCCTCGGTGGCCCGGGTGGTGGCGGCATCAATCACCGCCTCCTGGCACTCGAGGGCGTAGTCGAGGCTGTCGGGCTCCAGCAGGTCGCCGCGGGTGAGCTCACAGCCCCACTCCTGCAGGAACGCCGCCTTGCGGGGCGAGCGCACCATGCAGCGCACCTGGTGGCCGGCATCGAGGGCACGCCTGGCGATCTGACGCCCCAGGGTGCCCGTTGCACCGATCACCAGCACCTGCATCAGGCTTCTTCAGCGAGGCCTGAGCCTAGAGGTGAGGCCCGCGGGAGCGCGGCGCAATGGTACGAGCCGGTCTCGGGCTCAGCTGTCGCCCTGGAGCTTCAGCAGCAGTGCGCCGCCCACCAGCCCCACGGGGATCAGGATCCAGAACAGCGCTGCAGTGCTGAAGATTTCCGAGGCCATGGCCGGGTGCCGTAACGGGCTACCTATTTAGCGCAGCCGCCAGCTCCAACACACGGGGCCAGGGGGCATCGCTGCGAAACTGACCGGCCATCACAGCGGAGGGCAGGGCCGTCCAGCCCTCGGCCCGCAACCGCTCCACCAGCCGATCCGTGGCCGGTGGACCGCTGCCGAGCCGCCGCCCCACGGCAGCCGTGGGCCACACCCGCGCCGGCACGCCCGGATCGCGCAACAGGCCCTCCAGCAGGCGCAGGCCCGGCCTGGCGGCCGAGGGTTCCTGGCCGGCGGCCACCGCCATCTGCTCCTGCTCCAGCATCGCCGCCAGGGTGGGGGGATGCTGGAGAGGGCCCAGCCACAGGGGCCCTGAAACCGCCAGGGGCGGTGGATCCTCGCCGCAGGCGCAGGCAGGCCACTGCCGCAGCTGCAGCAGGCTCTGGCTGTGTTGATCGCCGCAGCCGTGGCAGTGGGCCAACAGGCCCAGCTGGCGCTCCTCACCCGGCTCAGGCCGGCGCAACAGCTCCACCGCCGTGCGGAAGGTGCGGCCCTCACTGAAGCTGAACAGAGGACGCACGCCACGCCCCAGGGCCCAGGCAGCCTTGGCCACCATGGCGATCTGCAGGCGCAGGGCCTGCTCCCAGCTGGCGGGATGGGCCCGGGCCGAGGCCCCCAGCGAGCGAATGGCGCCCTGGCGGTCGTGGCCGGTGGGGGAGCGGCCATCGGTGCTGGCCAGATACAGCACACCCCCGAAGCAGAGGGCTTCCAGGGCCAGGGGCACCAGGCTGGCGGGGCAGCCGAAGGCATCGAGATCCAGCAGCGTGAAGCGCTCTTCGCGCATCAGGCAATCGGCCAACAGCTTCTGGGCCGTGAGGGCGGTGGTGCGCAGCCCGGCGACGCCGGCCAGGTTGGCCTCCAGCAGGGGCAGCCGGTCGGGATCGGCATCGTTGGCCCACACGGCTGTGGCCCCGGCCTCTCGGGCGTAGCGCTGGGCGCGGATGCCACAGCCGGCCATCAGATCCAGCACCCGCAGTGGTTGCCGGCATGCCAGCACCCTGGCCAACAGCACCCCCAGATCCCGCGAGGGCCTGGATTGCGGCCGGAAGAAGCCGCTGCCAAGCCGCACCAGTGCAGCCCCCTCCTGCGCCAGCTCTGCCCCGCTCTCCATCACCACCCCCTGGCCCCCCTGGGCGCCCTCATCCAGCACCAAGCCTGCTGGACCGCCGGCAATCCGCCGGCCGGGCGGGTAGGGACCGAACCAGCAGCGGCCGGCCGCTGGCCAGAATCACCGCACCCCGCAGCAGCGGAGCCCGCACCGGTGCCCACCAGCTCGCCCCCCTCCGGCAGCATCGCCGTCAGCGGTCCCCACTGGGGCGACCACGGCACCTGGCAGTGGGGCAACCACGCCTGCCACTGGCGGGTGCTGGGGGCACGGCACCAGCCGGCACTCGTGCTGCTGCATGGCTTCGGTGCCGCCAGCGGCCATTGGCGCCACAACGCCCGCAGCCTGGCGGAGGCGGGCTGGTGTGTGTACGCCATCGACCTGATCGGCTTCGGCGCGTCGAGCCAACCGGGCCATCACCCCAATCGCCCCCTCGACAACCGCCTCTGGGCCCGGCAATTGCAGGGGTTCCTGGAGCAGGTGGTGCAGGGTCCCGCCGTTCTGGTGGGGAACTCCCTGGGCAGCCTGGTAGCCGTAACCTGCGCCGTGTTCTTCCCCAGCTGGGTGGTGGCGGTGGTGGCGGCCCCGCTGCCGGACCCCACCCTGTTGATGCCCCTGCCGCGGCGACGCTCCCGCTGGCGGCGGCGGCTCAAGCGCCGCAGCGTGGTGCTGCTCTGCCGGCTCCTGCCCCTGGAGCTGCTGGTGCCCCTGATCGCCCGCAGTGTTCTGCTGGATCTGGGGCTGCGGGGGGCCTATGCCTCCCGGGCCGCCGTTGATGGCGAGCTGCGGCGCCTGGTGGCCCGGCCGGCCCTGCGCCCTCGCGCCGCCCGGGCCCTGCGGGCCATGAGCATCGCGATGGCCCTGCGCCCCCGCGCCGCCACGGCCGCCCCGCTGCTGGAGCGCATGCGGCAGCCCCTGCTGGTGCTGTGGGGCAGCGAAGACAGGCTGGTGCCGATGGGGGTGCGCCACCGCCTGCCGGTCCACAAACCCGATCTGGATCTCCAGGTGCTGGAGGGTCTGGGCCATTGCCCCCACGATGAGGACCCCGATCACTTCAATCGCACCCTGCTGCGCTGGCTGCAGTCCCTCACACCCCAGAACGGGGCAGCCGCCACGTAATTTGGGCGTCTGAACCGCGTTGCCACAGCCCTGGGAATGAAGCACACCCTCTCGGTGCTGGTGGAAGACGAATCCGGGGCCCTCAGCCGCATCTCCGGTCTGTTTGCCCGCCGCGGCTTCAACATTGAGAGCCTGGCGGTGGGTCCGGCGGAGCAGCGCGGCGTCTCGCGGCTCACGATGGTGGTGGAGGGCGACGACCGCACCCTCGAACAGATGAGCAAGCAGCTCAACAAGCTGGTGAACGTGCTCGGGGTGATCGATCTCACCAAGATCCCCACGGTTGAGCGGGAATTGATGCTGTTGAAGGTGGCGGCGCCGCCGGAGAATCGGGCCGCCATCCTCGATCTGGTGCAGGTGTTCCGGGCCAAGGTGGTGGACATGGCCGACACGGCCCTCACCATCGAAGTGGTGGGCGACCCCGGCAAGCTCGTGGCCCTCGAGCAGGTGCTCCAGAGCTACGGCATCCTCGAAATCGCCCGCACCGGCCGCATCGCCCTCGAGCGGGCCTCGGGCGTGAACACCGCCTATCTGAAGGTCACCAGCCTCGACAAGCGGGTGCCCGCCTGAGGCCTGGGTTCGTCCAGGCCTCGACATGGCTCCGCAGCTCAGCTGGGTAGCTCAGCTGGGTAGCTCAGCTGGGCAACTCAGTTGGCGTCCTTCACCAGGGTGCCGCCCTCGATCAGGGTGGCCTTGATCAGGCGATCGCCCTGGTTGATGCGGTCCACCACCTCCATGCCCTTGGTGACCCGGCCGAACACGGCATAGCGCCCATCCAGCTCCGGCAGGGCCTTGAGCGCGATGTAGAACTGCGCGCTGGCTGAGTTCAGCGGCTCCGCCCGGGCCATGGCGATGGCGCCGCGCTGGTGTTGCAGCTTGAGGCGGTTCTGCTGCCCCGGCCCCGCTGTGATCTCGCCATAGCGCGGTGCCTTCTCGCCATTGAGAAACAGTTCCAGGGGGATCATGCGGGGTTGGCCGCTGGCCGGATCGATGAAGTTGCCCGTGCCGAGCAGATCAACAGGCACCTTCGGATCGGCCCCCTGGGGGTCGCCGCCTTGCACCACGAAGGGAATCGGCTCGCGCACCACGCGATGAAACACGGTGCCGTTGTAGGTGCCGCGGCGCACCAGATCCACAAAGTTGCCGGCGGTGAGGGGTGCGGCGTCGCCCTCCAGGCGCACCTGCACAACGCCCTTGCTGGTCAGCAGCTCCACCAGGGCATCGCCCTTGAGGCAGGGCA
>Ga0214917_10001272_pt1 | contig 32612 bp, 29 predicted proteins | sample LL_1208_BB_MetaG_FD_177983 | JGI IMG/M metagenome (GOLD analysis project Ga0214917, IMG submission 177983) | Freshwater microbial communities from Lake Lanier, Atlanta, Georgia, United States - LL_1208_BB | ecosystem: Environmental > Aquatic > Freshwater > Lake | place: USA: Georgia | collected... | reverse complement strand
GATAGGGACCGAACTGTCTCACGACGTTCTGAACCCAGCTCACGTACCACTTTAATCGGCGAACAGCCGAACCCTTGGGACCTTCTTCAGCCCCAGGATGTGATGAGCCGACATCGAGGTGCCAAACCTTGCCGTCGATATGAACTCTTGGGCAAGATCAGCCTGTTATCCCCGGCGTACCTTTTATTCGTTGAGCGATGGCCCTTCCATACGGAAACCACCGGATCACTATGACCGACTTTCGTCTCTGTTCGACTTGTGGGTCTCACAGTCAGGCAGGCTTTTGCCATTACACTCTAAAACTGATTTCCGACCAGTCTGAGCCTACCATTGCGCGCCTCCGTTACTCTTTGGGAGGCGACCGCCCCAGTCAAACTACCCACCATACAGTGTCCTAAGCGGCGATAGAGCCGCTGTAGTTAGAAATTAAAAATGAAAAGGGTGGTATTTCACTGATGACTCCACTCAAGCTAGCGCCTGAGCTTCAAAGTCTCCCACCTATTCTACACATCGCATTTTTAATTTCAGTGTAAAGTTATAGTAAAGGTGCACGGGGTCTTTCCGTCTAACCGCAGGAATACCGCATCTTAACGGCAAATTCAATTTCACTGAGTCTACACTGGAGACAGAAGGGAAGTCGTTACGCCATTCGTGCGGGTCGGAACTTACCCGACAAGGAATTTCGCTACCTTAGGACCGTCATAGTTACGGCCGCCGTTTACTGGGGCTTCTATCAAGTGCTTGCACACCATCAATTAACCTTCCAGCACCGGGCAGGCGTCAGACCCTATACATCATCTTCATGATTTAGCAGAGCCCTGTGTTTTTGATAAACAGTCGCTACCCCCATTTATGTGCCACCATTCTTTAGTTGCCTAAAGATGGCCATCCTTCTCGCGAACTTACGGATGCATTTTGCCTAGTTCCTTCAGTGTAGTTCTCTCAAGCGCCTTGGTATATTCAACCTATCCACCTGTGTCGGTTTTGGTACGAGCTAATGTGGGGCTATTTCCTGGAAGCAACATCGCTGCACCTTCAATCCATTAAGAAGATACAGAAATGTACGCTCCGTCACTCACCACTTGGTTTGGGAATATTAACCCAATTTCCATCGACTACGCCTTTCGGCCTCGTCTTAGGTCTCGACTAACCCTACGCAGATTAACTTTACGCAGGAAACCTTGGATTTTCGGCGAACGAGTTTCTCACTCGTTTTATCGTTACTCATGTCGGCATTCTCACTTGTGATACCTCCAGCAAACCTGACGATTCACCTTCAACGGCTTACACAACGCTTCGCTACCACTGATAATATAATTATCAATCCATGTCTTCGGTGTATCACTTTAGCCCCGTTACATTTTCGGCGCAGAAAGACTTATTTAGACCAGTGAGCTATTACGCTTTCTTTAAAGGATGGCTGCTTCTAAGCCAACCTCCTGGTTGTTTTGGTCTCTCTACATCCTTTCCCACTTAGTGACAACTTTGGGACCTTAGACGATGGTCTGGGCTGTTTCCCTCTCGACAACGGACCTTATCACCCGCTGTCTGCCTGCCGCATTGAACTCATTGGTATTAGGAGTTTGTCAAGGTTTGGTAAGTCTTTTGGACCCCCTAGCCTAAACAGTGCTCTACCCCCAATGGTAATTATGCGACGCCCTACCTAAATAGATTTCGCGAAGAACCAGCTATATCCAGATTTGTTTAGCCTTTCACCCCTAGCCACAACTCATCCCGTAACTTTGCAACGTTAATGGGTTCGGTCCTCCAGCAGGTGTTACCCTGCCTTCAACCTGGTCATGGCTAGATCATCTGGTTTCGGGTCTAATTCGCCGCACTATACGCCCTGTTAGGACTCGCTTTCGCTGCGCCTACACCTTACGGCTTAAGCTTGCACGACAAATTAACTCGCCGACCCATTATACAAAAGGTACGCCATCACCGGACGAACCGGCTCTGACTGCTTGTAGGCATTCGATTTCAGTTTCTATTTCACTCCCCTTATCGGGGTTCTTTTCACCTTTCCCTCACGGTACTTGTTCACTATCGGTCATAGATTAGTACTTAGGCTTGGATGAACTGGTCCACCCATGTTCAGACAGGATTTCACGTGTCCCGCCCTACTCGAGCCTGAAAAAATGCATTTATCTATAAAGGACTATCACCTTCTATGGTTAACCTTTCCAGGTTATTCTAGTTTGCAAATTCTCAGGACTGGCCTGGTCCGCGTTCGCTCGTCACTACTAACGGAGTCTCTGTTGATGTCCTTTCCTCTAGCTACTTAGATATTTCAGTTCACTAGGTTTTGCTTTTCACGCCTATATATTCAGCGCAAAATACTCTCTAAAAGAGAGTGGGTTTCCCCATTCGGAAATCTTCGGATCAAAGTTTATTGGCAACTACCCGAAGCTTATCGCAGCCTATTACGTCCTTCATCGCCTATCTATGCCAAGGCATCCGTCGAATGCCCTTATTTTGTTTATTTATTAATCTCTTTCGAGATTAAATTATGTGCAGAATAAACTGCACCAACAAATAAGAACTTGTTTGTTTTTGAATTTGAATTTTGCAAGTTATGTATACTAATTTTAAAAAAAAGTATTACTTGCGGTATTCTCTAGCTATCAAATATTTACGATTTTAAACAACAACTTCTCTAAATAAAAAACTTTAAAAATTATCTTTTCATAAAGACATTTTTATTTCGGGAAGGGCATATATTAAACCATGTATTTTTTTAATTGTCAAGAGCTTTTTTAAATTTATTTTTATAAGTATTAACTTCGTGTTCGAGCCATGATATTTCTCGCTCTGTTAGCTTTTTTTTGTAAAACTTTAGAATTTTTTTATGATAATTATAAAGCCATTTTTTTTCTTCTATACTTAGTAAATTAAAATCAACTAATTTGCTATCTATTGGAGCAGTTGTTAATGTATCAAAACTAATTAAGCCCCTGCTTTTCTTAACTAGAACAAGACTTTCAATTCTGATTCCATAAGAATTTTCCTTGTAATATCCAGGCTCGTTTGACATTATCATGCCACTTTCAAGCTTTTGATCTATAGAGTTTGGACTTATTGATATTGGCCCCTCATGAACTGATAGAAAAGAGCCAACTCCATGACCCGTTCCGTGAGCATAGTTTCTTCCATGTTGCAGCAAAAAACTCCTTGCCAAGCTGTCAATCTTGGCACAGTTTGTCTCAGAGCTTATTTTCGCAGATGCTAAATTAATGTGCCCTTTAAGCACAAGAGTATAATTTTTACAAATTTCTTTATTTTTTTTTGTAAATGACACAGTCCTAGTTACATCAGTTGTGCCATGAAAATATTGACCTCCAGAATCCACCAGATAAACTGAGTTTTTACAAATTTTTTTATTAGAGTTTTTGGTGGCGCCGTAATGAATAATTGCGCCATTTTTTCCGGATGCCGAGATAGTTCTAAAACTTGGATATAAAAAATTTTTATTCTTTTTTCTAAACTGTAATAATTTTTTTTCAGCGTCTAATTCATCAATAATTTCGCCATTTTTTATTTTGCAGTCTATCCAATATAAAAATTTGGTTAGAGCCAATCCATCAATAAAATGAGCTGTTCTAGCATTTTTAATTTCAGTCTTATTTTTTATTGATTTTAATTTTATAACTGGATTTTTATTCTCAGAAATTGAAATTTTAATTTTATCAAATATTTCTTTTACAGCAAAATTAACCTCATTGGGATCTATTGATATAGTGCTAATTTTTTTTATTGAAGTAGATTTTTTTTTAGTTTTAGAAATCTCTAAATAAAGCTTAGTAAGCCTTGTTTTTACTTGCTTTATATCATTTTTAAAATACTCCTGTAACTCTAGTAATGAGCTAAACAAATTCACTTCACCATTTTTTGTAAGCAACATATAACAACCAATGAGTGGGCTGTATTTAGTATCAGCTCCCCTGATGTTGAGAGTCCAGCATATTGATTCGCTATTTGCTATCAGCATTGCGTCTTCTTTAAGATTATCGGTTATTTTTTTTATTTTATAATCTGATTCAGAGCCACTATAATCTATAGGCAGAGCGAATATGGCTTTATGTTTAATTCTTGATTTCTTTTTAAAATTAATAATTTTATCTATCTCGCAAAATTTTATATTTGACATATTTAATTTTGCAATTTCATCTAATTTTTTTAAATATTTTATTGAAATAAATTTTGGATCCAAATATATATTTTCTTTTGCTTTAATATTATCATTAACCCAAGAAATTACTGATTTGCTTCCGGTGTCAATTATAATATAATTTTCTTGATTTAACTCTTTTTTTGCTTGAAGAGTATATCTTCCGTCTGTAAAAAATACGGCCTTACCTTTTGTAAAAATTATTGTTGCATTTGAGCCACTAAATCCCGAAATATCTTGTATTCTTTTTTCGTGATCCGGAAGATATTCGAAGAAAAATTCGTTACTATTGGTAAGAATTAAGTAATCGATATCGGAGCTTAAAATTTTATTTTTTACTGATAAAAATTTCTTTTCAAAACTTTTATTTTTCATTGTTCTTTAAGCAACAATATTTATATTTTTTTCCACTACCACATGGACAAGACTCGTTCCTTCCAGGAGTTTTCTCCTCTACTTTAAAGTTATTTATTTTGTTTTTTAAATTATCCTTATCGGCAAATGATTGAGCGTAATCAGTTTTTGATGCAGAAGTTTTTTGTTTCGCAGAAGAATTGATACCAAAAGAATTTTCTTGGCTGATTTGCATGTGAGAAATTCTAAAAATTACTTGCTCTTCTAATCTTAACATCATTTCTTCAAAAAGATTAAATGCATCTTTTTTATATTCCATTAATGGATCCTTTTGCGCATAAGCTCTTAGATTTATTCCGTACCGCAATTTATCAAGGGAAAGAAGGTGATCTTTCCATTCTGCATCCAATGTTATCAAAAAAATTTCTTTTTGCGCTTTTAAAAAAATATCTTCCCCGTAAAGATATTTTTTTGCCGAAAAAAGATTATCTACATTTTGATTAATAAAATTTAAAATCTCTATTTCAGCGACATCTTTTTTTGATTCATTCTCAAGATCAATTTCAAGACCATAAATTCTCTTTACCTCATTCTTTAGGCCATTTATATTCCATTGTTCGTAATATGAATTTTTTGGGATATGTCTAGCTACAAGATCTTCATTGATCTCTTCTTTTATGTTTTCTATTTTACTATAAATTTCTGATGCATTAAGAATTTCATTTCTTAAATTAAAAATATTTTTTCTTTGCTGATTAACAACGTCATCATATTTCAATAAATTTTTTCTAATTTCATAATTCCTAGACTCAACTTTCTGTTGCGCTTTAACAAGTGCCCTAGTAATCCATGGATGAAAAATTGCCTCATCATCTTTTAATCCAAGGCTTGATAACATTGACTGTAGCTTGTCTGAGCCAAACATTCTCATAAGATCATCTTCAAGTGATAAGAAGAATTTTGATCTTCCTGGATCACCCTGTCTTCCAGATCTTCCTCTCAATTGGTTGTCGATTCTTCTTGATTCATGACGCTCACATCCGATTACAAAGAGGCCTCCCGCATCAATAACTCTTTGCTTGTCATCTTGGTAAATTGATTTTATAACAGATAGCTGATCTTCAGAAGCTCCGTTGATCTCAGCTTCCCTTAATACCTGTTCTGGATTTCCACCCAGAACAATATCAGTTCCCCTACCAGCCATATTTGTTGCTATAGTTATCGCAGAGGGCCTTCCAGCCTGAGAAATAATTTCAGCTTCTTTTTCATGATATTTTGCATTTAAAACATTATGCGGTAATTTATTTAACTTTAGCAATTTAGATAATGCTTCCGACTTCTCAATACTTGTTGTACCAACAAGCACTGGCTGTTTTTTATTGTACGAATCTTTTATTGATCTAATTATTGCATCATTTTTTGATTTTTCATTTTTATAAATTTCGTCATCTTCATCGACTCTGAGAACGGATCTATTGGTTGGAACTTCAACAACTCTTAGTCCATAAATTTCATCAAACTCAACAGCTTCAGTTGAAGCAGTCCCAGTCATTCCCGCAAGCTTATTATATAGTCGAAAATAATTTTGGAAAGTTATTGATGCCAAAGTTTGGTTTTCGTTTTTTATAAAAACACCCTCCTTTGCTTCCAAAGCCTGATGAAGTCCGTCAGAGAATCTCCTTCCCTCCTGCATTCTTCCGGTAAATTCATCTATAATAACCACAGCCGAATCTTTTATTATGTAGTCTACTTCTTTTTTAAAAACTTTATGTGCTTTTAAAGCTTGATTAATATGATGCACAAGGGCAACGTTATTTAAATCATACAAAGAAGCGTTTTGGGAAATTACATTTTCTTTTTTTAATATATCTTCTACTTTTTCAACGCCTTTGTCAGTCAGAAAAACAGAGCGATCCTTCTCTTCAATTTGAATACAATCCTCTTGAAGCTTCGGAATGAGATTGTTAATCTTTTCATAGAGTTTTGAATTATCATTTGTTGGCCCAGAAATTATAAGAGGAGTCCTTGCCTCGTCTATTAAAATTGAATCAACCTCGTCAACTATTGCAAAAAAATGATCTCTTTGAACTTTATCCTCTGTTCGATATTTCATGTTATCCCTAAGATAATCAAAACCAAGCTCATTATTTGTTGCATAAGTAACATCGCAATTATAGGCAACTCTTCTTTGTTGATCACTAAGATCATTGGTAATACAACCAACAGAAAGACCGAGAAATTCATGAACTTTTCCAACCCACAAGGCATCTCTTTTTGCCAAATAATCATTTACCGTAACAACATTTACATTTTTTCCAGTTAATGCATTTAAGTAGCAAGGCAATGTTGAAACCAGGGTTTTTCCTTCGCCCGTCTTCATTTCTGAAATCATGCCCTGGTGAAGAACCATACCCCCTATCAATTGCACATCAAAATGCCTCATATTTAAAACTCTTTTTGACGCCTCTCTAACAAGCGCAAATGACTCATTTAAAATTTGATCAAGTGTTTGTCCTTGCGCAAGCCTTTCTTTAAACTCATGAGTTTTAAGCCTAAGTGCATCATCAGAAAGATTTAAAAAAGAAGATTCTAGTTGGTTAATTATTTCAACATTTTCATAAAGTTTTTTTATAAATCTGTCATTTACCGATCCAAAGAATTTCTTAGCAAAAAAAGATATCATTTTATATTAAATTATTTTATTTAACGTTTAGACCAAGAATTTCCACACCAGGCAAAATTTTTCCTTCTAAAAATTCAAGAAAAGCACCTCCAGCGGTTGATATATAGCTAAAGTCTTTTGATAGGTTTACTGAATTTATGGCACTTACAACATCGCCACCACCAGCTATCGAAAGCAATTTGCCATCTTTTGTTAGATCGGCAACATACTTAGCAAAGCTTTTTGTTCCTATATCAAATGGCTTAACTTCAAAGGCTCCAAGAGGACCATTCCATACAAGAGTTTTGTGGTTCTTTAAATTAATTAGCAAATTTTCAACTGACTCAGAGCCTAAATCAAGAATAATATCATCATCCTCAACCAATTCTATAGAAACATTTCTTGATTCGGCATAATTTTCAAATTTCTTAGCCACAACTACATCAGAAGGGAGGATTATATTGCAATTACAAACTTTAGACTTTTCCAAAAGACTAATGATTTGAGGCTTAAGATCTTTTTCACAAAGAGATTTACCTATGTTTTTATCAAGCGCAAATAAAAAACTATTCGCCATTCCCCCTCCCACAACTATTGACTCAGCTTTATTTATTAAGTTGTTAAGCAAATCAAACTTTGTAGATACCTTTGCGCCGCCGACTACAGCCATCATTGGCTTTGCGGCATTTTCCAAAAGCGAGTTTAAATTATCCAGCTCCGCTTCTAATAAAAATCCTGCACAAGATTTTAAAATTTTAGCAACCCCAACGATCGAGGCGTGGGCCCTGTGAGAGCATGAAAAAGCATCATTTACATATAAGTTTGCGAGAGCTGCTAATTTTTTAGAGAACTCTTCGCAATTTTTTGTTTCCTCTTTATAAAATCTTAAGTTTTCGAGCAAGATAATTTCTCCATATTTAGTTTCCTCAACAGCTTTTATTACCCTGTCCCCAATACAGTCATCAATAAATTTTAATTTGATTTCTTTTCCAAGAAGACTTTGTATTCTAGGCATAAGCTGCTTTAAAGACATTGATTCAATGAATTTTCCCTCTGGCCTGCCAAAATGAGATATCAAAATAACCTTAGCTTTATTCTCAGCAAGATATTTCAATGTTGGTATTATGGCTTTAATTCTTGTATCATCTTCGATTTCGCCATTAACAACAGGAACATTAATATCGACTCTTACCAATATATTTTTATTTGTAACTACACAATCCTTCAGACGATTAAATTTTGACATAACTTAAAAAAACAAATTGAAAATATTAAAAAAACTTGATTTTTATCTTAAATAAAGTTAGGATTATAAACTATAAAATTATATTTTCTATATTTTATTACTATTAACATTGAATTTTATTAATATATGGGCACTAAGAATAACCCTAAAAACAGAAAAGCGGTAGAAAAAAAGAAGTATAACGGAAAGGAAATTGAGCCAGTTTTATATCACGGTGTTAATGCTGGCCATGGAAAATATATTGCCGCAAAGTATGCTGGCGCAAGCTCTGCGCAACTTATAGTTGATAGCTCAGGAAAACCTCTTCAATGGGAAGAATTATCATAAGTAAATAAACTTAAAATGCCTGAGGTAATTATTAATGGTCCAGCTGGAAGAATTGAGGGTAGATATCATCAAAATACTAACCCTAAAGCTCCAGTTGCTCTAGTACTTCATCCACACCCTCTTCACGGGGGAACCATGAATAACAAGGTTACTTATAGCCTTTATAAACAATTCGTCAATAATGGCTTTTCTGTTTTAAGAGTTAACTTTAGAGGTGTTGGAAAATCTCAGGGAAAATTCGATCACGGAATAGGTGAGCTTTTAGATGTCACCGCTGTTATGAATTGGCTTCATGATAAAAACATGGAATCTTCTGAATTTTGGGTTGCGGGATTTTCTTTTGGGGCCTGGATATCTCTTCAACTCGTTATGAGAAGACCAGAAATTGAAAACTATATTCTTGTTGGCACACCCTCTGGGAAATATGATTATAATTTTATAGTACCATGCAGCTCAAACGCTCTTATAGTTCACGGAGAGAAGGATGAAATTGCCAAGGAATCTGAAGCTGCTAAGTTAGCTGAGAAATTATCAACAAGAAATGAGGCTGAAATTATTTATAAAATAGTTAATAACGCGGATCATTTTTTTAAAGACCAATTAAGTGAGTTTGAGGATGTAATAGACAATTACATAAAAAGTAGACTTGTGGCAGATGAAGGAAAGATTAGAAAAGTTAAGCGCGATAGAAGACGCCGCCGCAAGAAGAAGAATGTGGTCGAGATAAAGCCAGAGAGGAATTACTTCCCCGTAAAACCCCTGTCGTCTTTTGAAAGCTAATAGGAAGATCAAGTATTTTTCTGATTGCAAGAAAAGCAAACGCCTCGGCTTCTATTGAGTCTCCATTAAAACCTATATTTTCAATTGGTAAAATTTCTGAATTATCTACAAATTTTACCATTTTCTCTATAATATTCTTATTTTTTCTACCACCTCCACAAACAAATATTTTTGTTGCCTGGGAATTATCTCTTGCAAGATACTTTATATTAAAATCAATTATTTTTGCATGAATATAAGCAAGACTCGCAAGAGCATCTTGTAACCTTAATTTCTCAAAAGGCTTCAAGATTGACGCAAAGTCATCTCTATCAAATGACTTTGGAGGATTTTTATAAAAAATTTCATTGAGCAATATATTTTCAGACAAAACGGTGTCAATGTTTCCAGAGGCAGCAATTTGTCCATCTTGATCAAAATCTTGTCCAGTATATTTTTTTACTAGATCATCAAATGGGGCATTCCCAAAGCACACATCAAATGCCCTCATATCACTTTCATTATTATTAGGTAAATAAGTAATATTGCTTATCCCTCCAATGTTAAGAATAGCAAGTGGTTTAGTAATTTTATATGAAAGATATAAATGGTAAATTGGAACCAAGGGCGCCCCTTGACCCATAAATGCAACGTCTCTATTTCTGAAATCCGAAACTATATCAATTCCGAGCCTTGATGCAAGTAGGTCTGGATTTCCAATTTGCCAAGTTACAGACTTGTCCGGCGCATGAAGAATTGTGTGTCCGTGGAACGCTACCGCATCAATATCAGACTTTTTTATATTGTTATCAGTGAGAAACCTTTCAACAAAATCAGCATGCATCAAAGTTAAGTCCCTCTCAAACTCCTTAATTTCAAGTAAACTAGGTGATCCATGAATAATATTTGATAGTCTTGATTTGAAATCTTTTTGATATGATAAATATGAAAATTTTTTGCTATCTATAAAATCATATCCATCGCTTCTAATCAGAGCAAGATCGATCCCATCCATCGAAGTACCGCTCATTAAACCAATTGCAGTATAAATTCTCTTATTAGTCATTTAGATTATTTTTTATATCAGAAATTATATTTAAAAATATGTCGGTTTCGTAATTATCACAAACACCCTGAATTACTGAGGCGATTCTTTCTAGACCCATTCCTGTATCAATACAAGGTTTCGGAAGAGCGATCATTTTCCCATCTTTTGATTTTTCAAATTGCATAAAAACTAAATTCCATATTTCTGTAAAACGATCGCCGTCTTGATTTTCACTGCCAGGAGGACCTCCAGCAACATTTTCTCCATGATCGTAAAATATTTCTGAACATGGGCCGCAAGGACCAACATCTCCCATAGACCAAAAATTATCATCAGTCTTAATTTTAATTATTTTATTCTCATCAACCCCGGCTATTTTTCTCCAAAGATTTTTAGCGTCATCATCACTATGATAAACTGTAAAAAGAAGTCTGTCTTTATTTATGCCTAAATTTTTTGTTAGAAATTCATTAGCATAATATATAGCCTCTTCCTTAAAATAGTCTCCAAAAGAAAAATTTCCGAGCATCTCGAAAAATGTATGATGCCTTGCCGTATAACCTACATTATCTAGGTCGTTATGCTTACCTCCGGCCCTCACACATTTTTGTGAAGTCGCGGCTCTTTTGAATTTTGGCATTTCAACGCCGGTAAAATAATTTTTAAACTGATTCATTCCCGCATTTGTAAACATTAAAGTTGGATCATTACGAGGAATCAAAGGACTTGAATCTATTATTTGATGATTATTCTTTTTAAAATATTCAAGAAAATCTTTTCTTATTTGATGAGTTAACACTTTGAGAAATAATTATTTAAAACAAAATAAAAAGGATAAGACCCAAAAATTATTAGTGATTAAATAAATCAAAAAGCAATGATGGTGGGTCTGGGTGGACTTGAACCACCGACCTCGCACTTATCAGGCGCGCACTCTAACCAGCTGAGCTACAAACCCCCTAGGCTTTGAATATATAAAGCCTGCTAAATTTTAACAGGAACTATTCTACACAAAGCTAATTTAAAAAGCAATTAAAATTAGAAATTATTCAAACTTAACACTTACTTTTGAAACTTCTTTATCCAATCTTTTTAGAACTTCTTCTGTTATATCAAGACCATCAACAGAAAATACCACTTGAGAAGATGGCAATATAATTGTAAAAGATTTTTCTTGAGCCATCTTAGAAACAACTTCCTTCATTTTTTCATTAACAACTTCCATCGACTCAGTGGATGCCTTTTTTAAACTTCCCTGTCTTTTATCAACAAAAGTCTTTAGCTCTTCAAGCTTTTTAACAAAATCTTTTTGCTCTTTTTCAAAGGCTTCTTTTGATAAGATATTTTTCTTTGATTCAATTCTTTTTTGTTCAGATTCAAGCTTTTCTTGCTTAACATTAATTTCGGCCTGAAATTGCTCTTGCTTCTTACTAACTTTGGATTGAATGTCTTTAACGGCCCTAGCCTCTTTAGCTATTTTTTCGATATCTAAGATTGCAATATTTTGGGAATTTGCCGCAAAAGAATTATTTAACAGCAAAATTACAAATAAGGAAGCTAAAGTAAATATTTTTTTCATAAATAAATTTTTTAATTTTTTTGTGGTATCATTTAATCAAGGGATGATAATTTTACTTTGTTAAAAAAAATTTTGCAACTTGTATTTTTAAAATAGTTTACTAAAATAGTAAAGTATGTTGCAACAAAATAATACTGTTGAACTTTTATAGAGATTCCAAAGAAAAGCTAATATTAAACTATCAATGACAAAAAAAAATTTATCTAATAGACCTTCTAAAAATGAGGCTCAAGAAGCTGTAAGAACATTAATTGCTTGGGCGGGAGACAACCCCCATAGAGAGGGTCTTATTGACACTCCTAAGAGAGTTGTAGAGGCTTTTGAAGATTTCTTTTCTGGATATAAACAAAATCCAACTCAAATTCTAAATAAAACATTTGAAGAAGTTGATAATTATGATGATATGGTGCTTTTAAAGAATATGAGGTTTGAATCACACTGCGAACATCACATGGTTCCATTTATTGGAATTGCTCATATTGCCTATATCCCAAATAAAAAGGTTGTGGGAATTAGCAAAATTGCAAGGCTTCTTGATATTTTTGCGAAAAGATTGCAGACGCAAGAAACAATGACTTCACAGATTGCCGACTCTATTGAAAAAACATTAAAACCTCTTGGTGTTGCGGTTTATATTGAAGCTGAACATCAGTGCATGACTTCTAGAGGTGTGCATAAAGTTGGAACCACAACCATAACAAAAAAAATGACAGGATTATTTTCAAAAGATGAAAAAATTGAAAATAAGTTTTTTGCGATGATAAAATAAATTTTTTTGTAAATTTAAAAGCCTCTATAATGCTTAAATATAAAAAAAATATTATACTTGCATCAACTTCATCAATTAGAAAAAAAATATTAGAAGATGCGGGAATTTTTTTTGAAACAATAGCTCCAGAGTTCGATGAAGAACAGTACAAATCTGACAATGAGAGTTTAAATCCAAAAGAATTATCAATGAAACTAGCTGAAAATAAGGCTCTTTCTATTTCATTCAAAAACCCAGAATCTCTTGTTATTGGTTCAGATCAAGTTTGCAGCGTTGGAAATAAAATTTTTAACAAATCAAAAAATTTTCAAGAAGCTTTGCAACAGCTTACAGAGCTTTCTAACAAAACTCATATTCAAAACAACTCAACGGTTATTGCTTTAAATAAAAAAATTATATTTAGAAAATTTTCTAAGGTTTTTCTTCACATGAGAATGTGTGAAAATGAAGAATTGCAAAAATATATTACTATTGACAAGCCTTGGGGCTGTGCCGGAAGTTATAAATATGAATCACTGGGAAAGCATTTATTTGCAAAAATAAATGGGGACTATTACTCTATTCTTGGACTTAACATTCAGGAGATTTTAAATTTTTTACACAAAAAAAAATACATTAATTTTTAAATATGGAATTTATAGGATATGAGCTTATTTTAAGCCTTCTTACTCTCACAATACTTGAAATTGTTTTAGGTATTGATAATTTGGTTTTTATATCTTTGGTAACATACAAGCTTCCAAAAAAGAATCGAAACAAAGCAAGAATTTTCGGATTATCCCTTGCCCTAATTATTAGGGTTTTGATGTTAATGACCCTCTCTTGGATAATGACTTTAACTGAGCCTCTATTTTATCTCGGAAATACCGGATTCTCTTTTAAAAATTTTTTACTTTTATGCGGAGGATTGTTTCTTATAATTAAAAGTGGCTACGAAATTTATCACGATGTATTTTCTGCAATCAGCGGCGATAAATCATCTTCAAAAAATTCAGAAAAGCAATCAATGTTATCTGCTATTTTACAAATTGTTGTAATTGACTTTGTATTCTCTTTTGATTCCGTTATTACCGCAGTAGCAATGACAAATAATATTCCAGTAATTATTGCGGCCGTAGTAATATCAATGATAATAATGCTATACTCTTCAGAATCAATAAGCGAGTTTCTTGCTAAATATCCTTCATTAAAAATTATTGCTTTAGCCTTGATTTTTATGGTAGGAGTTATACTCTTAGCTGATGGATTTAATATCCATGTTTCAAAAAGTTATTTATATTTCTCACTTTTCTTTGCTTTGAGCGTTGAGTTTCTCAATATTATTGCCAAGAAAAGACATTAAAAAAATTATAAATATATGAAAAAATACTTAAAAACATCGTTTTTTTTATTGGCATTATCTTTAATGTCATCATGCACTATTCTGGACATCATTTTCTAGAAATATTTCAGATGAGCTAATTAGTTAGCTCATCTGCTTTATAAACTTACTTAATTTTTATTTAAATTTTATTATGAAATATAAAATTAAATTTTTATCGGCAATATTTTGTTTATTTATTTCTTCTTGCGCAACTACTAATCAAGAAGTTGATAAACAGGCACTGCTTCCGCTAAATTATCTAGACCCTGCACCAAAATATAATATAAAAAATTTTCTTGATGGAAACCTTGAAATTTCTGCAATTGTTCAAGATGAAAATGATAAAATAATATCATCATTCTCTGGAAAAATTAATGGAAAGTGGGAAGAAAACAAAGGAACTGTTTATTTTTCATATAAAAATAACAATGGAAAGAAAGAGTCAAGAACCTGGTTAATATCCTTAACTGATGATGAAAACTATCAAGTAATTGGTCATGATTTTTTATCTCCAGCAAAGGGAAGGCAAATGGGCAATGTTTCCCAAGTAATTTATAGCATGTCCTACGAATTTAAAGAAAAAAAAGATATTATAGATTTTGAAGAAAATTTATATTTAGTTGATCAAAACTCTGCTATAATAATTGCAAAATTATCTAACAAGCAAACAAAATTAGGAAAAATAATTTTCTCAATTAAAAAAAGCGATTCTGAAAAATTAAAGAATTCTCTATCGGATACAATTTCCTTGAATAAGACAAATATAAAACAACCTGATTCAATGAATGCAATGCCAAATGCAGAGCAATAAATTAGATTCTAGTCATTTTCTTTTATCATATTCATTTGATAATCAAGGAAAATCTAGAAAAATTGATCAAAATGATATTGCTAAAAATTTGATGGATGAAGATTTATCATGGATTCATCTTGATGGCAATAGCGAAGACTCAAAGTTATGGCTTGAGGATAATGTATCATATCTCGATCACCTTATAATTGATGCCCTTTTTGCAGAAGAAACTCGACCAAGAATAGTTGAATTTGAGGATGGAATGCTTATAATTCTTAGAGCTATTAATCTCAATAAAAACGAGGAGATTGAAGATATGGTATCACTAAGGATGTGGGTTGATCAAAAAAGAATTGTCTCTATTCAGCGCAGAAGATTTCTTCCGGTATTTAATTTAGCCCACAAAATTGACCAATCTATAACTAAAATAAAAAGCTCGTCACAACTTCTTTACAACATCATTTACGAAATTAATTCCGCAACCGCCCCATCTATAATAAATTTAAATGATAAACTTGATTTAATTGAAGATAATTTAAATAGTATTGCAAACTCTGATATGCGAGAAACAGTTTCGTTAATAAGAAAACAGGTTGCGGTTTTTAAAAGATATTTAATACCACAAAAGGAAGTAATATTGAGGTTAAAAAATAATGAATATAAGTGGATTGATGACTGGGCAATTAGGCACTTCCAAGAGAATCATGATCAAATAACCAACGTCATTGAGGAAATTGATGAAGCAAAGGAGAGAGCGCAAATTATTCATTACGAGATTTCCAATATTATTGCCGACAAACTAAATAAAATAATGTTTAAAATCTCATTAACTGCCTCTATATTTCTTCCTTTAAGTTTTGTTGTTGGATTATTTGGAATGAATGTCGGAGGGGTTCCTTTAGAAAACAATAATAATGGGTTTTTTATAGTAACATACTTTGCAATAATGATAGTTACTATTTTTTATTTTTTATTAAAAAATAAAAAATTATTTTAAATAAAAATACAAATCTCTAACTAGTTATTAATTATTTTTAGAGTTTTTTTATACACATCCTTTTTATTAATTTTGTAAATATCGGATAAGCTTGATGATATATCTTTTAAAGATATATTAATTTTTAGCATTTCTTTTATTTCCCTCTCTAATTCTTCATTACTAATTTCAACAAAATCTTTTAAAACCTTCTCCACAATAACCACAAACTCGCCCCTCACCTTATCTGGATTTTCAGTAAATAATTTTATTAAGTTGTTAGCACTGTCGGTAATAATTTCTTCGTGAATTTTTGTTAACTCCCTCGCTATACAAACTTTTGGGTTAAGAAATATTTCATCAAGATCAACAAGAGTTTCAATAATTCTGTTTGGGCTTTCGAAAAAAGAAAAAGTGGTATTTCTTGAGATGTTTTTTAAAGATTTTTTTCTTTGAATGCTGGAACTTGGCAAGAAGCCCAAAAATAAAAAATTTTCAACCGCAATTCCAGATGCGGATAAAGAAGAAATAAGAGAAGATGGTCCCGGTATGGGAATAACTTTTATGTTATTACTTTTTATGAAAGATACAAGCTTATATCCCGGATCAGATATAAGAGGCGTTCCGGCATCACTTACCAAGGCCACACTCATTCCTGAGTTAATAATATCCAAAACTCTCTTTCTAACATTTTTGTCTGAATTATCATTATAGACTACTAGCTTTTTATTTTTAATGTCGTATTTTTGTAGTAGTCGTAAAGTAATTCTTGTGTCTTCACAGAGAATTATTTCACAATGACGTAATGTTTCGAGCGCTCTAATTGTTATATCATTTAAATTACCAATTGGCGTTGCAACTATATATAATTCTGCCATGAAGAAAATATTTATTATTATTTCTATATTATTACTTACTAATTGTGAATCATCAAGTGAATTATTCGTTGAAAATCCAGTTGCGTCACGCCCGATTCCCAAGAATCAATTTCAAAGCGATGAAACTTCAAATCAGAAAATGGCAGCCGATGTTAAGTCTGGAGAGGCGATTACTCAAAAAACACAGGACATATTTAACGCCAAAAATATAGAAACAGCATATTTTAATAAAAATAAAATAAAAGTTGCCCTTTTTCTTCCAATGACAGGAAAAAATCGTGACCTTGGACAAGCACTGTACAACTCCGCAATTTTATCTTTATTTGACAATGATGTAAATCACAATTTAGAGCTTTTTGTTTTCGATAGCAAAGATACACCATCAGATGCCTCACAAGCCTTTATGCAAATCATTAATAGTGATATAAAAATTGTTATAGGTCCTGTATATTCAACCATGGTTGAAGCAATAAAAAAAAATGTTCTTAGAAATGAAATGCAAATTATTGCCTTTTCCAATAATCAAGAATTATCTGGAAACATTAACAATAGTAGCGCGGTATTCGTTGCGGGAATATCTCCTGAGCAGCAAATTGATAAAATAGTTAGCTATGCAATTGATCAAAATAAAGGTAATTTTGCAGTTATGTCGCCAAGCAACAGTTACGGGATATCAATGGCAAAGCTTTTAAAAAATACCGTCGAATCTCGAGATGGCAGAGTTATCAAGTCTGAACTTTATGCAACTTCATCAGATCAAGATCTTAGAAAATCTGTTAAAAAAATTATAGAATCTTTTACGGTCCCATCAAAACTTGCAGAGGGAGGAGGAAACAAGCTCGACAAAAATTTCAGAATTAAAGAAAGTGATAAAATATTTGTTGACATTGTTCTTGTTCCAGAAAGCGGCAAAACTCTTAGCAAAATTGCCTCTCTATTCAGAGAAATGCAAATAGCCGAGAGGCCAATTAAAGTTGCTGGAATTGGACAATTAGATGATGTGGCTTTTTTAAACGACAAAAACTATAAAGATCTTTTATTTGCAGCGCCAAATCACCAAAGATTTGAAAAATTTGAAAAAGGTTATTTTCAAATATATAACAAATTCCCCCCAAGAATATCTTCAATAGCATATGATAGCGTTGCTGCAATTGCGCAAATATCAAACAAGGCCAAAGATAGCAAGATTACTCTTAAAGATTTTCTTGAATATAGAAATGATGAAAAGCTTGGATTTGATGGAATAGATGGAAGATTCAGATTTTTAAAAAATGGATTAGTGCAAAGAAATTTAGCTATTTTAAGTATTTCAGAAAATGACTTTGAGCAATTAGAAGAGCCGACGCAAATTTTTTTAGATTACTAAAATGAGCTGCAATAATCATAAAAGATGTTTTGATGAAGCGCTTAAAGATCTCGAGAGTATTTGTAAGCAAAAATCATTAAAATTAACCAATCTTAGAAAAAAAATATTTGCCATTATATACGAGAATCACTCTGCTGTAAAAGCTTACGACGTTTTAAAAAAGTTGCAGGAAAGCAAGATTTCCGACAAACCGCCTACTATATACAGAGCTCTGGACTTTTTTATTAAAAATAATATTGTTCATAAAATACATTCATTAAACTCTTATATTGTCTGTTCTCATCTTAACAAACATTATGACTGCCAACTCTTTATTTGTGAAAAATGTAAAAAGATTCAAGAATTTTGTAGTCCAGAGCTAACAAATTTTATTAAAAATATTGGAAAAAATAATAAATTTGAAATACTGCCACAAATATTAGAAATAAAAGGCTTTTGTAAAGAATGCAATAATGTATGAAAATTGATAGCAATATAATAAAGATCTCAGATGTTTGTCTTAATGTTAATAATAAAAATATTCTAAACAATGTTTCTTTTGAGATTAAAAATAATGATTTTCTTACCATAATTGGGCCAAATGGAGCAGGAAAAACTAGTCTACTTAAAATTATACTTGGAATAATAAAGCCCACAAAAGGAAGTATTGAAATTCAAAATAAACTCAACATAAGTTATGTTCCTCAGTACATGAATATTGAGAAATCTATCCCAGTGAATGTTGATTATTTTTTAAAGCTTTATCAAAAAGACACATCAAGCTTCGATGAGATAATTCAAAGAATATCTATAGAAAAAATATTGAAAAAGCAATTATATGAACTATCTGGAGGTGAATTGCAAAAAGTACTTCTTGGAAAGGCATTGCTTGATAAGCCAGATCTATTAATACTTGACGAGCCCGCACAAAATCTTGATATATCAAGCCAAATTGAACTTTACAAAATAATCAATGAGCTATATAAAAGCTCTAATATGTCTATTTTAATGGTGTCTCATGATCTTCATATGGTGATGTCTTCAACAAAGAGAGTTATATGCCTATACCACCATATTTGCTGTGCTGGAGAACCGTCTTTTGTGTATCAAAATCCAGAATTTATATCAATTTTTGGAAGTAACATGTCAGAACTTATTTCTTTATATAGTCACTATCATAACCATAAGCATAACTAAAATGGAATTCGAAATAATAAAATTATTTTTAACGTCTACGGCAATAAGTGTTATATGCGGAATAATGGGCTGCTTTGTTGTGTGGAAAAAAATGGCTTATTTTGGCGATTCTCTCTCGCATAGCGCTATTCTTGGTATTGCGCTGGGAGTTTCATTTAATATAAATCACAGCATTTCAATTATCTTTGTTGCGCTTTTATTTAGCTTTCTACTAATTAAAATGCAAACAAAAACCAGTCTCTCAGCTGACAGTCTTTTAGGGATTCTTGCTCACTCAAGCCTTGCTGTTGCAATGATAATCATCGCAGTTTCAAATAAGTCAGAAATTGACTTAGAGTCTCTTTTATTTGGAGATATATCCCTAATATCATTAAGCGAAATTATATTTATTTACTTTATTCTAATAATTGTTATTTTCACAATTAATCGTTTTTGGCAACAATTAATTCTTCTAACCATTAACAATGATATGGCTACAGCAAGAGGAATTAATAAAACAAAGTTAAACGCAATTTTTATTATATTAATGACTTTAACCGTTGCCTCTACAATAAAAATTTTAGGATCACTTCTTATAACGTCAATGCTAATAATTCCGGCAGCAACTGCAAGGCTGATCTCAAAAACTCCTCATGGCATGGTAATAACCACAATTTTATTATCATTATTTTCATCAAGCTTAGCAATATTATTTTCCAATAAATTTAATTTACCTACAGGGCCTTCAATAATCGCTTTATGCGCTATTAATTTTGTTTTAATTGTAATTTTATTTAAAAAATTTAAGCATGAAAATTAAATTATTATAAAGTTGACAATTTACAAATCTTTTAATATAATTTTAGGCTTAACTTTAATAAAATTTTTTAAGAGATGATATCTGATTTGAGCAAGGAAAATCTGACAAAGAAAATTAAAAATGTTTTTATTTCCGGAAAGGAATGCTTACCTATAATTGAGGGTGGAAAAGGTATCGGAATTACCAATGGTATTACCGCCGGAAATTTTGCCAAGTCAGGAGCTGTTGGAACATTCTCTGGAGTTAACGCCGATTGGATCGATGAAAAGAATGGCAAACTAATTCCCCTTGAATATAAAACAAAAACTCGTAGAGAAAGACATGAAGAGCTGATAGAATATAGCATAAAAGGTGGGATTTCTCAAGCTAAAATTGCTCATGACATATCTCAAGACAATGGAAGAATCCACATGAATATTTTATGGGAAATGGGTGGAGCCGAAAAAGTTTTAAATGGAATTCTAGATGGCGCAAAAGGACTTATTCACGGAGTTACATGTGGCGCTGGAATGCCATATAAACTTTCAGAAATTGCTGAAAAATATCATGTTTATTACTACCCAATAGTTTCCTCCATGAGGGCTTTCAGAGCTCTTTGGAAAAGAAGTTACCACAAAGTTAAATTTTTATTGGGAGGAGTTGTTTATGAGTGCCCATGGAGAGCCGGAGGACATAATGGCTTATCAAATGCCGAGAGCCCTACAGAATTCCAAGATCCCTATCCAAGAGTAGCTGAAATAAGAAAATTTATGAACGAAATTGGTTTAAATGACGTTCCTATTATTATGGCTGGAGGAGTCTGGAACATTAAAGAATACGAACATTGGCTTGATAATCCTGAAATAGGCCCGATTGTTTTTCAATTTGGAACAAGACCTATACTTACTCAAGAATATCCGGTGCCATTATCTTGGAAACATAAGTTAATGAATTTAAAAAAAGGAGATATTTATCTTAACAGATTTAGCCCCACTGGATTCTACTCTTCAGCTATAGAAAATGATTTTATAAGAGAATTGAAATCCAGAGAGTTAAGACAGGTTGAGTATAGATCAATTGCCGATGAAAATTTTACAACAGCAATTCCTTTTGGAAATAGAGGAAGATTTGTTTATGTAAAAAATGATGATAAAACAGCAATAGATGATTGGGTTAAAAATGGCTTCACTGAAGGAATGAAAACACCAGACGAAACACTAGTGTTCGTTGACAAGTCAAAGTCAATACAAATTGTTACTGATCAAATTAATTGCATGGGCTGCTTAAGTCAATGTAGATTTAGTAATTGGTCAGACAAGGAAGACCTCAACTACACTACGGCAAAGAAGGCCGATCCAAGAAGTTTTTGTATTCAAAAAACTCTTCAGGATGTTAGAAATGGAATTGATATTGAAAACCAGTTAATGTTTTCTGGTCACGCTGCTTATAAATTTGCATCTGATCCACTTTATGCAAATGGAAATATACCAACTATTTCTCAACTTATAAATTCTATAATGCAAGGTAAATAAATTGTGAATACTAAAAATATTAAGAATACAAAATTTATTTTTATTACTGGAGGAGTTGTTTCTTCCCTTGGAAAAGGCCTAGCGGCGGCGGCTCTTGCCTCTCTCCTTCAAGCTCGTGGCTATAGCGTTAGAATGCGGAAACTAGATCCATATCTCAATATAGATCCAGGAACTATGAGCCCAACCCAGCATGGAGAAGTTTTTGTTACCGAAGATGGAGCGGAAACTGATCTTGATCTTGGTCATTATGAAAGATTTACTGGTGTTGATGCCAAAAAAACTGATAATGTGACTGCTGGTCAAATTTATTCAAACCTCCTGTCAAAGGAAAGAAAGGGTGATTATCTCGGAGGAACTGTTCAAGTAATTCCCCATGTAACAAATTTGATAAAGGAATTCATTCTCAATGATATAAATGGGGTTGACTTTGTTTTGTGCGAAATCGGAGGAACTGTTGGCGACATTGAAGCCCTTCCATTCTTCGAGACCATTAGACAAATTGGCTTTGAAATGCCAAATAAATGCGCTTTTCTTCATTTAACACTTTTACCATATATAGAAAGTGCCGATGAATTAAAAACAAAACCTACTCAACACTCAGTTAAAGAATTAAGATCAATTGGTATTCAGCCTACCATTCTTCTTTGTCGCGCAGAAAGAAAGATAACCAAATCTCATCTTGAAAAAATTGCCCAGATGTGTTGCATTCCCTATAATCAAGTTATCGCCGCTCCAAATGTAGAAAATATTTATTATGCGCCGCTAGTATATAATGCAAATAACCTTGACTCTGAGATATTGAAATATTTTAATTTAGATCATAAGAAGAAACCGGATCTAAAAAAATGGCTAAAAATTAAAGATGCAATCAATAACCCTCAAAATGAAATAAATATTGCAATTGTTGGAAAGTATACTGACTATCGTGATTCGTATAAATCTCTTATAGAGGCAATAGATCATGCATCATTTTCACTAAAAGTGAGGGTTAATATCAATTGGATTAATGCAAGAAAAATCGACAATTCCTCACTAAGCCATCTTAAGAAAAGCGATGCAATACTTGTTCCCGGAGGATTTGGAGAAGATGGTTGCGAAGGAAAAATCGCAATGATAAAATATGCCAGAGAGAATAAAATTCCATTTTTTGGAATTTGTTTTGGAATGCAAATGGCGGTTATAGAGTTTGCTAGAAACGTCTTAAAAATAAAAGACGCCACATCAAGCGAAATTTCTGACAAAGGAACTTTTGTAGTAGGATTGATGAATCAGTGGATTGACAATGCAAATAATAAAATTAAAAAGGCCCAAAAGAATCTTGGGGGAACAATGAGACTTGGCGCATATAAGTGTAAAATTAAAAATAATAGCTTAGCAAAAAAAATATACGAACAAGAAACGATTTCTGAGAGACATCGCCATAGATACGAAGTTAACATTCTTTTAAAAGAAAAGTTTGAAAAACTAGGAATGATATTTTCTGGCATATCTCCCGATGGATCGCTTCCAGAGATTGTTGAAATTAAGAATCATCCATTCTTTATAGGGGTTCAATTCCACCCTGAATTAAAGTCAAAGCCATTTCAAGCTCACCCAATATTTATAAAATTTATTGAGTCGGCATTAAATAATAAGAATAAAAAATAATGCTTTTTTTACTAAAATATAAAAATTATTTTTTTAGAATTTTAGCTTTTTTACTTTTGGCAACAATAGTTTCTTCATGCGGATTTACCGTTATATACCGAGAAAAAGACTCGGGAATTTCTTATGAAAAAGAGCTTGCCTCTATCGTTATTCAAAAAGCCCCAGGAAAAATTAACCAAGAAATAAGAAACTCACTTTACGACATATTCAACCCAGACAAAATTTATGTCGATCCCAAATATATCATGATATTCAAAGTTAGCGAGTCTACAGGGTCAACATTTCTAACCTCATCTGGTGCCTCTGGAAGAAATAAAGTTACATTAGCGCTTGATTATGAAATAATCGACTATAATACATCCAAAATTATCAGATCAGGAAGCACTATTGCAAGTGATAACTACGATATACAACAAAATAGATTTGCAACAGTTACCGCTGAAGAATATGTAAAAATTAACTTAGTAAAAATTATTTCTCAAAATCTAAGAAATCTTATCGTTAATGATATAATAGATAGCCAAGAAAGATCTAAAAAAGATTAAAATTCTACTCCCTGAACAATAAAGAGCAATCGCCGTAAGAAAAAAATCTATAAGATTCACCAATGGCGTGTTTGTATAGCCTAAACGCATTATCTTTGCCGATAAATGCGCAAATTAACATAAAAAGAGTAGATTTTGGCAAATGAAAATTTGTTAAAATTCCATCAACTGATTTAATATTATAAGGTGGATAAATAAAAATATTTGTTGAAGATTTCTTTGAAATAATAAAGCCATTTTCATCACAAGAGCTTTCTAGCGCCCTTAAAGCCGTAGTTCCGACAGCTATAATTCTTTTTTTATTAATCTTAGCATTATTTATAATATCAGCATCTTTTTCAGAGATTAGATAATGCTCTTCATGCATTTTATGATCCTTGATATTTAACTCCCTCACTGGCATAAATGTTCCAGCGCCAACATTTAAGGTTATAAAAGCCTTTTTAATATTTTTATTTTCTAGTTTTGCAAAAATACTTTCATTGAAATGAAGTCCCGCTGTAGGCGCAGCAACTGCACACCCTGACCTCGCGTAAATTGTTTGATAATATTTCTCATCTTCAAAAGAAGTATTGTCTCTTTTTATATATGGCGGCAACGGAACATTTCCATATTTTTTTACATTATTTTCAAAATTATTTTTATCAAATTCAAGCAAGAAAAAACCATCCTCAAATTTTTCAATAATATCTGCATAAAAATCATCGGAAATCAGCAACCTATCATTATTTTTTACCTTTTTTGCACCCTTTAATATTACTCGCCAATATCTTTTATCTGCTTGAATTGATGGAATCTCTTGATCAAGATTAAATTCTACCTCTTTGTCAGTTCTTGAAATTCTAGCTTTAAATTTTGCTTTTATTACTAATACATCATTAAAAACTAAAACATCTTCCTCTTGCAAAAAATCTAGAATTTCTATAAACTTACTATCAATTATTTTTAAGCTCTCAAAAACTAACATTTTAATATCCTCTTTATTTGAAGAGGGATATTGAGCTATTAATTCTTTTGGAAGTTGAAAATCAAATTCATTTAGAAGCATATGTCAGAAAACAAAACTAATTTTGGATTTAAGGAAGTAAATATAAATCAGAAAAGCAATTTAGTCAAAGAAGTTTTTTCAAATGTTGCAAAAAAATATGATTTAATGAACGACTTTATGAGTGCGGGAATTCATAGAATCTGGAAAAATGAAATGATAAAAGAAATTAATTTTAAAAATAAATCTAGTGAATACAATATAATTGATGTCGCCGGAGGTACTGGAGATATATCATTCAGAATAGCTGAGCTTTCAAAAAAATCCGGCGTAAAAAGTTTGATTAAAGTCGTTGATATAAATAAAGAAATGCTGTCAATTGGAGTAAAAAGAGCAATAGACAATAATTACTTTAAAGATCTTGAATTTATTGAAGGAGACGGAGAGAATCTTTTGTTCGAAAATGAAAGCTTTGATTTTTTTACAATTGCTTTCGGGATTAGAAATTTTACTAATATCAGCAAGGGGCTCAGAGAAGCCTATAGAGTTCTTAAGCCAAATGGAAAATTTATTTGCCTAGAATTTTCTCATGTAAACAATAAAATTCTTGAAAAAATTTATGATATATATTCATTTAAAGTAATTCCCAAAATTGGTGAAATTGTCTTAAATGACAAGGAATCTTACCAGTATTTAGTAGAAAGTATCAGAAAGTTTCCCAACCAAGAGTTATTTAGAAATATGATTGAAGATGCGGGATTTAAACAAGTGTCTTACAAAAACCTTACTCAAGGAACCGCCGCTATTCACGTAGGTTACAAAATATAAAACTGGTGACCCCGACGGAATTCGAATCCGTATTCCCACCGTGAAAGGGTGGTGTCCTAACCGTTAGACGACGGGGCCAAAATTAAAACTTACAATCAAAGTAAATTTAAAAATTAAGGATAAATATTATATCGATTGTATTTTAAAAATCAAGAAGAAAATACCTCAAAAAAAATAAAAATAATTTAATTACAAAGCAAAATATTTTTTTAGAAAGTTACACAAGAAGTCTTTTGGGGTTTGCAAGAGCCTTGTTAGCAAATTCAAATTCATAATTAGCTCCTAATTCATTTTTTACAACAACAAATATTGCATATCTTGCAAATAAATTAGCATATAATTTCGATCTTATTATTTTCTTTTCCGTTAAAAATATCTCTCTTTTAATATTTAAATTTAATTTTCTACAAAGATTTTTAAAATCATTAATTGAGCAAAAATGAATATTTGGAGTTTCGTACCACTGAAAAGGGATTGTTTCATTAACGGGCATTGTTCCATTAACAAGAAGGTGCAGTCTATTATTTATGTGAGCAAAATTTGGCATAGAAATTATTGCGCAGTTGGCCACCCTTAACATCTCTTCGATTATTTGGTCGGGCCTGTGAGTTGCCTGAATTGTGTGACTCAAAATTGCATAATCAAAACTATTATCTGGATAATAACTAAGATCATTTTCAGCGTCACCTTGAATCACCGATAAACCTTTAGCAAGACATTGTGAAACCAAACTAGATGAGAGCTCTATGCCTCTTGCATCAGAATTATTATTGATATTTAGATATTGCAATAATTCTCCATCTCCGCAACCAATATCTAAAACCTTTGAATTATTTCTGATAATTGAAGCAATAATTTCTAGGTCAAATCTTATTTTATGCTTAACGATATTTTGCCCAATATTTTTTTTCATAAATAAGAAATTGCTCCAATAATTGCATTTTCAAGAACGTTATTTCCAATCAAAAATGAGTCGTGCCCAGCACCACTTTCTATTTCAATCGAACTAACATTTATATTGCACGAATTTAATGTTGACACCAATTTCCGACTTTCAGATACAGGAAAGAGCCAATCATCAGAAAAAGATATTACATAAAATTTTAAATTCTTATTCACTTCTGACTTACCAAAAACATTTGCGAGGCGAGAACCTCCGTCTGCCTCTAAATCAAAATAATCAACTGCTTTTGTAATGTATAAATAAGAGTTGGGATCAAATCTTTCAACAAAACTATAGCCTTGATGATGAAGATAGCTTTCCACCTGAAAGTCTGGCTGGAAATGAAATGATAAACTTTCTTTATCTTGAAGATTCCTACCAAATTTTTTTTGCAAAGATTTTTCTGATAGATATGTTATGTGAGCAGTCATTCTAGCAACAGCAAGACCTTTTGATGGAAATTTTTTATGAATAATATAATCACCAGAGCAAAAGTTGCTATCCGCCATTATTGCTTGCCTACCAACTTCATGAAATGCTATATTTTGTGGACTGTGGCGATATGAAGTCGCAATCGGAATGGCAATATTTATTTTGTGCGGATATAATAATGCCCAAGAAAGAACTTGCATCCCACCAGCAGAACCGCCTATCACCGCATGCAATTTATCAATGCCCAGCTCTTGTATAAGAAGATTTTGTGCATTTACCATATCGTGAATTGTTATAAATGGAAAGCTAATTCCATAAGGTTTGTTAGTTTTTACATCTATTGATTTTGGACCAAAAGAGCCCATACAACCCCCGATGACGTTAGAACAAATCACGAAAAATTTATTAGTATCAATTGGTTTATTAGCGCCAACCATAGAAGACCACCAGCCCTCTTTATTGGTAACGGGGTTCTTCGAGGCTACATACTGATCTCCAGTTAGTGCATGACAAATCAGAATCGCATTTGATTTATCTTTATTAAGCTTACCATAAGTTTGATAAGCTAAGGGAAAATTTTCGATAGAAGCTCCGTTTAAAAGCTTTAAAGGCTTGTCTTTTGCAAGCATAACAATATCGCCGACCTCATACTCTGTGTAGCTCGCTCCAAAACTTGACTTAACTTTCATTATAATCTAAATTTTATTATCAGATTTTTCTAGCAAGAATTTTAAAACTAATAATTTTAAAAACAAATTATATTACAAAAAATATGAGTGATAATAAAAATAAATATCAAGAAAGTCTTGCATCCTGCAGAAAATCAATCAATGAAATTGATGAAAAAATTCTCAATCTTCTAAAATCAAGAATTAAAATTATCGACGAAGTTTCAAAAATTAAAACAGAAAATAACGAAAAATTTTTTATTAAATCCGCCAGAGAGGCCGACATGATTAAAAGTTTATTAAAAAAAAATAATAATGAATTCTGTCCAATTTCAATAATAAGTATATGGAGAAAAATTATCACTGCATCAAATATGCTTGAACAGCCAATTTCAATAGCCCTTCATAACCCAAAAAAAATATCTGATTACAAATATATCTTAAAAGAATATTATTCTGAGCTTGTAAAAATTAATGAATATAACAGTATAGCTAATGTCGTAAATGATATTGAAAAAAATATTTGTCAAATAGCCATATTTATTTTAGATGAAGATGAGCCCAAAGAGGATATATATGAAAACTGGTGGATAAGTCTTGCTAATAATAAATCTGGGATCAAACTATTTGCAAAAATACCTCTTTATCAAAATAATTCATGCAATTATAGCCTATATGCTTTTGCAGTTAAAGATTCAGAAGAATCTCAATCTGACAAAACTATTTTGTATGTTGAGGTTAAACCATCTTACTCAAAAAATCAAATTATTGCTGATTTAAAAAATGCCAAAATAAATGCAAGAATTCTTAAGAATATAAAAATAAAGCAGTTTAATGACATAGCTTTTTACCTGATTGAAGTTGACGGATTCTTTTTAGAAGAAGATATTGCAATAAAGATTTTTAAAGATTCAGCTCATAAGCCTTTTGTTAAAATTCTTGGATCCTATGCAAAACCTATTGAGATATAGACTTACGTTGAATTAATATGTAAATTTATATACTTGACTTTTTAATTAAATTTAGTATAATTTATGCCCCTTTGTAATTTTTTTTAAGAAAAATTATAAAGCTTTTTTAGGGAAAATCTTTCAAGAAAATTGATTGCATATCCTAAAAAAAATTGGCAAATTAAATTAAATTATGACAAAAAGAATAAATACAAAGAAAAAATTTAGCAGAAAACTTGGGGTTAATCTTTGGGGCCAAGCTAAAGACTCTTTTGAAAAAAGAAATTATCGCCCCGGTCAACATGGAAAATCTTCTAAAGGAAGAAGCTCTGACTACGGAATCCAGCTTAGAGCAAAACAAAAAATGAAATTTTACTATGGCAATATTTCTGAAAAACAATTCAGAAATACATTTGCTCTTGCATACAAAATGAAGGGTGATGTAAGTGAGAACTTTATTGCATTACTTGAAAGCAGACTTGATACAGTTGTATATCGCGCAAACTTCGTACCGACGGTATTTGCCGCTAGACAATTTGTTAGCCATAAACATATTACCGTTAACGGAAAATCAGTTAATATACCTTCCTATAAATTAAAGGTTGGTGACATAGTTCAAGTTAGAGATAAATCAAAAAATTTAACAATTGTAATGGACTCCGTTTCAAAACTTGAAAGAGACATTCCTTCTTATCTGCAATTTGACAAAGATTCTCTCACTATAAAACTATTTGCTAAACCTTCATTTGCTGAAGTTCCTTATCCTACAGAAATGGAACCGCATCTTGTTACAGAGTTCTATTCAAGATAATAATATTATATTTAGGGGAGATAAATCTCTCCCCTTTTATAAAAAAACACTTCATTTTAAATTTACTTTTGATATAATCTTATCGTACTGCCAAGTAGGACAGGAAAAAATTTCTTTTGTCCCATATCTTATAGCACTTAAGGTCACTGTTTTGATCTCATGATCAATTCACACTCTTTAATATTTGTATCTCTGGATCAAATAGGATAAGCTCTCCATCCGCTTGGTGGTTTTTTCAATATAAAATAAATTCAAGCCCCTAAGCTGACCATGAAAAACTTAATTATAGATCTTGAAAAGAAAGAGCTTAGAATTTTTTACAAAAACAAAAGAAGAAATATTTCAAAAATAGAAATATTAAAAAAATCACAAATTATAAATTTTAATTTTTTAAAACTAATTGATAAAATCTCTAAAAATTTTAGCAAGGCCATCTTTGCACTTTATATCCCAAGAGAAAATGAAGTTGAAACAAAAGTTATAAAAGAATTTTTGGAAAAAAATAATATTAAATTTTCTTACCCAAAGATTGATAATAATAATAAAGTTCTTGAATTTATAGAATTTAACGGAAAGGAGAATTTTATAAATAATAATGATTTTAAAGATTTGCTAGAGTTAGAATCGGGAAATAAAGTTATACCAAATTTTATTATTATTCCACTATTGGCCTATGATAAAAAATGCAACAGACTTGGGATGGGAAAGGGATTTTATGACAGAACTTTATCGCTATATAGTCAAAAAAAATACAATTTTTATACAATTGGCTTAGGATATAGCCTTCAACAACACAGTCAAGACTTACCGACCTCTAAATACGACTTTGCCCTTGATTTTATTGTGTCGGAAGATGGTATTTTCTCTCGCGATCAAACAAAAAGCCTGTTTTAAAAAGCGAGATACATAAAAAAAATGAAAAAAGTTGTTGATTTAAAAAAAAAATTTTATTAACTTTCATATAACTTGATTAAAGTAATAGCTGTATAGCAATATACAAAACTAATTCTGAATCAAAGTTTAATATTAAATTAAATTGACCTAACAATGCATAAAACAGACTTAATTAAAGAAATTGCAAATCAAACTGGTTTATCTCAAAAAGATGCTGGTGCTGCTTTAGAAGCTTTCTTAAAAGCTTCTACTAAAGCTCTTAAAAAAGGTGATGTTGTTACCTTGATTGGCTTTGGAACTTTTAAAGTAGTTAAAACTGCTGCTAGAAAAGGACGCAATCCTCAAACTGGAAAAGAAATCCAAATCAAAGCTTCTAAAAGAGTTAAATTCTCTGCTGGTAAAGCATTGAAAGATTCTGTAAAATAGTTTTTTAAAAAATTATTTTAAAACCCCCTATAGAAAGTTCTGTAGGGGGTTTTTTTATGCGCCATTTCAAATTGTAAAAAAATATTTATAACTTTTTTATTAACTTAATTTTTTAAATTTTAAAAAATATAAAAACTAAATTTAATTTTAAAAATATCTTGCTTTTTACTAAGTTAAAATTTATAATTTCTTTCTTTTTTGTAAAGAAATGGGTGATTAGCTCAGTTGGTAGAGCATCTCCCTTACAAGGAGAGGGTCGGCAGTTCGAGCCTGTCATCACCCACCACTTAAGATTAAATTAAAATCTAAGATTTTAATTTAGGTTGTGTTAAATTAATTTTTTAAGAGCGGTTTTAAAAAATTAATAAATTTGTTTTATACATTTTTAGTGTAGAAATTAAAAACATGATTCAAATTTTTTTTCGCTTGGGCGAAATAAAATTTGTAAGCATTTATTAAAGTCTAAGATTTTAATCGGTCTTTTAATAATCTTCGAACCAAAGGTAAGAAAAGATATTAAAAGCTTTCGTAAAATATCATTTTCCCAATATTTTGGGGGTGTAGCTCAGTTGGTTAGAGCGCTTGCCTGTCACGCAAGAGGCCGCGAGTTCAAGTCTCGTCACTCCCGCCACTTTACCTTCCAATAAAATTCTTTAATGTCCGACAAAGCCTTTGAAATAAAGCCTTGAAAACGATTTTTAGTCTTACTATGTCTTAAAAAGTCTATTGACATATTGCTATTTTTGGGGGCATAATAAGAGGCATAAATTTTTAACTTTAAAAATATGCCCCCAGAATGCCTTTAAACGATATAAAATATAAGAATATCAAACCAACAGAAAAAAACTTTTAAAGTTTCTGATGTAAAAGGGCTTTATCTTGAAGTTAATACAAATGTTGCAAAATATTGGCGATTGAAATATAGCTTTGCTGGAAAAGAGAAAAAATTGGCACTTGGCGTTTATTCTAAAATTTCACTAAAAGAAGCTCGCGAAAAAAGAGATGATGCACGCAAAAAAATCATTGAAGGTTTTGATCCATCGCAAGAAAAAAACTAGCCAAATTAACTCGTTTAATTAATGCCGATAATTCTTTTGAAAATGTTGCGCGTGAATGGCACGAAAAACAACAAGCAAGATATACGCCAAAGCATTATAAAGCAGTATTGACAAGACTTATAAATGATATTTTCCCCCTACTCGGCTCCCGTCCAATTAATCAAATTAGTGCGGCAGAATTGTTGGTGGTTATTCGCAAAATTGAAAATAGAGGTGCGGTTGATTTGTCGCATAGAGTGCTTCAAACTTGTGGACAAATTTTTAGATATGGAGTTGCAACAGGAAGAGTTGATCGCGATATTTCTAGTGATTTACGAGGTGCACTTACTGTTCGAAAAAAAATTAATCATGCCAATTTAAAAGAAAGTGATTTGCCAGAATTTTTACCAAGACTAAAAAATTACCACGGCAAGTTGCAAACCAAATTAGCTTTGAAAATTTTGATTTTAACTTTTGTTAGAAGTGCAGAATTGCGTGGCATGAGGTGGCAAGAAATAAACGAAGAAACGCAGGAATGGCACATTCCAGCAGAACGGATGAAAATGAGAGAAAAACATATCGTGCCGCTTTCAAAGCAAGTGATTGACCTTATCAAGCAATTTAGAAAATTGCACAACAATCCTGATTTTGTTTTCCCAAGTCGCATAAATC
>Ga0214917_10001271_pt1 | contig 32620 bp, 27 predicted proteins | sample LL_1208_BB_MetaG_FD_177983 | JGI IMG/M metagenome (GOLD analysis project Ga0214917, IMG submission 177983) | Freshwater microbial communities from Lake Lanier, Atlanta, Georgia, United States - LL_1208_BB | ecosystem: Environmental > Aquatic > Freshwater > Lake | place: USA: Georgia | collected... | reverse complement strand
TCGAGCGTGAGGCGGATGTCGGTCTCGGCGGTCTTGCGGGAGACGGTGGCGGTGCGGGGCATCGGAAGGCTTGTTCGCGGGTGGGTCAGATGGTTTTCAGGCAGGCGAGGAAGGCGTCGATCTCGGCGTCGGTGCCGACCGTGATCCGCAGGCCGTCGCCCCAGCCGGCGTAGTTCATGAAGCGGATGAGGATGCCCTGGGCCTTGAGGGCCTCGTAGATCGGCCGATGGGGCCGGTCCGGGTGCGTGCACCAGACGAAGTTGGCCTGGCTCTCCTGGGCCTGGTAGCCGAGCGCCCGCATCGAGTCGGTGAGCCGGCGGCGGGTGGCGAGGATCGCGGACCGGTTGGCGGCCAGCCAGGCCTGGTCGTCGATGGCGGCCGTGGCCGCGGCGATCGAGAGAGCGTCGCAGTTGTAGGAGTCCTTCACCTTGAGGAGCTGCTCGATGACGGGCGGCTGGGCGACGGCGAAGCCGAACCGGAGGCCGGCGAGCGCGTATGACTTGCTGAAGCTCCGCGAGACGATGACGCGGGGGTTTTCCTTCACGAGCGCGAGGCAGTTCGTGTCGGCGAAGTCGCCGTAGGCCTCGTCCACCACGACGGCGCAGGGCAGGCGGTCGGCCAGTGCGGCGATGCGGGCCGGCGGGAGGAGCGTGCCGGAGGGGCTGTTGGGGTTGGCGATGATCGCCAGCTTGACGGCGCTGCCGTCGGCGGTCGTCGGCGCGGCGAAGGCGTCGTCGAGCGACCAGTCGCGGGCGTAGTGGAACTCGTCGCAGCTGGCCCCTTGGATGCCGGCCAGCGTGCGGTAGAGGATGTAGCTGGGATAGGGCATCCGCAGGCACTCCCCTGCCCCGACGAACGTGCGGACGAGGATCGTGAGCAGGTCGTCGCTGCCGTTGCCGCAGATGATCCAGTCGGGGTCGACGCCGAGGATCTCGGCGGCCCGCAGCCGGAAGACGGTGGCCAGCGGATCGGGATACTTGGCGAGCGTGCGGCCGGCGGCGGTGGCGGCGATGGCCCGGGCGACCGCCGGCGACGGCGGGTAGGGGTTCTCGTTGGTGTTGAGCTTGATCCACTTTCCCCCCTGCGGTTGCTCGCCGGGCACGTAGCCGGAGAGCGCCGCGATGTCCGGGCGGATGGTGGGGCTGCTGCTCTGTCTGGAATCGGGCATGCGGCTGCACCGGAACGGGGACGCAGAGGGCGACGTGAATCCTTGGAGACACCAACCACCCTAGCCTAACACGCCCCCTCTGCTCCGGCGGTCGGAGGAGAGGCCTACCAAGCCAGCACGAGCCGCAGATCCGTTGCGAACGGAAGAAAGCGTCTTCCCTGCCACGGTATCATGATTTTACTCGTCGGCGGCCGGACACTCGTCCGGTGGATATCGTGGAACGAGTGGCTCAACCGGATCACTATCGCCGGCGGAAATCGCGCGATACAGCCTCGTTCATCGCAGCCCCATGACCGAAACCGGAAAGAGCAAGCGGCCGGTTTTCACCGAGGCGGGGCACCCCCCGGTACGGACAGCCCCGCCGGTTGCTGACTGCGATGTTTCCGTCGTCGTCGTGACGTGGAACAGGGAGGAGCCCCTGAGGAGGTGCCTTGAATCGCTGGCGGCGCAGTCGTTTCCACACGACCGGATGGAGGTCGTTCTGGTGGACGTCTCGGATCCGCCCGTCCGGGGCGTCGTCGCGGAATTCGCCAACCGGCTGTGCCTGCGGCACGAGGTCTTCTCGAATCAGGGAGTCGCCATCAACCGCAATCACGGCGCCCGTGTCGCGGGGGGCCGTTGGCTGGCATTCATCGACGACGATTGCGTCGCGGATTCGGAGTGGCTCACGGAGTTGATGCGGGAGGCCCGCGACGATCACCGCGCGCTGGTGGGAGGACGGATCACGATCGCGCCCGGTGCCGGCTTGTGGGCGATCGTCGGCCAAGTGGTCCTGGACGTCGTGCACGCCCACTTCAATCCTTCGTCCGGGCCGGTGACGTTCCTGCCGGGCGGCTGCATCCTCGGCTCTCGGGAGCGATTCCTCGCTCTCGAAGGACTCGACGCCCGGTTTGGGCTCCTGGGTGCCGAGGATCGGGATCTGTGTGACCGCTGGCGGGAGTCGGGCGGCTTCCTGTCGTATTGCCCGGGCGCTGTCGTGCTTCACGACCACCGGACCACGCTGCGTGGTTTCGTCCGCCAGCAATTCAACTTTGGCCGCGGTGCGTGCCGGTACAGGGCGCTGCAGCGCCAACGCGCGCGACAGGCGGCACCGGTTCGGCGTTTGGCCGCGGCGCCACTCCGCTCGCTGTTGCGCGAGCCGCTGCAGAAGTTGCCGTTCTGGAGGGCATTGCAGGTGCGGCTGTCAGTCCCTGTCTGGAGGCTGGCCTACGCCTCCGGCTTTCTCTGGCAGAGGCTCACCGAGGGTTGACGAGCGCGTTTCGGAACGAAGCCGACGAGCGACAGGCACTCGCATGGGGATCGATGTGGCGATGATCATCGGGCAAGTCTTCACGGCACCCGGTGCCCGCTCCTCGCGGAACCGTGTCGTAGCGGGCTGAGTGAACTGCATTCGTTGAGGCGCGACCGAGCATGCGCATATTCCTCGAGTCCGGTCCAAACGCGCTCTGCAACGCGGGCGACGTTGCCATGCTGCAGGCCGCTGTTCAGAAACTGCGACGGGTGTTTCCCACTGCCGAGATCACGGTCGCCACGCTGGCGGTCGACCGTCTTGCCGCTCATTGCGGAGGCGTCACGGCGATTGCGAACGATCAACGCTGGCGGATGTCCCCGGACTTCGTCGTGCGACGCGGCTTTCAGAAACTGCGGGCTGCGGCCGGGTTCACTCCCGCCGGAGACGCCCTGCTGCACCTCGGGCGGCCCTGCACGAGCTACTTTCTCGAAGCAGTGCGTTCCGCGGATCTCGTGGCCATGGTCGGGGGCGGCAACTTAACCACAGTCTTCACGTTCGGTGCTCAGTTCTTCCTGCAGACGTTGCGGCTCGCCGCGGAATTCGGCAAGCCCACGGTCTTGTTCGGGCAGGGCGTGGGGCCCATCGCGTCAGGCAGCCTCAGGCAGGCGGCGCGGGCCATCCTGCCGCATGCCCACATGATCGCGGTGCGCGAGGGGCTGACTGGTCCGGCCCTGCTCGGCGACCTCGGCGTGCCCCGTGAGCGAATCGTCGTCACGGGCGACGACGCCGTCGAACTCGCCTACGCCGCCCGGCCCGCCTCGCTCGGCACCGCGCTCGGCGTGAACGTGCGGCTCAGCGACTATTCCGGCGTCGGCACGCGTGATCTGCCGATGATTCGCGAGGCGCTGAGGCACACGGCCATGCAACGTGGGGTGGAACTCGTGCCCGTGCCGATCAACTGGGGCATCGACCCCGACATGCCGTCGATTCGTCGTCTGCTCAGGGGCATGGCGGCCGAGTCCGTCATGCGGGATCACCCCTGTTCGTCGACGTCGGCCATCGCCCGCATCGGCTGCTGTCGCGCGGTGGTGACGGGCAGCTACCACGCCGGCGTCTTCGCCCTGTCGCAGGGCATCCCCGCGGTGTGCCTGGCCCGATCCGTGTACTACGCCGACAAGTTCAACGGGCTGCGAGACATGTTCGGTGCAGGCTGTGAGGTGGTGTCGATGGACGATCGCGAACTCGCGAACGTCCTGTGCAGCGCCATCGAGAGGGCACTTGCGGAGGCGGATTCGTTCCGATCGTCGCTTCACGAGGCCGCACGTCGCCAGATCGCGGCAGCCGAGGATGCCTGCGCACGCATCCCGTGCATGCTGCGGTGACGCGGAATCGCGGCCCGGATGCGACGACGTGCACCGGTGGCCGCCGGACCGGCAGGGTGCGGAACGCGCGTCAGCCGACTGTGGTCCGTGCGCCGGTCCGCGCGGCCGCGCCGCCCTTGAGCCTCTCGACGGCGAAGCCGACGGCGTTGGCGACCTGCCAGGCGGCCAGCGCGGTGAGGATCCGGAGCCTCTGGACCCAGCCCCGTTGACGGCCGAGGTGGTGAGGAAGCCGCCTGATCCAGGCGGCCTGGAATCCAAGATCCTCGCGCATCGTGCCCGTGCCCCGCGCCCTGCGGGTGCGCCAGTAGGCGCACGCTCCCCTGCCGTAGCGGTAATGCATGCGGAGAAATCCGAGCCACGTCTGCCGGTGACGATGCTCGATCCGCGCGTCCGGCACCCAGCGCAGGGGGCGGCGGGCGGCCCGCCAGCGATCGCACAGGTCGCGATCCTCCGACGCGATGCGGAACGTCGGGTCGAACCCGCCTCCCGCCAGGCATGCCTCGCGGCCACAGAGCATGTTGTTGCTCGCGAAGAAGTAGGCGCGATCGGGGTCGGCGTTGAAGTGTTCGCAGACCATGTCGAGGATCAGCTGGCTGGTCTCGGCCCAGACATCGTCCCGCAGCCCGTTGTAGGTGGAGCCGCCGATCAGCGCGTCCGGTGTCGCCCGCCAGGCCGCGAGCATGCTCTCGAGCCATTGGGGCTCCGGCAGGCAATCGTCATCGGTGAACGCCACCGCCGCGCCCGTCGCCGCCTCGAGGCCGCGGTTGCGGGCGGCCGCCGGTCCGCCATTCTCCTGGTGGATGAGCCGCAGCGGACGTCCACATGCCAGCCTGCATACCGCCTCGTCGAGTGCGGGGCTGCTGCCGTCATCGACGACGATCACCTCGAAGGCGTCGCCGGGCAGCGTCTGTCGATCGAGCGCCCGGAGACAATCGAGCAACTGCTCGTGCCTGTTCCAGCTGGGAATCACGACGCTGATGGCAGGGGCGGACATCTTCTCGCTGCGTGCTCCGTCCCGTCACGGTGATGGCGGAAGATCCGCCGTCGGTGCCCTGGCTGCGGCGGCTGCCGTCACGAGATCCCGTGTCTCGCCTCCACGCTGCGGCGGTGGGCCGTGAGGCCCTCCGTGTCGGCGAGCGTGGCGATGTCGGCCGAAAGCTCGGCGAGGTCGGCGGCGGTGAGTTTGATCACGCTGCCGCCGCGGAGGAATTCGTTGGCCGAGAGGCCGGCCGCGAACCGCGCCGTGCCCCCCGTCGGCAGGACGTGCGATGGGCCGGCGGCGTAATCGCCCGCCGCCACCGGGCTGTAGGGCCCGAGGAAGGCCGCGCCGGCGTGACGGATGCGGGCGAGCGTCGCCTCGGGATCGCGGGTGTCGATGGAGAGGTGCTCCGCCGCCAGTTCGTCGGCCAGCCGCACCGACTCGTCGTCGTCACGGGTGACCACGATCGCGCCGAACCGCTCCAGGCTGTCGCGGGTGAGGTCGCCCCGCTCGAGCACCGCCACGCGGCGGTCGAGGGCGGCGGCCACCGCATCGGCGAGGGCCGCGCTCGACGTCAGCAGGATCGCCGATCCCGGCGAGTGCTCCGCCTGAGCGAGCATGTCGGCGGCTATGAATTCGGGACTGCCCGCCGCGTCGGCCACGATCACGATCTCGCTGGGGCCGGCGATCGAGTCGATCGAGACGTCGCCGTAGACGTGCTCCTTGGCGAGTGCCACGAAGAGGTTGCCGGGGCCCACGATCTTGTCGACGCGGGGCAGGCCCTCGACGCCATAGGCGAGGGCGGCAACAGCCTGGGCGCCGCCGGCCCGCATCACCCGCGTCACGCCCAGCTCGTGGCAGGTCGCCAGCACGTGCTGGTTCTCGGAGCCAAACTTGGTCGGCGGCGCCACCACCACGATCTCGGGAACGCCCGCCACGCGGGCCGGCACGACCGTCATCAGGAGCGTCGAGGGATACGCCGCGGCACCGCCGGGCACGCACACGCCCACGCGATCGAGCGGCAGGTACCGCTGCCGCAGGACACCGCCGCCGGGAAGGGGCACCTCCACGTCGTGGACCAGGAGCGCCCGCTGGAACCGCTCGACCCGGTCCCTGATCCGCCTCACGGCGTCGAGGAAGCCGCGGTCGACCGACCGATGGGCGGCCTCGAGCGCGGTCTGCTCGACGAAGAGCGACCCCGGTGCGAGCGTGGCGCCGTCGATCCGCCGGGAATAGTCGAGGAGGGCGTCGAGGCCGCGGGTCCGCACGTCGTGGCAGATCCGCTCCACCACCTGGCGGGGCGTGAGCGGCTCGCCGAACACATCGATCGTCCGCTGCCGACCGGCCGGGCTCACCATCTCCCCCTGGGAGACGAGCGTGCCGCGGAGCGCGTCGAGGCTGGACCTGCCGGATGGTGTTGCCAGGTCGATCCGTTGGCAGAGCGGTCGCGTCGCGGGAGCAGTCATGACGACAGCATACCCACGATCGTGCCGGGCGTGAGTCTGCCGGGGGCGTCGCCTACTTCGCGGCGACGGCGTCGGCGCGGAGCCCGCCCGCCTGGTCGCCGTGCAGCCGCGTCCAGCGGTCGGCGATCCAGTTGAGCCCCGCCGGGGCGGCGGCGGCGACATTCGCCTGGGCGGCCGCCGGGTCGGCGAAGATCCGCGCCACAAGCTCCTCCGCCCGGGATTCCAGGCTCGTCGGGCCGGTGTCGGGCCGTTCGCCGAAGACGGGGTCGGGCGGAAGCTGCTCGCGGGCCGCGAGGGCAGCGGCAGGATCGCTGCCCAGCCGTGCGTCGATGGCGATCGCCCGTTCGATGGCCCGCGTCGCGTCGTCCCCCCGATCGAGCGCGGTCAGCACGACGGCCTGCCGCAGATACGTGTCGGGCAGGTCGGGAGCGATCGTCGCCGCCCGGCGGTAGGCGTCGAGCGCCGCCGGCAGCTTCGCCGGATCGGTGACGGCGGTCTTCAGATGGCGGTCACCGATGGCGACCAGCCTGCCCGCCCGCAGCCGAGACAGCCCGTTGCTCGACCGTATCGGGAAGGCACGCGCCGGCTGTCGGGCAGCGAGCTGCGGCGCCGGTGGAGCCGCAGCCGGGCGAGCCGCAGCCAGCATCTGCTGCGGCTGGGCGAGGGCCGCGGGCCTCGCCGGCGGTGCCGCGTTTGCGAAGCCCAGGCCCAGCCAGGGCATCACGGGCCGGGGACCGCAGACGGGATCGCCCCAGCGAATGAAAGGGGACGGCACGACGATCGGGTTCCAGCCCCAGCCGTAGCCGTACGGATAGACACATGGGGAGTAGGCCGGATAGCAGGCGGGCCAGCCGTAGCCGCCCCACACGGGACCGCACCATCCCGGGCCGCCGAATGTCGTGTAGCCACGCAACGTGCCGGAGAAAAATCCGCCGCCGGCGCCGCCGAGGAAGACGCTGTCGGTGAACGCGAATCGGGTGCCGCCGTACCAGCCGCCCCAGCCTCCGTAGACCCGCGGACCGTAGACGCCGGCGAAGCCCGGACCGAACGCCGGGCCGCACCAGGGCCGGTGTCCCCAGCCGCCCCGCCAGTGTCCGTGCCATGCCGATGCCGTCTGCGGCTGGCACCAGGCCAGCGACGCCACGACGACGACAACGGCGAACCGACTCCCCCGCCACCGCTGCGAAGCGAACACCCTCATGGCCAGCCCTCCCTGGGATGCGGTCGGGACCCCGCGCGTGGCCCGCACCGCACCCGGAGATTCTACGCGAACCGAGGCTGCGACGGCGAGCGTCGGGCAGGCGGCGGCCTCCCTACGCCCTCGGCCGTTGAGGCGGCCCGGCTGAATGGGTAGTCTCGCGGGCGAGGCTGGCATGACTGCACGGCGAAAAACGGGTGTCGAACTGGGCCGTGGGCTCGGGCTGTCGCGCGAGGCGGCGGCCAGCCTGGCGGCCCTGCGGACCCCGGATCGGATCCAGGACTTCGTCAATCGGATCCCCTGGAATCACGAGGAGGATGGGCCGACGGCAGCGTCCGTGGCGGAGGTGCTGCGGCAGCGGCGGGCGCATTGCATCGAGGGGGCGTTCGTCGCCGCCTGCGGCCTCTGGCTCGCCGGGCAGCAGCCCCTGCTCATGGATCTGGGGGCGGCCCGGGGCGACGTCGACCACGTGGTCGCGGTCTTTCGCCGCGGCCGGCTGTGGGGCGCGATCTCCAAGAGCAACAGCCCCTTCCTGCGCTACCGCGATCCGATCCACCGCAGCCTGCGGGAACTGGCCATCTCGTTTTTTCCGCAATATTTGAAGCGGCGTCGCAAGACGCTCCGCACGTATTCGATGCCGGTCGACCTGCGGCGATACGCGCCGGAACTGTGGGTGACCCACGCCGGCTTCTGCCGCGAAATGGTCGACACGCTCACGGCAGCGCGGCACTTTCCGCTCCTGCCCGCCGGCGGCGAGGCGGGCCTGCGGCCGATCGACGAGATCGAGGCGCGTGCGAACACGCTCCGCGACTACCCGCGGTGAGGCGGCTCATCCGCCGGCTCCCATGCCGGCTTGACCCAGCACCCGTCGCAGCGCCGTCAGCGCGATCTCGCCGAACTGCCGCGGCGGCACCCGCCACAGCTGCGGGTTGTGCAGCTCCACCGCGACGGCCCCGCGATAGTCGATCGCCGTCAGCAGTCGCAGGAGGTCGTCCGGGGGCGAGCCGCCCTCGCCGGGCAGGATCCGGTCGGCATCGCCCGCCATCTCGCGGAGCACGTCGGCGGTGTCGGAGAGCTGCACGTGCGCGAGCGTCTCGCGGGTGAGCAGGCCGAGGTCGAGCGGCTTGCTCGGCCCCACGGTGTAGTGGAACCAGTCGAGGCAGATGCCCAGCGCCGGGTGGGCGACGTCCTCGACGACGGCCACCGCCGACTGCAGGTTGTTGGGGAAGCTGGCCCGGGCGTCGAATTCCAGCGCCAGCCGCACGCCGGCGTCGCCCGCCCGCTTCGCCGCGTCCGTGAGGCTCATCGAGAGCCGGGCGAGATCTTCGGGACCGAGCGGGCCGAAGGCGTCGCCGGCGATCACGAGCACCGGCACGCCGAGATCGCGGAGCAGCGTCAGCCGGCTGTCGAAGTGCCGCCAGTGCTCGCGGCGGGCGTCGCCCTGGCTCGTCAGCAGGCCGCCCTGGAAGCTGGCCGCCACGGCGGTGATGCCGTGCCGGGCCAGCAGGTCCGCCAGCTCGGCCGGCGGGTGCGTCTCCAGAAACGCCTCGGCCTGGCCCAGCCAGAGGTCGACCGCGTCGCAGTGGCCGGCGGCGTAGTCCTCGAGGATCGTCGGCAGCGACGACTCGAGCGAAGACACCGTGGCGAGCGCGGCCCTCATCGCAGCCGCTCGCGGAGCAGGTCGACGCATTCCTCGATCGGCACCCGCGTCTGCACGAGCGTGTCGCGGTCGCGGAGCGTGACGGTCCTGTCGGCGAGCGTCTGCCCGTCGATCGTCAGGCACCAGGGCGTGCCCGCCTCGTCCTGCCGCGCGTAGCGACGGCCGACCGAGCCCTTCTCGTCGTACATGCAGGGCATGTGGGCCTTGAGCCGCCGGTAGAGGTCGACCGCCACCTCCGGCATGCCGTCCTTCTTCACCAGCGGCAGGATTGCGGCCTTCAGCGGCGCGAGCCGCGGATGCAGCTTGAGCACGGTGCGGCTGCGGGGCTTGCCGTCCTCGTCGGGCACCTCGTCCTCGTGGTAGGCATCGCAGAGGAATGCCAGCACGGCCCGGTCGGCACCGGCCGACGGCTCGATGACGTGCGGCACGTACCGCTCGCGGGTGGCGTCGTCGAAGTAGCTCAGGTCCTTGCCGCTGCCGCGGTGCCGCGGCTTGCCGTCGGGGCCGAGCTCCACGACGAGCTGGCCGTCGCGGCGGACGAGCTTCCCCTCCATGTGGCTGCGCAGGTCGAAGTCGCCGCGGTGGGCGATCCCCTCCAGCTCGCCGAACTCGCCGTCGGCGAGGAACGGAAAGGCGTACTCGATGTCGGCCGTGCCGACGGAGTAGTGGGAGAGCTCGTCGGCGGCGTGCTCGCGGAGCTGCAGCTTGCCGGCGGTGAGCCCGAGGCTCAGGTACCAGTTCCAGCGGCGGTCCCGCCAGTAGCGGTACCAGGCCGCGGAATCGGCCGGCTTGCAGAAGAACTCGATCTCCATCTGCTCGAACTCGCGGGAGCGGAACGTGAAGTTCCGCGGCGTGATCTCGTTGCGGAAGCTCTTGCCGATCTGCGCGATCCCGAAGGGCACGCTCACCCGCGACGTGTCGAGCACGTTCTTGAAGTTCATGAAGATGCCCTGCGCCGTCTCCGGCCGCAGGAAGGCCCGGTCGTCGTCGCCGCCGGCCAGCGCCCCGATCCGCGTCTCGAACATCAGGTTGAACTCGCGCGGGTCGGTGAGCGTGCCGGGCTCCGAGGCGTCGGGGCCGAGCGCCGTCGCCAGCGCCAGCGTGCCCGCCGCGACCCCTGCCGCCAGCGGCACGAGGCCCCCCTCCCACTCGATCTCGTCCACCTGCTTGGCCCGCAGCCCGAAAAACTTTTGCGCCTTCTGCACCGTGTGCGGGGCGGCCTCCTCCCCCGACTGATCGGTCACCACGAACACCCGCTTGCCGCGGTGGGCCGCCCAGCGGCCCTGCAGGTGGTCGTAGCGGTACCGCCGCTTCGATTCGCGGCAGTCGACCAGCCAGTCGTGGAAGAGGTCGAAGTGGCCGGAGCACTTCCAGACCTGCGGGTGCATGATGATCGTGCAGTCGAGCCCGGCCATCTCGTAGGGGCTCGGGGCGCCCGCCGGCGTGGCCAGCTCGTCGTGGCCCGCCACCATGTCGTGCCACCAGCACTCCTTGAGGTTGCGCTTGAGCGACACGCCGAGCGGGCCGTAATCCCAGAAGCCGTTCAGGCCGCCGTAGATCTCGCTCGACTGGAAGATGAAGCCGCGGCGCTTGGCCAGCGACACGATCCGGTCCATGCGCGACTGGTCGGAGGGTTTGTCCATGAGAAGGCTGCTCGGGAACGGGCGGGTGGGGGAAACGTCCGTGGCGGGAGGCGAGGCCGCACGGAGAGCAGGAGTGTAGTAAGCCCGCGCTGCCGCGGTCCACATCGTCCGGAGGATCATGCCCGTCCGGCGGTGTCGCCCACGAGCCAGCCGGTTCCCCGGTCGAGGCGGGGCACGACCGTCAGCGAGTCGATCGCGGCGGCCGCGGCCAGGTCGGCCTGCATGCCCAGCGCGACGAGGTTGCGGCCCCCGCGCGACGATGCGAATGCAGCGGCGATGCCACGGGCGGCGGCCGCGAGGGGGGCAGCGTCCGCCGCGGCGCGGCCGGATCGTGGCACCACCTTCCGGAAGTCGGCGAGCGCGTCGCGGGCAGCGGCGTCGAGCACGTCGCCACCGCCGTCCGGCAGCTCCGCCGCCGCGGCGAGGATCCCGCCCGCGGCGAGGAGATCCTCCTCCGTGACCTCCCCGTCGGTTCCCGCGCAGACGAGGTGGATCGCGTCGGCGCCGTGGCCCGCCGCCAGCTGGCGGGCACGGGCCGCCACCGCGGAGCGGTTCACCACCGCCCCCACGAGCAGCTCACGAGCCGGCCCGCAGGCGTCGATCGCGGCGGTGCCGTTGGTCGTCGTGATCACGATCGGCCGGCCGGCGACGCGGGCCGCGGTGTATTCCAGCGGCGAGTTGCCCAGGTCGAAGCCCTCGATCTTCAGCCCGCCCCGCTCGCCTCCGAGGAGCGGCCCCGGCGGCACACCCCGGCCCCCGGCCAGCGTCCGGGCCTCGGCGACCTCGAGCACGGGCCGCACGCCGGTCGCCCCGTGCGCCAGGGCCGTGGCGATCGTCGTGGAGGCCCGCAGGACGTCGATCACGACGGCGATCCCTCCCGCGGTCGCCCCGGGCTGCATACCATTGAAGATCGGATGGCAGATCCAGCGCATGTGCAATCGGAGCGATCGTGACCAGCGAGCGGGCCGTCACCTTAGAGCAAGCACCGGCCGGCGTCGAGCGCCGCGGGGCCGTCGACAAGAGCGGCGGCCGGGTTCGCGGCATGTTCGCCGAGATCGCGCCGCGGTACGACCTGGTCAATCGTCTGCTCTCCGGCGGGATCGACGTCTGGTGGCGGCACGTCACGGTGTCGCGGGCGCCGCCGCCGCGGCAGGGAGCCATCCTCGACGTCTGCACCGGCACCGGCGACCTGGCGCTGGCCTACCGGGCGAAGTGCGGGCCGGCCGTGAAGGTCGTGGCCTCCGACTTCTGCCGGCCGATGCTCGACCGCGGCGTCGAGAAGTCGGCGCGGTGCGGCGCGGCGATCGAGTGGGTTGAGGCAGACGCGATGGACCTCCCCTTCCCCGATGCGGCGTTCGACCTCGTGACCGTGGCCTTCGGCCTGCGGAACATCGCCGACACGAGCCGCGGCCTCGCCGAGATGGCCCGGGTGTGCAGGCCGGGCGGGCGGCTGGCGATCCTGGAGTTTTCGCTGCCGAGGATCGCCGTCATCCGCCACGGCTACCTCTGGTACTTCCGCAACGTGCTGCCCTGGCTCGGCAACGCCGTGGCCCGCAACCGCTCCGACGCCTACACCTACCTCAATCAGAGCGTGGAGGCGTTTCCGTCGGGTGAGGCACTGGCGGCGCTGATCCGCGCCGCCGGCTTCGAAAAGGTCGAGATGGTGCCCCTCTCGTGCGGCATCGCGACGCTGTCGATCGCCGCCCGCGGATCCTGAGGGCCGCCATGCCTGCCGCACAGCCCCCGTCGGCGCCGCTCGTGCTCGGGATCACCGGGGCGTCGGGCGCGGCGTATGCCGTGCGGCTGCTCGAGGTGCTCCTGGAGGCGGGCCGCGAGGTGCACCTCGCGGTGAGCCCGTCGGGACAGGCGGTGATCGCCGAGGAGCTGGGACGGCGGGTCGATCTCGACCGCTTCGATCTCCGGACGCTGCTGGGCAAGGATCCGCCGGCCGCGGGCCGGCTGCGGTATTTCCATCACAAGGACCTGATGGCGCCGATCGCCAGCGGCTCGTTCATGACCGCGGGCATGGCGATCTGCCCGTGCAGCGGCAGCACGCTGGCGGCGGTGGCCCACTCGATGGGCGAGAACCTCATCCACCGCGCGGCCGAGGTGCATCTGAAAGAGCGGCGGAAGCTCGTCGTCGTGCCCCGCGAGACGCCGCTCTCGCTGCCGCAACTGAAGAACATGCAGGCGATCCACGAGGCCGGCGCAGTCGTGCTGCCGGCGTCTCCGGGCTTCTACCACGGCGCGGACTCCGTCGCGGATCTCGTCGATTTCGTCGTCGCGCGGATCTGTGACCAGCTCGGCGTGGCCAACTCCCTGATCCGCCGCTGGGGAACGACCTGATGGCGTCCGCGACGGCGACGGGATCGATCACGCTGGCCGGGCGGCTGCGGAGCTACCTGGAACTCGTGCGGTTCAGCCATACGATCTTCGCCCTGCCCTTCGCGATCATGGCCGCTTTGATCGCGGCCCGCGCGGGGGTGGCCGACGGCAGCGGGCCGGCGGGACTGGCTGGCTGGCTGCAGCCTGCCGCGGGCATCCTGCTGTGCATGGTGACGGCGCGGACGGCGGCGATGGCGTTCAACAGGCTGGTCGACCGGGCGTTCGATGCGGCGAATCCGCGGACGGCCTCGCGGCACCTGCCCCGGGGCGCCCTCGACGCGGCGGAGGTGCTGGCCCTCGTGGTCGTGAGTGCTGCGGCGTTCGTCGCCTCCACCCTGCTCTTCCTGCCCAACTGGCTGCCCGTGGTGCTCTCGCTGCCCGTGCTCGCCTGGCTCCTGGGCTACAGCTACGCGAAGCGGTTCACGATGCTCGCGCACGTGTGGCTGGGGGCGGCGCTCGGGCTCGCGCCTGTCGCGGCCTGGATCGCCCTGCGGGGCGAGGCTCTCCTCGCCGACCCAGCCGACATCCTGCCGGCGGCGATCCTCGGTCTGGCGGTGACGTTCTGGGTCGCCGGTTTCGACACGATCTATGCCTGTCAGGACGCCGCCTTCGACGCGGCCCACGGCCTGCAGAGCCTGCCGGCCCGGCTCGGCGTGCCGCGGGCGCTCCGCCTGGCCGGCGTCCTCCACGGCGTCACGTTGCTGCTTCTGGCCCTGCTGCCGCCGGTGGTGCCGCAGTTGGGGGCGATCTACTGGTGCGGCTACGCGGCGATCTGGGCGTTGCTCGTGTGGGAGCATGCCATCGTGCGGCCCGACGACCTGTCGCGGGTGAACGACGCCTTTTTCACCGCGAACGCGGCGATCGGCGTGACCCTGCTGGCCGTGATCGCGGCGGACCTCTGGTGGTGAGGGCGAAGGCCGGCCCCCCGTGGCCCCGGCGGATCCCGCCAACCGGGCGTTTTCCGCTTCTTTCGCCGCTCGCCGGGCGGCCTGTTGCAGGCCGGCCGGGGCTGCGGTTTAGTCTGCGGTGCCGCAGCCTCCCCTCGATCCATCGGAAGCCATCATGATCCGGGCCGTCGCTCCCTCGCTCGATCCGATCCGCGAAAAAGTCGAGGCCGGCGTGCGGCTCGACGCGGCAGAGGCCGAACTGCTCTGGGACGAGCGGATCGACCTGCACGAACTCGGCGAACTGGCCAATCTCGTCCGCGAGCGGAAGAACGGCAACGTCGGCTGGTACAACATCAACACCCACCTCAATCCCACGAACGTCTGCGTCTACCGCTGCACGTTCTGCGCGTTCCGCGCCGACCTCCGCGAGGCCCGCGGCTACGTGATGGACGACGAGCAGATCCTCGCCCGCGGCCGGGAGGCGGTCGATGCGGGCTCGACGGAGATGCACATCGTCGGCGGGCTGCATCACCAGAAGGACTACGACTGGTATCTCAACATCATCCGGCTCCTCCACGACCACCACCCCTCGCTGCACCTGAAGGCCTGGACGCCGGTCGAGATCAACTGGTTCTGCCACCTCACGAAGCGGTCGGTCCGCGACATCCTCGTGGAGCTCAAGGACGCCGGCCTCGGCAGCCTGCCCGGCGGCGGCGCCGAGATCTTCCACCCGGAGGTCCGCGACAAGATCTGCGAGCACAAGGCCGACGCCCGCGAGTGGTTCGAGATCCACCGCGTGGCCCACTCCCTCGGCCTGCGGAGCAACGCCACGATGCTCTACGGCCACATCGAGAACGCCTTCCACCGCACCGACCACCTGCTGCGGCTGCGGCAGTTGCAGGACGAGACCGGCGGCTTCCAGACGTTCATCCCGCTGGCCTTCCACCCGGACAACACGCGGCTCACCGGCATCGCGAAGCCCTCGACGGCGATGAGCCTCCGCACGATGGCCGTGTCGCGGCTGGTGCTCGACAACTTCGACCACGTGAAGGCCTACTGGATCATGCTCGGGATCGGCACGGCGCAGGCGGCGCTCGCCTACGGCGCCGACGACCTCGACGGCACGGTCCGCCACGAGCTCATCTACCACGACGCCGGCGCCACGACGCCCGAGGTGCTCTCCGTCGAGCACATCCAGCGGCTGATCCGCGAGGCGGGCCGTGAGCCCGTGGAACGCGACACGCTCTACCGCCGCGTCGTCCGCGACGGCGCCGCGTGGCGTGCCGTGGAGTCGGCCGCTCTCTGACGCAGTGCGTGCCCATCACGGGCGGGGCATGGGCGGCCCCGGCCCGACGTCTCCCCACCGGACGATCGTTCAGCCGTTCTGGATCGCCACGCAGACGGTGTCGGCCATGGTGCGGGCCGCCTCGATCTGGTTCTGGTTGGCGGTGAAGGCGTTGATCACCGTCGCCGCGCCCCCCTCGCAGTCCATCGACACGACCGTGACCATCACGCCCACGCCGTAGTGGTTGCCCGCCATCGTGATCTTGCCGGGCTGCACCGGGTCGAAGACCTCGAAGCCGTTGTTGATCAGCACCTGCTGGGCGATCTGGAGCGCGGCCAGCGGCATGAGGTAGTTCTTGACGCCGTAAGCGAAGCAGTACATCGGGGGGCTCCGGTGGATGGATGCGGGGATGGATGCGCGGCCGACGGCCGACGGCTGCGGAATGTAGCACGGGGCGACGGCCGGGTCAGCCCACCTGGCCCAGCCCGAGGTCGAGGTGGCGGCCCCAGCGCCTGCGGAGGAGGCGGCCGAGCCGGTCGTGCCGCGGATCGGCGAGCAGCGGATCGCGGCCGAAGAGGTCGAGCGCGTCACGGCGGGCCTCGGCCACCACCGACGCGTCGCGGATCAGGTCCGCCAGGTACATCGGCGGCGCCCCGCTTTGCCGCTCGCCGACCAGTTCGCCCGGGCCGCGGAGGAGCAGGTCCTGCTCGGCCAGCGCGAAGCCGTCCGTGGTCGCCACGAAGGCGTCGATCCGCGGGATCGGCGTGTCGCCCGAGCCCGTCGCCGCGGCACAGATGCCCTGCGTGGCGCCGCGGGCCACGCGGCCCCGGAGCTGGTGGAGCTGCGCCAGGCCGAACGACTCGGCGTCGAGGATCGTCATGAGCGTGGCCTGGGGCACGTCGATGCCCACCTCGATCACGCTCGTGGCGACGAGCACGTCGAGCCCGCCGGCCCGGAAGGTGTCCATGATGGCGGCCTTGTCCTTCGGCTTCATCCGGCCGTGCACGAGACCGAGGCGAAACGCCTCGAGCGGCCCGTTGGCGAGCTCCTCGAACGTGCCGGTGATGCTCGCGAGTCCCCGCTTCGTCTCTTCCACGGCGGGCACGACCACGTATCCCCGCCGGCCCTCGGAGAGCTTCTTGCGGAAGAACTCCCACCAGCGGTCGATCTGGTCCGGTCCGACGCGGTAGGTGCGCACCGGCTGCCGGCCGGGGGGCTGCTCGTCGAGCACGGAGACGTCGAGGTCCCCGTACACGGCGTGGGCGACGGTCCTCGGGATCGGGGTGGCCGTCATCACGAGCACGTGGGGATCGACGCCGCCGCGCTGCAGCCGCGCCCGCTGGAGCACGCCGAAGCGGTGCTGCTCGTCGATGACGACGAGGCCGAGGTTGCGGAACTTCTCGGCCTCGCCGCACACGAGCGCCTGCGTGCCCACGACGATGCCCGTCTCGCCCGACTGCATGCGGGCCAGCACCCGCCGCCGCTCCCGCGCGGGCTGGCCGCCCACGAGCAGCTCGACGCCGACGTCGCTGCCGGCCAGCAGCCGCTGGAGGGTCGCCAGATGCTGGCGGGCCAGGAGTTCCGTCGGCGCCATGATCGCCGCCTGGTAGCGTGCCGGCTTCCCGCCGGCCGCGGCGGAGGCGGTCGGGCCGTGCGCCGCGTCGCCGTCCGCCGCCGGCTTCACGGGCGTGGCGGCCGCCGCGAGCATGGCGTAGATGGCGACCGCCGTCTTGCCGCTGCCCACGTCCCCCTGCAGCAGGCGGTGCATCGGCCGCGGGCACCGCATGTCGGCCGCGATCTCCCCGCACACGCGGCGTTGGGCGGCGGTGAACGGAAAGGGAAACCGGGCCCTGATCCGGCCGTCGAGCCGCGGGTCGGCGTCGATCGTCGGGGCGGCGTGGGCCCGGTGCTGCCGGTCCCTGTGCATCCGCAGCGCGAGCTGCAACAGGAAGAGCTCCTCGTAGACGAACCGATGGCGGGCCGCGTCGATCATGCCGCGGCTGCTCGGCCGGTGGATCTCGCGGAGTGCCGTGCCGATCGGCAGCAGCGACTTCGCCGCCAGCACCTCGGGCGGGAACGCCTCGGGCACGAGGTCGGCGGCATGGTCGATCGCGGCCTGCGCGGCGGCCCGCACCACCGGCTGCGGCACGCCCTCGCAGAGCGGATAGATGGCGAGCCAGTCGGACGCGTGGGCCTGCTCCCCCTCGACCATCCACCGCACCTCGGGATGGCTGAACTCCCAGACCGAGCCGCTGCGCTTGGGCGCGCCGGCGACCACGACCCGCATGCCGACCGCGAAGCGGCGGTTCATGAAGGGCATGTTGAACCAGACGGCCCGCACGCTGCCGTCCTCGCAGCGGATCAGCACCGACAGGAGCGGACGGCCGGCGGCGGTCGTGCGGGTGCCGACGTCGTCGACGACGCCGCTGATCGACGCATGCTCCCCCGCGCGGAAAGCGGCGATCCGGTGGGCGCCGCTGAAGTCGCGGTAGTCGCGGGGAAAGTGCAGCAGGGCGTCGGCCGCCGTGACGAGCCCGAGCTTCGCCAGCTTCTCGGCCCGGGCCGTGCCCACGCCCGGCAGACGCTCGAGCGGCGTCGCCAGGCTCCGCTCCGGGGCGGCGGCCGGTCCGGCGGGGGGCGATGCGGGGGCGGCGGCGGGCTGGTCGTCCATGCCGGCAGTCTACCGCAGGCGGCGAGGCGACCGGCCGTCAGCGGCAGGGAGGAGGCACCGCGCCGCTGCGCTGGAGCTCCTTGTAGGCCTCCACGGCCATGCGGTCGCACGCCTCGTTCTCGGCGTGCCCGGAGTGGCCGGCGATGTGCGTGAAGCGGATCGTGTGGATCGACGCGAGCCGGTCGAGCTCCCGCCACAGGTCTTCGTTCTTCACCGGCATGAGCTTCCCCTTCTCCTTCCGCCGCCAGCCCTGCTGCTTCCACTTCGGCAGCCACTCGGACAGCCCGGTGCCGACGTAGACGCTGTCGGTGACGAGCTCCACCACGGTCGGCCGCTTCAGCTGCACAAGCCCCTGCACCGCCGCCGTGAGCTCCATGCGGTTGTTGGTGGACAAAGGTTCAGCGCCCGAGTCGCTCATCTCCCGGCCGCTCCCGGGATGCCGGAGGATGTAGGCCCAGCCGCCCGGCCCGGGGTTGCCGCTGCACGCCCCGTCGGTGAAGAGGATCACGCCGCCCGCGTCACGCTCCTTCGCCATCGCCCGATCCTCCAGTGCGCCGTCGATTCAGTGTGCCGTCGATCCGCTTCCTCGTGCTAGCCGGCCTCGCGGGCCGAGCCCGAGGCGGCGAGCGCCGGAGCCTGCTCCGCGGCGGGCGGCACCGCCGGCCCGCGGGACGACAGCCGCAGCGGCAGCCGCACCGTGAACCGGCTGCCGCGGCCCAGCTGGCTCTCGACGCCCACGTCGCCCCCGAGCAGCCGGCAGAGCTCACGGGTGATCGACAGGCCGAGGCCCGTGCCGGAGAATTCCCGCGTCATCGCGTCGTCGCCCGACTGGAAGACCCGGCCCTGCCGGAACTTCTCGAAGATCGCCTGCTGCTCCTCCTCGGCGATGCCCACGCCGGTGTCGCTGACCTCGATGACGAAGTCGGCGTCGTCCACGCTCTCGGCCCGGACGCCGACGCGGCCCCCCTCCGGCGTGAACTTGACGGCGTTGGAGAGGAGGTTCGCGAGGATCTGCTGCACCTTGGCGGGATCCTGCTCGATCGACTCGAGCCCCGGGCCGATCTCGAACGAAAGATCGATCCGCTTCCGCTCCGCCAGCGGCCGCACCATGTCGCACTGCGCCGAGAGGATGGCCTCCAGCCGGAACACCGCCGGCCGCACCTCCATCTTGCCCGCCTCGATCTTGGCCAGGTCGAGGATGTCGTTGATCATCTCGAGCAGCATCCGGCCCGACGAGCGGATGTTCTGCACGTACCGCTTCTGGCGGGCGTCGAGCGACTCGATGGAGTCGAGGACGTCGGAGAAGCCGATGATGCTGTTGAGCGGCGTGCGCAGCTCGTGGCTCATGGTGGCCAGGAAATCCCCCTTCAGCCGGTTCATCTCGTAGAGGTGCAGGTTCGCCTGCGCGAGCTCGTCGACCTTCTCGTCGAGGCTGCCGTTGGCCTTGCGCAGCTCCTCCTGGGAATCGACGAGGCCGCGCAGCATGCGGTTGAAGGCCACGCCGAGCTCCTCGAACTCGTCGGCGGTGTGGATCTCGGCCCGCGCCTGCACGTTGCCGCGACGCACCTCGTCGGCCACGTCCCGCAGGTGCTCCAGCGGCTTGACGATGACGTAGCGGACGATCGCGTAGGCGGCGAGCATCGCGAGGAACACCGTCATGATCGCGGTGGCGGCGAGGATGGCGCGGTTCCAGTTGATCGCCTTGCGGGTCGCGGAGTCGGGCATGACCACCTTGACGACCGCCATCAGGTCGTTGTCGGCGAGCAGCGTGCGCCGCTCGCCGCCCGCCGCCGCGGTGTCGCCGATCACGCCGCGGTACTTGTGGCAGCCGGCGCAGCTGCTGCGCCAGCGGATCGGCTGGTAGTAGTGGTATTCGGCGTTGTCGGCGGTGCGGAACTCGCGGTACTCGGTGGCGGGCCGCGGCGGCCCCGGCGTCGTGGCGGCGGGGACGGCGGGACGGTCCTTGAAGTAGGCGAGGACGGCGGCGTCGAGACGCGTGTATCGGGCCCGCTCCTCGGCGGTCGCGTCGGGATCGAGCAGCCAGCTCTGGTACTGCTCGCTCTGCAGGGTGCGGCTGAGGAACTCGATCGCGCTGGCGTATTGCTGCTCGGGCTCGAGCGTCTTCCAGTGGTACTGCAGCATGATGGCGTCGACGAGATGCCGGCCGGTGCTGCGGGTCGTGGCGTAGACGAGCTCCTCGGTGCTGCTGCCGTACCACCAAAAGCTGCCCGTGATCAGGAGCAGGAGGCAGAGGCCGAACAGGAAGCGGCACTTCCTCTCGAGGCTGGTTTCGCCCAGGATCTCCTTGAAGCTGCGGTATGCCATGTGACGACGCGACGAAGGAGGCGGCGGGCCGACCCAATCGTACCCGCGGCGGTTTTCCCGGGGAAAGCCGAAAAGCGCCGCCGTCCGGATGCGCTCTACAGCATCTCGACGGGATCGACGTCGACGATCCAGGCCACCTCGTCGGGCGTCTGGAGCCCGGCGGTGGCGCGGCGGACGAGATCGCGGAGCGGGCCGGCCTCGGGGCCGTGCGCCTGCACGTGCCAGCGGAACCGGTCGCGGAGCCGCGCGATCGGCGCGGGCGCGGGGCCGAGGACGCGGATCGCCGGGTCGCCCGCGGCCTCCGCCCGCAGCCTATCGGCCAGATGGCCGGCCCAATCGGCGGCGGCCCGCTCCACGGCGCCGCGGACCACGAGCCGCACGATGCTGCCGAACGGCGGGTAGAGGAGCGCCTCGCGGATCGGCAACTCGCTGCGGACGAACGACTCGTAGTCGTGCGCCGCCGCGGCCCGGATCGCCGGGTGCTCGGGCGTGCTGGTCTGCACCACCACGCGGCCCCCGATCCCGCCCCGGCCGCTGCGGCCGGCAACCTGGGTGACGAGCTGGCAGGTCCGCTCCGACGCGCGGAAGTCGGCCAGGTGCAGCGCCGCGTCGGCGTTGACCACGCCGACGAGCATCACCGTGGGGAAGTCGAGCCCCTTGGCGATCATCTGGGTGCCGACGAGGATGTCGATCTCGCGGTTGCGGAAGGCGTCGAGGGTGCGCTCGTGGCTGCCGCGGGCCCGCATGGTGTCGGTGTCCATCCGGGCGACGCGGGCGGCCGGGAATGCGGCGCGGATCTGGTCCTCGAGCCGCTGGGTGCCCGTGCCGCGGGCCACCAGGTTCGGCGCGGCGCACGACGGGCAGGAGGTCGGCAGTCGGGACACCAGCCCGCAGCCGTGGCAGATGCCGCGGCCTCCGGGCTGGTGGAGCGTGAGCGCCAGGTCGCACTGCGGGCAGCGGGCGGTGTGGCCGCAGGCCCGGCACTGGATCGACGTGGCGAAGCCGCGACGATTGAGCAACAGCATCACCTGCCCGCCACCGTCGAGCGCCCAGCGGATGCCGGCGGCGAGCCGCGGGCTGACGGCGCCGCGGCCCCGACTGGCGGGGTCGCGCAGGTCGACCGACAGCACCGCCGGCAGGTCGGATCCGCCCACGCGGCCGGGCAGCCGGCACATCGTCCACTCGCCCGTCAGGCAGCGGTGGAACGTCTCCAGCGACGGCGTCGCCGATCCCAGCACGAGCGGCACGCCCTCGGCACGGGCGAGCCATTCGGCCACGTCGCGGGCATGGTAGCGCGGGGCGGTGGCCTGCTTGAAGGAGGTCTCGTGCTCCTCGTCGATGACGATCAGGCCGAGCCGCGGCGTGGGGGCGAAGATGGCGCTGCGGGCCCCCACCACGACGCCGACCCGGCCCGTGGCGATCTCCCGCCACTGCGCGTGCCGCTCGGCGGGGGTGAGGTGGCTGTGCAGCACCGCCACGCTCCCGAACCGTGCCCGGAACCGGTCGCAGGTCTGCGGCGTGAGGCTGATCTCGGGCACGAGCACGATCGCCTGCCTGCCGTGCGCGAGCGTCTCCTCCACCGCCTGCAGGTAGACCTCGGTCTTGCCGCTGCCCGTCACGCCGAAGAGCACGATGGTGGCATGCCTGCCGCCGCGGAGCGGGGAGAGGATCGCGTCGAGGGCGGTCGACTGCGCGGGGGAGAGCGCCGCCGGCCGCTCATGGCTGATCGCCGGCCGCGTTGTGCCGGAGGACGGCCGCGCCACGGCCCCCGTCGGCGCGAGTAGCCCCGTCTTCACGAGCCGCGCCACGACCGCCCGGCTGGCGTCGGCGGCGGTCGCCAGCGCGTCGGCGGTGGCGGGCGCGGCCGCGGCGGCGAGCACCCGCTCCTGGGCGGGCGTGAGCCGGCGGGGAGGCTCGGCGCCGGTGGCGATCAGCAGCGGCACGGTGCGGGCCCGGCGGCGGAGCCGCGCGCCCGCGGGCAGCACCGCCTCGAGCACTTCGCCCCAGCGGGCCAGCCACCGCTCGGCCATCCACTTCGTGAGCTCGAGCATCCGTGGCGACAGGAGCGGCGCGTCGTCCTCCACGCCCGCCACGAGCTTCAGCGGCGCCTGCGGCAGTTCGCCGCTGCGCACGGCGACGCAGTAGGCGAGCCGCTCCCGGTTGCCCCGCCCCAGCGGCACGCGGACCCGTCGGCCCGGCTCCACCGTCGCCGCCAGGGATTCCGGCACGAGGTAGTCGAGGGGCTTGTCGACCCCCTCGGGGAGCACCACGGTCGCGATCGTGCCCTGACGGGCATCGTCCTCCACCCACTGGGCCGCGGTATCGAAGAGCCGGCGCTGGTTCGTATGCTGGGAGGACATGCGGGCGATTAGAGCGTGACGGTGGCGGCGGCAGGAAGTCCGCGGCGGACCGGCGCCGAGGGACGGAGGGACGGCGATGCGAATCGGCGTGTTCGGCGGCAGCTTCGATCCGGTGCACCTGGGCCACCTCATCGCGGCCGAATGCTGCCGGGAGCAGCTGGGGCTCGACCGCGTCATCTTCATGCCAGCGGCCGTGCCGCCCCACAAGCAGGACCGCCGGCTCGCCGCGGCGCGGCACCGGCTGGAGATGCTGACGCTGGCCACGGGGGGCCACGAGTCGTTCGCCGTCGCCAGCGACGAGCTGGACCGTGGTGGCGTGAGCTACACGGTCGACACGCTCGCCGGCCTCGCGGCCCGGCACGCGGGCGACCGGCTCAGCCTGCTGCTGGGGCCCGATGCGGCCGTGGCACTGCCGACGTGGCGGGAGCCGCGGAGGATCGTCGAGCTCGCGGAGGTGGTCGTCATGGAGCGGGAGTCGCTCGACGACGTCGGCTCGACGGCCGCACGGGCGGCGCTCGAGCCGCTGCTCGGCCGCGAGGGGCTCGACCGGGTGCTCGCCGGCCGCGTGCGGCTCCCGGCGATCGGCATCCGGGCGAGCGACATCCGCGCCGCCGTGGCGGCCGGTCGCAGCATCCGCTACCGGACACCCCGGGCGGTCGAGCAGTACATCGTGAGCCACGGCCTGTACGGCAGCCCTTGAACGGCTGCCACCGGCGACCGTGCCATCGCCACGGCCCGCGGAGGCGTCAGCCGGTGCGGGCCGCCGCCAGCTTCGCGGCGAGCAGCCGGCTCATGGGCTGCTCGGCGACCGCCGGGTCCGCGCAGAGCGTCCGCAGCAGCACCTCCAGCCTGTCGGCGGCCGGCTGCTCGAGGTTGAGCAGGATGGCCCGCCGTCCGGCGATCACGCAGGGGCCGCCGGCCAGGTCGCCGAGCGGCTCCTCGCGAATCTCGTAGCCGAGGTCGTGGGCCAGATGCCGCGACTCCTCGATCAGGCCGAGCGTGTCTTCCATGTGCCGAGCGATCGATCGGGGGAGGTGTCTCGCGTCCGTGGCCTCGGACGCGTCACCGCCACTGCGAGGGCGGCAGGCCGAGCTGATCGCGGCGGGCGTCCATCGCCCGCCTGTATTCCGTGAACTGCGCCCGCTGCTGGGGCGACGTGCTGTCGATCATCCGCTTGCGCCAGCTGTTGCGGTCGTCCTCCGAACCGCCGCGCGGAGGGCCCCCTGGCGGCCCGCCGCGGCCGGCCTGTCCGCCACCGGGCCCGCCCGGGCCGCCGCCGCCCGCGGCACCGCGAGCGGTTCCGCCGCCCCCGGGGCCACCTCCGGGTCCGCCTGGGCCGCCGCCACCCGCCGTCCGGGCCGCCTCGAACGCCTGCCGCATCAGGTCTTCCTGCTTGATCTGCCGATCGAGTTCGGCCTGACGCTTGTCGGGCGGCAGCGAGAAGTAGGCGTTGATCCGCTGCTGCATCATCGTCCGAAAGCCGCCACCGCCACCCGCCCACGCCTGCCCCCGCAGCTGCGGCGGCAACGCCTCGATCTTTTCCCGCACCTGCCCCATCTGGGCGACGGCCTGCTTGGCCTCGTCGAGGGTGGACGGGCCGCCGTTGGCCATGAACCGCTCACGGTATTCCGTCTGGAGCTTCTGGATCTCCGCCACCCGGGGGTCGGTGCTCAACCGGATCCATCCGAACAGCCAGGCGAGCAGGAAGGCCAGCAGCACCACGCCACCGCCGCCGAGCAGCCAGAGCACGATGGGTCGCCTCGACGACTCGTCGTCATCCTGAGGGTAGGAGCCGGATCGCAGGGACGCGGTGCTCATGGCTGTCTTTCGCGGGTGTGAGGAACAGGGTGTGCTGGCAGGCGGTGGAGAGAGTCAGCCGCCGCTGCGGCGGAAACGGTCCATGAACGGCTTTTTTCACAGTCGGCAGGAGACTGTCGACGAGAGGTTCTCGACTAGAGGTTGTCGACGTGGCCGTCGAGATAGAGGAAGTTGCGGGCGCCCTCGGGCGGCGTCCAGGACTGACCGTCGCCCGGATCGTTCATGCCGGACACGTCGGCGCCGAACATCGTCGCCCAGCCCGTGGCGTGGAAGGCCGAAAACTCGTAGAGCACCCAGAGCTTCGAGGTGGCGCCGAGCTGCCCGCCGTAGCGGATCGCCTCCTCCCTGCTCCGCCCGCGGAGCTTGCCCGTGGCGGTGTCGGTGGTCGTCAGCCTGCGCTGCGGATACTCGTAGCTCGTGCCCTCGAGGGAGAGGTTCGCGTCCTTGTACTCGGCGGGCTTCTGGGCGTCGGGGATCGCGGCCAGCAGCGACTTGGCCGTGGTGATCGCCGCGGAGCTCGGATCGCGCGAGAAGAACACCGTGTCGGACGGGCAGCGGAAGGCCTGCTTGTTGTCCTCGATGAAGGGGCCGAGGGCCCCGGCGATGCTCGGGTAGAGCGGGCGGGAGCCGGCGACGTAGAAGCTGGGCTCCATGCTGGGCATGGTCGCCGCCACCGGGAAGCGGTTGGGCTTGGTGCGGTCGATGTACATCTGCATCGCCAGGCCGATCTGCTTGAGATTCGACATGCAGGTCGAACGCCGCGCCGCCTCACGGGCCGATTGCACCGCCGGCAGGAGCATGCCGACGAGCAGGCCGATGATCGAGATCACGACGAGCAGTTCCACGAGTGTCATCCCGCCCCGGCGGCGGACCGGCAGGGTGCCTGCGGCCGCCGCGGCGAGTCTGCGGGCGTCGTGCATGGGGGCCTCACTGGTCGAAAAGGGGGCGGGGAAAAATGAGCAGGACGCTCGGAGTGACCGGAAGTTGAACGGTCGAGCGGGCCGAGAGGTGTGGCCGCCGAATTGTAGCCTCGCTTCGTCCACGAGGTCGATACGCGAGCAGGAGCCGCAAGTCGTGTCCCGTCAGCGGGTTGGGTGGGGCGACCGGGCGAACGCGGCCGGTTGGCCCGGCTCTGCCCGCTGCGGAATCTCTGCGGTGTGGCAAAAGGCTACCGGAATCGCAAGGCGGTCGGGCATGGGGGCGGTGGAGGGCGAGGACATCGTGCCGCAGGGGGATGCTGGTCCGACGGACTGTTCGCCGACCGGGAGCGCCGGTCCGGTCCCCGCGCGGACCGACGACCCCGCAACGCTGCGGCGCGAGCTCGAGGCGGCCCGGCAGAGGCACGCGGCCGAGATCGCCGACCTGCGGCGGCAGATTCTCGAGGCCCGCAAGCTCGCCGGCCTCGGAGAGCTGCTCGGCACGACGACCCACGAGTTCAACAACGCGCTGACGACCATTCTCAACTACGCGCGCATGGGTCTGCGGCACCGCGACCAGCCGACACGCGACAAGGCCCTGGAGCGGATCCTCTCGGCCGGCACCCGGGCCGCCAAGATCACCGCCAGCGTGCTGGGCATGTCGCGGCAGGGCACGAGCCGGATGGAGCCCGTGAACCTCCAGCTCTTGATCGAGGACGTGCTGGTGCTCCTCGACCGCGAGATGATGAAGTATCGCGTGCAGGTCGAGCGGGAGTTCGCCCCGGTGCCGAAGGTGCTCGCCAACCCGGGCCAGATCCAGCAGGTGCTCCTCAACCTGATGGTCAACGCCCGCCAGGCGATGCCGGGAGGCGGGCGGCTGATCCTCAGACTGTCGCACGACGCCCCGGGCGGGCTCGTCGACCTGATGGTCCGCGACACCGGGAGCGGGATGACTCCCGAGGTGATGCGGCGGATCTTCGAGCCGCGGTTCTCGACCAAGGCGGGGCCCGACGAGACCGGCAAGGGGGGCACGGGCCTGGGGCTGACGGCCTGCAAGGAGATCGTCGAGGCCCACCGCGGCCGCATCCGCGTGGAGAGCGGCGTCGGCCGGGGCACCGCGATCACGATCCGCCTGCCGCTGCAGCCGGCGGCGCAGCTTCCCGCCGCCTGAGGCCGCCGCGGACGGTCCGACGGCGTCGCCGCACGTCACCGGCATCGGCCGCCGGGGCCCCGGGCCGTGCCGAAATCGGGCCGCGTGGCCGCGGTGCGCCTACAATCCGTGCATCCCCGGAGAACGCACCGCATGCCCGAGCCCCGCCCCCGCACCCTCGCCGAACTCCGCGCCAGCGGCTGGCGGAGCCGCACCGTGAAGCAGGAGATCCGCGAGAACTTCACGCGGATGCTGCGGGACGGCGACGAGCTCTTTCCCGGCATCGTCGGCTACGACGACACGGTGATCCCGGAGATCAGCGTCGCGCTCCTGGCCGGCCACGACATGCTCTTCCTCGGGGAGAAGGGGCAGGCGAAGAGCCGGCTCATGCGGCTGCTCGCCCGGTTTCTCGACGAGCACATCCCCTACCTCGACGATCCCGCGATCCCCCTGCACGACGATCCCTGCGGCCCGATCACCGCGGCCGGCCGGCGGCTGGTGGCCCAGCGTGATCCGCACGACGTGCCGATCGCCTGGTGGCCGCGGGCCGACCGCTACGCGGAGCGGCTCGCTCCCGGCACGAAGTTCGCCGACATCATCGGCGAGATCGATCCCGCCAAGCTCGCCGGCGGCACGAGCATGGCCAGCGAAGAGGCGCTGCACCTCGGCCTCATCCCCCGGATGCACCGCGGCATCTTCGCGATGAACGAACTGCCGGAACTCGACGAGCTGGTGCAGGTGGGGATGTTCAACATCCTCGAGGAGCGGGACGTGCAGATCCGCGGCTATCCGGTGAAGTTCGACATCGACGTGATGCTGCTGTTCTCGGCGAACCCGTCGACCTACAACCGCTCCGGCAAGGTCATCCCTCAGCTCAAGGATCGGATCGGCTCCGTGATCCACACCCACTATCCCCGCGACCGCGAGCTCGGCATCCGCGTCGCCGAGCAGGAGGCGGGCGTCGACGGTGACGGCGAGTGGCCGGTGGCGGTGCCCTACTACATGAAGGAAGTCCTCGAGCAGATCACGATCGCGGCGCGGAAGAGCAAGTTCATCGACCAGCAGTCGGGCGTGAGCGCACGCTTCTCGATCGCCAACTACGAGACGGTGCTCGCCAGCGCCCGGCAGCGGGCGATCCGCCTGGGCGAGCGGCCGGCGGTGCCGCGGATCAGCGACCTGGGCCACCTCTATGCGTCGAGCCTCGGCAAGCTGGAGCTCGACCTCATGGGGAGCCACCAGATGACCGAGCGGCAGGTGCTCGACAGCGTCGTGGCCGAGGCGATCGCGACCGTGTTCGAGGAATACGTCGAGAAGCACGGTCTCGAAGAGATCGCGCGGGTGTTCGGCGCCGGGGCGCGGATCGAGGTGGGCGACACCGTCCCGTCGGCCGCCTACGAGCGGATCGTGGAGGAGGTGCCCGCCGTCTGGCAGAAGGCGTTCGAGGTGAACGCCTCGGCCGATCCGGCGGTGCGGGCCAGTTGCATCGAGTTCGTGCTCGCCGGCCTCTACGCCACCGAGCGGATCTCGCGGGTGCAGTCGCACGGCCGCACGATCTACGACACCGGCGGCATGAGGTGAGGCTCCATGCCCAACCGTGACACGCTCGGCGGCATCGTCCACAGCTACCAGCGGTACGACCCGGCGCGGATCCCGCCGCCGCGGCCGCCGCAGGTGGATCTCGTCACGCCGGCGATGGAGCACCTGCTCGAGTTCGGCGACATCGACGAGCTCACCGAGGAGCAGCTGGCCGACGCCGTGATGCTCGACCCGGAGCAGATCCGCGGGCTCGGGCCGTCGCTCGCCCGCATGATCGAGACGCTCCAGGAACGGCGGCGGAAGCTGCTCGAGCGGTACGAGGCCGACTCGGTGCGGAAGCGGGCCCGCAAGGCGTTTCACGCCGCCGCGCAGCAGATGCGGCCGCCGGCCAGGCACCGCGACGCCTTCGCCCGCGCCGTCCGCGAGGAGCAGATCCGGCAGCTCGAACGGCTCTGGTACGCGCAGGACGACCCGCAGCGGGGCGACGACGGCCGGTTCGGGGCCCAGCTCGTGGGGCTCGTCGAGCGGCTCGGCGAGGTGTACCAGGTCGACGAGCTCGGGGCGAAGTGGACGTTCACCGGCCGCGAGAAGCTCTCGGTGCCCGAGGCGCTCGCACTCAAGGAGGAGCTGGAGACGATCGAGGAACTGCTGCGGCAGCTCGAGGACGCGAAGAAGAACGCCCGCATCGGCCTGATCGACATGGAGGCGCTCGGCCAGTATCTCGAGCAGGGCCAGATCGACGAGCTCGACGCGCTCCGCCGACAGGTGCAGGAGCTGGTGGAGCAGGCGGCGGCCCAGCAGGGACTGGAGCGGACGAAGCGGGGCTACGAGCTCACGCCGAAGGCGCTGCGGACCTTCCAGGGCAAGCTGCTCGAACAGATCTTTTCCGCGCTCGATCCCTCCCGCACGGGCCGTCACCAGGTGGCGATCCAGGGGGACGGCGCCGTGGAACTCGTGCCGACGCGTCCCTACGAGTTCGGCGACTCGGTCGCGCACATGGACATCCCCGGGTCGCTCGTCAACTGCATGCTCCGGCAGGCGGGCGAGGCAAGCGCGGGTGGCGCGGCCGGTGGTCGGCGCGGCGTGCTGAAGCTGGAGCCGCGGGACATCGAGGTGCACCGCACCCGCAATTCCCCCAAGTGCGCCACGAGCGTCGTGCTCGACATGAGCGGCTCGATGCGGTACGGCGGCCTGCACGTGAGCGTGAAGCGGATGGCCCTGGCCCTGCAGGGGCTCGTGCAGCGTGAGTTTCCGGGCGACTTCCTCCAGTTCATCGAGATGTATTCGTTCGCCAAGCCCCGGCCGGCGGCGGAGATCGTCAGGATGATGCCGAAGCCGGTCACGATCTTCGACTCGGTGGTCCGGCTGCGGGCCGACATGAGCGACCCGCAGATCGCGGAGACCGACGTTCCGCCCCACTTCACGAACATCCAGCACGCGTTGCAGCTGTCGCGGCAGCACCTCGCCCGGCAGGACACGCCCAACCGGCAGGTGATCCTCATCACCGACGGCCTGCCCACCGCCCACTTCGAGGGCAGCCAGCTCTTCCTGCTCTACCCGCCGCACCGGCGGACCGAGGAGGCCACGCTGCGGGAGGCGCGGGCCTGCCGCCGCGAGGGCATCGTCGTGAACGTCTTCCTGCTGTCGGGCTGGTCGCAGTCGCGGGAGGACATCCAGTTCGCCTACCGGCTCGCGGAGACGGCGCAGGGGCGGGTGTTCTTCACCGCCGGCAAGGAGCTCGACCGGTTCGTGGTCTGGGACTACGTGTCGCGTCGCCGGTCGATCATCGGCTGACGCCGTGGGTGCGCCGCGACCTCTGAAAGGACGCCCCAAGTAGCCTTGGAGCGTGCTGCCGCAGTCTCCCGCGTCCGCGTTTCATGGATCGCGGCATTGGGAGATGCTCGAGGGTCCGGATCGATGTCGGCGCATCACGGTCCACGGGCGTGTGCTGCCGTCGCTCGCCTTGCGCGATTGAAACCCGAGTGCGTGTCGAATAAACGCAGCGTCGGCCGTCGTGCCGGTGAGTGAACCCCTCGCGGTATTCCGTGCCGACCCTGACCCACACACCTGCCGTGCTGCACCGTTACAAGCGGGAGTCCGATCTGTGTGAGCTGGTGTCGGTCATACCGTTTCTCGCCAAATATGGAGTCCGCGAAGGGTCACGTCCTGCAACCACTCCTGGAAGCGTGCAATGACATGCTCCGGATTTTCCGCGCGGGCAAATTCAAAAGGCTCTCGGGACAAAGGTTCGGCAGGCGAAAGCGTCCAGCCCCCCTCGTCGTTCGGCTGCCGTTCGTAGATCATCGCAGCGCACCCCATCACGCCCGGTGCCTTTCCGATCCCGTGAAACGAGAGCAATATGTCAGTGCGATGGTCTGTTTGAATGTTCAGGCTGACCCACGACTGAAATTCGTGGAAATTCGCGAAGTACCCCATTTTTTTCGCGCACGCCACGATCTGCACGTAATTGTGCTTGCGGTTTGGGTGATCGGGTTCGCCTGCCGCAACGAATGCACCGAGTCCCAGCGAAGGGTCGCCGATTGCCCTATCGATCTCGCTGCACATTTCGGCCAGGCGAGTGCTGGCGATTCCGTGCAGTGCCGTCGCAGTGTCGCGCATCTGGCCCAGCGATTCAGCGACACGATCTCGCCGTGTTGCGATTCGATGCTGGACACCACGAAGAATGTCGTTCATGGTCTCCTGTTCGCGAATGACCGTGCCGCTCAAGGCGAAGGCTTCTCGCAGTTCACGTCGTTCGATGAAGCAAATGAATCTCACTAACGGCTTGAGGTCGCCAGAGTCCGCCTTCCGCAATGCTGCGATGTATGTATCACGATCGTCTCGCGTTATCACGAGTGGCAACCAGTGGGAGCGGAGGAGGACGAGCGTCGCCAGGCAACGTGACACCCGGCCATTCCCATCTGTGAATGGATGAATCAGACTGAAACGATGATGCAACCATGCGGCCTCCACCTCGGGTGGCACGCCCTGCTCCTCATGCGTCCTGGCCATAGCCAAAAGTCGATCTATCTCACTCTGGACATGCTCGTACGGGCAATACTCAAAGCGTGAGCCATCCGCATGGCACACGTGGTTGTTCACGCTTTTCCAGATGCCGCGCGGCAGTTCTCGCGTCACCGGGTGGCCGAGCGTGTCAACGGCCTCGTACGTTGGTTGGTGGGCGGTGAGCACCTGGTGAAGTTCCCGAATGTAGAAGGCGGTGAGGGGCCGCTCGCCGCCCACGAATTGATACAGTCCGGCAATCGCCTCGTACTGATCTTTGATTTTTTCAAGAGCATCATGGGCGACGGCATTGCCTGGCCCGTGGCTCACGTACGTTGCGTCAAGCCCCTTCTCGACAAGTACTAGCGTTGATCCCGCGTCGATGTCGTAAAGGCCTTCGATAAATCCTGTTTCAATGGCCCACTGTCTTCGCAGTTTCTCCAGGAACCGCTCGTAGAGCTCCTTGTCTGCAAGCTCTTTTGCCTGTTCGAGCCATGCGGCAACGAGCGCTTCGGTTTGCGGCTCCGCCAAGGTCGACTGCCAATCCGAAGGAAGGTCCTCTATCGGACGCCATTCGCGTGTGTGGAATGCATTCATAGGAGAAGCCCCCTGTGCGGTGGCGGTCGTGTGATCGAAACGCGGTGCCAACGCAGTGGTACTTTAACGCATGGCGAATGAGTCGGGGAAGCGATCGACGAGTGTTTTACGGGCTTCCGCATCGGGCACTGGGCAACTCGAGGAGGGAATGGACTCGTTCGGCCCGCTGTGGCCGGCCAGGGGAGGCGAAGAACGAGCCTCGACGCGATGGCCAGGGCCGGTGCGGCGAGTCGGCTCGATGCATCCAGTGCGGCATCGCAGCGGTCGCTGTGGCGTCTCAGGCGCCGAAGAGCATGTTGATAGATCGCTCACACCCCTGAGAACTCGGACGAGGCGGCGTCGGGAATGGTGCGTCTGGAGGCGATGGCGGTCGTGATGCCTTGTGCGAGATACCTTTCTCGCGACCTCGATCGTTATGAAGACCATAAGGTACTCCGTCGACCGGCCTAGGGGGGCCGCCATCTGTCCGGGAGTCCGTGACGACCGTGAGAAGCGATGGAGTGTATGGTCGCAGGCAGCGGATGATGCCGCGGGAAATGCGTTCGATGCGGCGTTGGCATCGACGTGCTCGGCGTGTTCCGATTCCAGCGTCCGGTGATCAGTTGGACTCGGGCCAATCACGTCGCCATCACACGAGGCCGATACGAGAGCGCAACCGTAGCAGTGGCGGCCGTTTTCGCCCGACTGCCGACGTCGCGGTCTCACCGCCGCGCCAGGTATTCGCGCCGCAGCATGATGGCGGAGCCGAGCGTGGCCAGACCAGCGGCCGTCGCGAGCGTCCAGAGGGGCACGATCGGCGCGGGCGCCGCCAGCTCGCGGTCGCGGGCCTCGGCCGCGAGGTCGATCGGCGGCAGGCCGGCGGCCCGCCGGGCCCGCTCTTCGGCGGCCTGCTGCCGGCCGAGGAACCGGCCCTCCACCTGACGCTGCCGGACGGCGAACTTCGGGGCGATCAGGCCGAT
>Ga0214917_10001270_pt1 | contig 32620 bp, 56 predicted proteins | sample LL_1208_BB_MetaG_FD_177983 | JGI IMG/M metagenome (GOLD analysis project Ga0214917, IMG submission 177983) | Freshwater microbial communities from Lake Lanier, Atlanta, Georgia, United States - LL_1208_BB | ecosystem: Environmental > Aquatic > Freshwater > Lake | place: USA: Georgia | collected... | reverse complement strand
TTGACATGCCCTTTCCATCTCTGCTCTGCGGCATACCGCCCCGCCGCCGACCTGTCGCCACCGAACGAGGCTTTGATGAGGTCAACCAATCGCATCGACTCATCCAGTCCCCCACCTCTGTCAAACCAAAGGTCGTCGATAAAACCCAAGTCAGCCATTCGCCTCAAACTCCTCGGTCTCAGGGTTGAAGGTTTCGGTTTGGCGAACCGAAATAATCTTCACCGTCACAGTCTCCTTCTCGGTTTTCCTTGCTTTTGCTTCAACAGCCGCAAAACCACGCTCCATCACGGAGAACTGTTCGGGTGTCACAATGCGCTTCAATCTCTCTAGCGGCTCCCTCATCAACGCCGTTCGTTGGGTCGGGGACAGTGTTTGTTCTGTTGTGCTTTGGTAATCATAGGGAACTTGCCATCTGGGAACGGTTATCTTTTCAACCTCAACAACCTCAAATCTGCCGCTTGTTATCACCTCTTGGTCGTGCCGATAAATAGCCCTGTCGCCAATGGAAATACCCTTCGAGCCTTCCTCAATCCTCAATAAGACTGGCTGTTCGTCTCTGGAGTATCTGACCGCCGCAAAAACATCCCTACTTGTTGAAGCCAATCCCAACACAAATGTGTCGCCAGCATCGGCGTTGCCAACATTTTTTTTAGCCTGAGAATGTCTCGTGTCGATTCCTCTCCACAAGACGGGTTGTCCTTCTGTTCCATTGTTGATGCTGGCAAGCATGTCGGTAGCGTCTTTTCTCAACATTTCTTGGGATGGGGTTCTGCCACCCATGCTGGTGTCAAATGGTCCTGGGCGAGTGTCTCGTTGACCCATTATGTTTGCGGCGTGGTGGGCGATGTCTTTGCAATAGTTATTGTTGTACGGGTCGTCAAGCCAAGCCTTCTCCCAGCGACCCAGCGTGGCTGTTTTGACAGGACCAGCGTTCCTCGGGCTGGTGTTCAAGGTCAACTTTTTCTCGGTTTCGCTGTTGTAGCCTTGGTCTTCCCCTTCTTGGGCGGTGTTGTCGCTCCTGAGGCTGAGGTGAAAAATGTCTTGAGGCGTGTGCGGCTGGTCTGGTCTGATTGCCACTATCGGATTGTTTCTTACGACAATCGTGTCAGCACCAATCTCAATGATGACTTTTTTGCCGTCACCATAGTCTTCGAGTTGTCCTAATAGGAACTCTCGTTGTTCGTTGGTGTGGTCCAACTTGCCAGATTTGACCATCTCCCGAAACTCTTTGACCGTCATTTTTGCGTATCCCCAAGGGAACTCTCTCGGCTTGTATTTCGCATCCGCCATCGCTTTTTCTTGGTCCTCATAATCGTCGTCGCCTTCCACCGACCAAAAAGCGGTCCTAATAGCGCCTCTCATCGTGTAGGTCTGTGGTGTGCCGTTTATCAAACGCATGAAGTCCCCTGCCCCACCAGACGGCGGACTGCCAGCAGGCTCCTTCTTCACATGACCTTTCCATCTCTGCTCCGCCGCATACCGTCCTGCCGCCGACCTGTCACCGCCGAAGGACGCCTTCAACAACTCGGCGAGCGACTCTTGCGTAGCGGAAACAGACCGCTCCGCTGGGAGATAAGCCACGGGGTCTTTCCCCAAAATAATCGTGTCATAATAGAAATCGGCTCGCTCTGATGGCGAAAAACTCTGTATGAGCGACGCCACCTGTCTCGACTGGTCAGGGGTCATGTTTGTGTCTCCGCTTCTTGTACCGCAACCATAGACCTATCCCAAATCAGAACGATTTTGCCGTCGACGCCACCGCCCACGCCTATCGTAATCTTCACGCCCCTAATACCCCTAGCCGCCAGTTTTCTTCCCAAATCATCGGAACCAAAGAAATCGCCCTCACCTCTTTCGTCCCTGTGTTTCCTTATCTCCTCCCTAAACTCTGATTCGCTCATCAAAACGCCCGGCGGGACCGCAATCTTCAACACCGCCCCATTTTTTGTCGTCCCCATTCCCAACACACCAGTGCTTACCATGTAAGCATTGCCCGCATAGGCATGTGCCACCAGTTCTTGCTCAACAAAAAAGATTCCATTCCCCACATTCCCAAAACCAGCGAAATACTGCCCTGTTCTGAACTGCTCCGCCAAATCCTCTCCCGAAGCCAGTTTCACTGGTTTTTCGTCAAAAGACGCCGTGCGAGTGTATTGGTCTGCTATTCCACGATACGCAATGGTCCATCCGTCTTTCTCTAGTTGTGCCATTTCTTCGGCTGACACGACTCTTGGCGCACCAGTGAAACCCTGTTTTTCTGCGATTATTTCCAGCATCGTGTCGCCAACATCTTCTTTGTACCTGCTATCGTCAGCGACCTTTTTTTGGATGTCTTGATAGCCCTGTGAGACGAGATAGGCGTCTTCTGTTTCGCCGAAATAGGTTTTGAGTTCTTGGGAGATGTCAGCGGCGTCGTGGCGAACTGGGCGTGTGTTCAGCGAACTATCCGTATTTTTGGGTTTCATTATCTGTTCGTGGAGTCGCTTGAACGACCTTATCCAAGCCTCGTTCTTTGCCGCACCAGCACCCTGCCAACGAATGTTCGCCGCATAGCGCCCAGCGGCGGACCTATCACCACCGAAAGAGGCTTTGATGAGGGTGGCGCTCGAAATGAACGGCGCCAAAATAAACATGACGACTGGATGCCCTAGTGGCAAATCGGCGATGTCAATGGACCGCTCCACCGCCTTGACGACATCTTTCCTGTCGTCGAAAATCGGGCGAAGAATCGGTGCCGCCAACTCCCCATACGAATCCCCGCTGAAACCAGTTGCAATCGACGAGCGACCGAACAAGAACCACGCCGTCCACGCCTCCGCCACAAACTCAAACTCGTTTCTGTTGCCGTAGCCCGAAACGGACTTCGGCAAACCCGCACCCCCTCGGTCGAAAATCTCCTGATAGTGCCTTGACGACGAGGCATCAGACCTTCGCCCCTCCGACGCTTCACCGCCCATGTCCATCGCATGACCGAACTCGTGAACCATCACCGCATAACCCGCCCGCTGGCACATCGTCCTAAGAATCCCGAAGACATTATCCTGCTGGGCGGGGACGCCTTGCTGAGCAAACCTGAACGAAAGATTTTGAGTGATGTCAACAGCGTTCGACATCCAGTTCGGGATAATCTTTCTGAGTCGCTCCATAATCGACTCCTGCTTCAGGGTGATGTAGCCGTCTTGGAAATAGCCGTTGGCGTCGAACTTTTTGTAGGTGGCTGTGCCGTCATCCCCCAACGAGATGTTCTTCACCAGACGGTCATGGTTCTCGGTGTTCATCAACACTTCTTCGATTGCTTGGAGCGCACCCAACTGGGTTGTTTCTTCTATGCTTTCCGCCTGCACGGGAACAATCTTCACCTTCACCCCGTGCTTGTCCATGAAATACTTTGAGCGGGCGTCGGCGCCACGACCATACCGTTTCTTCAACTCGTCGAGTGTGCCCATCTTCGGCATGCCGTACTGGTCCAATCCAAAAATGAGGTTCTGCGGACCGTTGGCGAGTTTTTCCTCGGTGGTGCGAACGGCGGGCGTTGCTGTCGGCGGGGTAGTCGCATTGCCGCCAGCCCGCTCCTTCTTTTGATGGTTCTTCCACCTCTGCTCGGCGGCATAGCGACCAGCGGCGGAGCGGTCGCCACCAAAAGAAGCCTTGATAAGAGCGGCGCTCGAAATGAACGGCGCCACCGTGAACAGGGTGACGGGGTGGGTCACAGGCAGGTCGAGCAATCGCAAGGACAACTCCTCGCTCTTCACGACATCCTGACGCTCCTCCAGAATCGGACCCAAAATCTGTACGGCTTGACCCCTGATTCTGGTTGCCCATGCGGGCGAGTTGCCCTCGGAAGCGCCACCAAACAGCCACCACGACGCCCACGACTCGGCAACCTTTTCATACTGGTTCATCATCCCGTACCGAGAAGGGCTTTCGAGTTCAGCCAATCTGTCGGCTTGTCGGGTGGACAAAGCCGTATCCCTGCTCTGCTCTGCGCCTTCTCCAAAGTCAATCGCATGCCCGAACTCGTGGACCATCACCGCATAACCCGCCCGCTGACTTGCCCTCTTGATGTCTGTCGGCGAGGTCTCGGGCGAAGAAGATGGTTTGGTTCTTGCCGCTTCAGCGCTGGCAAAAATGTCGCTCACGGCATCCCTTCTTGATGCCAAGACGCCAGAAGTAGCGGCTTCCGCTTCCCCGACCACGCCCCTCTCGAGCATGATGCGCTGAATGGCGGCAATGTTCTTGACCGTGTCCGTGGCGTACTTCGCCGTTTCTTTCGTGGCAAGGTCTACATAGCCAGATGAATACTGCCCGTGAACGCCAGTTGCTATTCCGTTGTACCGCTCAACCTGTGGCGTCAAACTCACCTTCTTCACCAAGGACGGCACATCCTCGATGCTCATGCAGAGTTCCTCGAGCGCCTGCAAACCGCCCAACTGTGTCGCCTCTTCTGGGCTACCAGCCTTTACTGGCTGAACAGCCACACGAAGCCCGTACACGAGGCGGAAGTATTGCGACCGTTTATCCGCCGACGAGCCGTACCGTTTCTTCAACTCGGGAAGCGACCCCATCTTCGGCATCCCGAACTCGTCACGCCCATAGAGAAGGTTGCTTGGACCCTCGGCGAGTTTCGCATCGGTGCTTCTCCCGCTCGGCTTATCAGATTGAACGACATGCCCCTTCCAGCGTTGCTCGGCGGCATACCTGCCTGCCGCCGAGCGGTCCCCGCCGAAAGAGGCTTTGCGTAAAGCGTGGCGGACCATCGCATCAACCCTGACGAGGCACCTGATGTCAGCCACGGCTACTCCTCCTCGCCGAAGTCGACGATGAGATTCATGTTGCAACGACAGTTCGGGTGCGCTGGCGGATACGCCTCACCGTTCGAGAACACCCCCAACACGGGCACCGTCTCCCCGCCCAACTCCAAACAGATGTCGCATACTCCTATCCCCGCCCAACCATCGGGACCGACCACCCACTCCTTGTAGGCGTTGTTCAAGTCCAAGAACCCTTGGTCGGCGGCTTGAAGCCACGACACCAACTGACCCGTGTTCTGGGCGGCGATGATTTCCGTGCGAGCAATCGTGTCCGCTCGAGTTCGCACCAGACGGGCACGGTACTCCTCGGCGGCGCCTTGCGCCCGAGTGGCAATCTCCTCCGCCCCCAACTCTGGGAACATCTCGGTCAAATCCTCGATTTGGCTCTCGTAGAAGTTGTCGACAGCCGCCTGCCACCTATCGTGCAACCCGATGACCCTGACGAGTTGCTGGGATGCGCCGATGACGCCACCGCCGCCTGCGAGGGCGTCTGCGATGATGCGTCGAACGGCGGTCAAGGTCTCGGTCTGAATCTGCTGGATGAGGGTTCCTGCCCGAGTTGACGCCCACTGGATGGCTCGAGGGTCGAGTCGGTCGAATCGCATCGACACCGAGATGCCCTCTGGGAGTTCCCTGATGGAGCGTTCGACATCCCGCAACAACTGTTCACGGGTCCCGTCCGAAACATCTGCCAGCGAGGCTCCGAGCGAGCGTTGGACTTCGGCGGCAAACACTTCTTGGAAACTGCGAAGGTCAGCGGTACCTGTACGACCTGCCGCAATCATGGCGTTTCGTGCCCGCTCGGCGGCGGCGGCGAGACCACGGAACGCCGTGTCGTACAGGTTGGCGAGAGCCGCTATCTCCTCACGGAGAACTGGGTCGAGGATTTCAGCCTTGGTGACCGCCTCGTGCGTGTGGTCGTGCGGCATGTCAGCCGCCTTTTTGCTGTTCCTGCTGGGACACCATCTCGTAGAGGTTCGTCGCCTCTGGGGGCGGCGGCTCTCCTGCGGGCGCCCCTGCGGGTGCGCCTGCGGGTGCGCCTGCGGGCGGGGCTGGCGGAACTGGTTGACCCGTCAACGGGTCCATCCCCTGCGGAGCCATCATGCCGCCCTCCTCCTCGTTCCGAGGCGGAAGATTGGCGAGCGCCCTCAGATAGTTGTCCATACCAGCGTCGGGTTGCATCGCACCAGCCGAAGTCATCTTCGAGACGAAGTCGCCCAACACACCCAAGTCGACATGCGTGATTTCGCCCGCCTTGATTTTCGGCAGTCTCGAAGTGTTCATCCCGTTCAGCCTAAACAGGCGTGGGATGGCGTGGTCGTTGAAGGTGTCCGCAATCGTGTCCGCAATCTGCTGGATGGCGGAAGTGAACAGGTCAATCTTCGACGCACCCAAGGCGAACGAGCCGACCTTGTCGTGCCCGAGAAGGATGAAGTCTGCGAGGACCGTCATGGCGATTCGCTGGTCGTATCGGGTGACCACCGCATCCGTGTTGAACTGGCGTGTGCCACCAGAGTTGAGAAGCGTCAGTTTGTAGAGTTCCCGACCCTGCTCGTCGTAAGCCAACGGGAACAAGACGCCCTCGTTCTCGTTCCGTTTGATGCGGCGAATCAAATCCTGCATCGCATTACGGGCTGAGACCTCGGCGCTCGTAGCGGCAGAAGACAGCATCGACGGCGGAACATAGGCGACAGGCAAACCAGCCAAATCACGCTCGATACCGACCGCCTCAATCTCTTCGATGGTCTTCTTGAACTTCCACGGACGGTAAGCGTTGCGAAGAACCGACCTGCCCTCTGGGTTGTTGCGAGGGTTGGCGGTGCGGAACAACAAACCCTTCTCGATGGGGATGGTCACCAAACCCTTCGGCACCGAAGGGTCCGACTGCTGGAAAGCCCTCACGCCGCCGCCGTCATCGAACACCCAGTCCCACAGGGTTTCCTGACCTCGGAGCGCAATCTTGCGCCAACCGATTTTGCCGTCAGTGAACTTCGAGCGCTTCATCCCCGTCTTGGCGTCTGGCGACACACGCTTCTTGTAGACGATTTCACAGAAGGCGTATCCGTAGGTGAGGAACGAGAGGACCTGCGAAATCATCGCCGACCACGACTCGCTCATGTCGTGCATGCACTCCTCGACAAAGATGGCGTTTTCTTTGTCCTTCTTCTTGACATCCTTGTCCTTCTCGTGCCAAGGTTCAACTTCCCACTTGATGGCAAGAATCAGTTTCTCAATCGCATAAAGCATCGCCCCGATGACTGGGTCGTTGTCCGACATCTCCCGATAGACACGGGCGCCCCTGATTCCTCGGAGGTCGGAGATGAACTCGTCGATGACGAACCCAGAGGTTCGTTGCAGACCAGATGAGCCAAGTTCAATGAAATCGTCGGCGCTCGCCATGATTGACGAAGTCTAAGATAAACGGCGGTAGAGGGGCGGTCTAGTGGGGTTGCTCTGGCGTCGAGAACTGCATGTCCTCAATCAGGAAGGCAATCAGGCGGAGCGCCTGCTCCTCGCTAAAACCCGACACACACAAGGTCAGGAACATCTCGTTCAACGCCACGGCGGCACCCATCAAAGGTGACTCTTCGGGATTTCGCATGCGGGCACCATAGCACCCGAACAGAAAGAGGATGTCCGCTCGGGTGCTAAAGCGCCGATTCGGCTCCTCAGATGCCGAGAGCCTGCTGGATGTTCTCCGACTCCACGGCTATCGGCTCGGCACCGCTGAAACGACCCTCCAGAAGCAACTCGTGGACGGTCCTCGGCTTGAACACCGACACGAAAGCAAACTTCGGTTTCTCGACGACTTTCACGGTGGCGAGGTCAAAGGCGAATCGCATCCCTGTCGGGTCGTCCACGACCATCATCACGGAGTAAATGTCGATGCCGTCATACTCGTACAGGTAGACCCCGTTGCTGGGGTTTTCCAGCGACACGAGTTTGAGTATCAGCAGTTCACTCTCGAGCGCCTCGTCCTCGTGGTAGAACAGCGGCGGAAGCCGCTTCAGTTCTTCGTCGGGGATAGCCGAGGCGACCGTGAACTCTGGCAGAACAACGGAATCGAACTCGATGGTTCCGCTCATCGTTTCACCCCACGAAACGCCACCGTGATGAAGTCGCCAGCGTCCTCGTCGAGGACATGGCACAGGCGGACCAGCGTGTCGATGGACGGCGAGAACAGCCCGTTCTCGATGCGGTTCACCGTTTTGCGGTCCAACCCAGCCTTGACGGCGAGCGCCTCTTGGCTGAGTTCCCTCTGGAGGCGACGCTCACGGAGATAGTCGCCGATGGCGGCGGTTGACTGTTTGCGGGACAGGCGGCGTGTACGGGTGGACATTACTTGCTCCTTTTCGGGTTGTATCGGGCGATGACGACACGAACGGCGTGGGTCTTCGTTTTCTCTTGGTGGATTGCGAACTCGAACCCGTCCTTGCTGAACCGCCTAGCGAGGTGCTGGCGGGTCGCCTGCGGACGCATGTACGCCCGCTTGTTCTCCTTCCGTGAGAGTCCGAGGGTGCCGTTCTCCGTCAACGGGAGAAGGTACTTCTTGACCACGAACCAGCGGTTCGGGTACTGCGAGATGTCCTGCAACAGGCGGGTGTGTCTTCCCCTGCCGAAGCGGTGGATGTCGCTGAGCGACGGCACCTTGACCTCTTCGAGATGTGGCGGTAAAGCCTTTGTTCTGGGCATGTTTCTTTCCTTTCGTTGTTTGTTGGATTAGATGATAGCGGGACAGTCGTGGGTTGTCAACCCTTGGGCGGAAGATTTACCAGTTCTGCCTGCACGAGTTGGCGGAGCGTCCGCTGGTAGGTGCCTTGGAGATGTTGAATCACCCCGAAGTCGACGAGCCGCTGGAAGAAGTCGACGACCTCATCGTTGGTCATCATCCCCAACTCGAACTCCTCGAACTCCGACACGGTCGGCATCCCTTTTTCGTTTCGCATGACTACCATCCTCTCTTTCCTCTGGTGAACTTGGTGGTCCCGTAGTAGCGGACATCGAAGTAGTCCGTCATCGGGTCCGAGTTGTTGTAGTTGTATTGTTGGCGGATTGACTCGACCACGCTGAGCAGTTCGTAGAACTTGATGAGGCGGGAGTATTTGCCGTCCTTGTAGGTTCGCATGAAGTCGGCGTCGCCAGCCGTCCATCGAGGCAGGGGTCTTTCGATGTAAATGTCGTTGATGAACTCGGCGTTGAAATCGTAGAGCGGCTCGGGGAGTTGAAGGTCGACGCTGATTGAGCGGTAGCCGTCCATCGTCACCGACACGCCGATTGGTGCGGTGCCCGAGGATTCGTTGAACGCCTTGACGGTCTTGCGGACCTCGGTTCGCACGAGCGCCGTCACCTGCTTCAACGGCAGGGTGCGTGTCGCCTCGTAGAGCGGACTGGTTGTGGTCATTGCTGTTCCCCTTTCTTGAGAAGGTTGAGAAATCGGGTTAGGGCGGCTGTGGCTTCCCGTTTCGTGTCAAATGCTTCGTCGTAGCCGTCAACACGCTCATCGGTTGCCGTGTCCACGATGACATACTCCGCTCGTGGCGCCCGAGGCTTGTGGCAGATTCCGCCTTGTATCCACTTCTTGTGCAATCTCTCGCAAAGCGGATGCTCGCAGTCAAAGACATTCATGTCCTGCTCTTGCTTGACAATGATGTAGCGGCTGGTCGTGGTCATTGCTGTTCCCCTTTCTTTGGATGAGTGACTTGGCTGGCGAGCGGGTCAGCCCAGTCGATGGGCGTCTCGAGCGCCTTCAACTTGGCGGCGGCATCTTTATCGATGACCGCCCCGACCACCTCGGCGGCGGGCGCCTTGGTGCCCTTCTTGAACTGGTTGCCTCTGGTGGTGGTGCCGAACTTGACTGGCATGGTCACGAGAACCGCCGCCGCCAGCACCCCCAACAGAACCTTTTGGCTGGTCACTTTTCCTCCTCTCCCCACGACTCCATCATACCCCGTTTCTGCCCCGTTGTCAACTCGGGATGTCCGCCTCGACGATGGCGACGAACTCGGGACTCTCGAGGACCGTCTTCATCTTGGCGAGCGCCTGCTTGACGGCGAACTGCTTAGCCGCCTCTTTGGCGGTCAGCCCTGCCGCCTCCATCTCGCTCATGGCGGTGGCGTACTCGTCGTGCTGGGCTTGGATGACCGTGGTGTGCCACTCGATGAACTGGTCGTCGTCGAACTCGGACCAGTCAGCCCAGTAGCCCTTGCGGTCCGCCCACTCCACGAGTTCGGCGAACTTCGCCTCGTCGGCGTAGCCGAGGATGTCCCGACCCACCGCCCATTCGGACTTGCTCAGTTTGTATGTCATTGCTTGCCCCCTTTCAGGCTTGACCGTAGGTTCCTTCTTCTGGTTCGTACTGGGCGTAGGCGTCTTCGATGTGCTTGGCACCAAACTCCTTCTTGAGCCGCTTGGCAAGCACCTTGACTGCCTTGTCTGCCTGCTCGTCGTTGGCGAACTCCTCGATGAACTCCTCGAACTGGGTGCCGCCGTCAGCCAACTCGAGGATGACGACCATCAGGTAGTAGCGCTTCTTGGTTTTCGTGGTCATTGTGGCTCCTTTCCCCACGACTTCATTCTACCCCACCAGTGTCCCATTCGTCAAGTGGTTTCGTCAAATCTTCGTACAAATGAAAACGGCTCACCACCTCCACGAACGGGTGTTCGGTGTCCTTTTCGACGGCATCCTCGAGGTCGGCGGCGCCCCGAGCCATCGCATCCTGAAACATCTCGCTGAGCCGCAAGACCATCTGCATCTGCTCACCGTAGATTTTGCCCTCCTCGATGAGCGGACCGATGCGGGCGTTCAACGATTTGACGATGAGCCACATCTCGTCGAAGGTCAGGGTGAATGTTTCGCTGTATTCCGTTGTCGTTGTCATGCTCTAACTACGCACGGTCCTTTCTCGGGTGTGACATCTTGGTGCGATTCTTTTGGAACTCCGCCCGCTCCGCCTCATGGTCGTCGTCGACCGCCTGCACGACCTCGAAGTCCCACAGCCCGAACCTGAGCCTGTAGAAGTCGGCTTCGACGGCGGTGGCGAATCGCATCGCCGAGGTGAGTCTTGCCGAGGTTTGGGTTGCCTGCCCGTCCACGAGGAAGCGGCGCCACCCATCAGCGGTGCGGCGCTGGAGAACGAACTCGGTCACAGGGCGAGTTCTTTTTCGATGGCGGCGAGGGCTTCTTCGACCGTCCCGTAGGAGTAGGGGGTTTGCACCATCTCGATGTTGAAACGGGGGTCGGTCAGGAGTCGCTTGGCTCGCTTCAGACCCGTCTCGTTGCGGGGTCCGCTTTGCGCCCTCTGATGGAAGTACGGAACCCTGAGCATGACGGTGAACGAGACGGCGGGGGCGTATTCACGAACGAAAGCCCTCAGGCTCTTCGGGAGGGTGGCGAGAAACGCCTCGGCTTGGTCCTTGGTGGCGAACTTTTGCGACTCGGCGTAGAAGCCGAGCGGTCCGAACTCGTTGTATTGGAACTGAACGGTGAAGGTGGTCATCGGTCCCCTTTCGACAATCCCACTCTACCCCGCTTTAGTACCCGTGTCAAGTACCCCACCAAAAAACCCACCCCAACCAAACACCCCCCCTCGCCGAAGGCGACCAACTTTTTTTACAAAACACAACCCCCCCCCATCGCATCACATCAACCAAGGATTCACCTGACCCACCGACACAGGAGCCACAACAGGCGCAACCCACACCCTCGGCTCATAAAAACCCAACAACAACGCCTCAGCACGGTCAGGAGACCCCAAACCCCGACCCCGCATCTCCCCCTTCCCAACCACCTTCAACCGCCCCGACGAATCAGCCACAAACTCACCCAACCCCAACTGACCCACCGAACGCACATCCAAACCAACCAACGAAACCAACTGCCCCCCACCAGAATCAGGCTCCAACAACACCCGAAGATTCCACCACATCTCCGCCCTCACATTCTTGAACCGACCAGCATCAACAGCCCGCTCCGCCACATTCACCCCAACCACCCTCGCCTCATGCAACCCCTCCCGACCCCACAACTCCAACAAACTAACAACCCCCCAACCCAACCCAATAGCATCAACCTTCACAGAGACCATACCCGGCAAGCCCCCCTTCGCACGACCGAGCAAGGACCCCCCACCCCTTGTGTTTACCTGTTGTTCATCTGGTGTTTGGGTTGTGTTTACCTGTTGTTCATGTTGGTGGGGTGAACGCTGTGGGTGGTCGGGTGACCACTGTTCGTGGTGCCCATAACGGTTGTTATGTAAAGTTGCTTCGGCGTCGTGGATGTGTTTGAGTATGGTTTGGGCGACGGTGACGGCGTTGGCGTTGGCGTCTCCGCTTGAGGTGTGGATGATTCGGGCGGTGTAGCCGTCGATGCGGGCGATGACGAACTCGTCTCCGCCGTCTGAGGCGATGTCTACGCCGAGTTTTATGTCGTTTGAGTGGGCTGGGTTGGTGTTGCGTGTTGCTTCGTCTATCCATGAGGCGGGGATGATTCGGTTTGTGGTGTTTTCGACGAAGTTGGCGTGGATTCTGGCTTGGGCGAACGGTGAGTTGTCTCCGAGTTCGTGGATTATGTCGTCGACCCATTGTTTGTCGACTAGGTGGGTGGCGATTGCGTGTTTTTTGACGGTTGGTGGGCAGGTTGTGCAGGTTCCTGTTGGTTCGCCTGTGAAGTTTGGTGTGTCGTAGGCGCTGATTCTGATTGTGTTGTAGAGGTTGCTTCGGCAGGCTCGCTCGAACCATGAGTTTGTTGTGTCGGTGGGTGGGTTTCCGAGTAAGAGTAGGCGTGTGTTTTCGCCTGTCATTAGGGCTTCGAGTGCGTTGCCTATCGTGTCGCTGATTCCGCCTGCTTCGTCTACGACGATGAGTAGGTTTGGTGCGTGGATTCCTTGCAGTGCTGTCTCGTTGTATTGGGCTGGGGCGAATCCGAACGCTACGACGCTCGCATCACGCTTCCATTCGGTGGTGAGACAGTCCCCGTCGAGGTTGTGGCGTGAGTGCAGTGTGCGGATGTGGGACCAGAGAATGTTGCGGACTTGTCTGAAGGTGGTAGCGGTGGTGACTACCTGACTAGTCCCGAGAGGGTTTGTCATCGTCCAGTAGGCGACGATACGGGCGGCGAGGTGGGACTTGCCGGGGGCGTGACAAGCGGGCACTGCGGTGCGCTTGTTGTCACGAACCGACTCGAGAATCTCCCGCTGTTTGCTCCAAATGGTCTCGCATAAGCCTCTCTCGACGAATCCGACAGGGTCCCCTCGATACTGGCTCCACGGGTCCTCCGCTATCCGCTGAACGATGACAGCGACAGCCGCCCGCTCCTCATAGGTGAGATTGGCGAGCCATTCCCGCCGCCTCAACGGGGTCGCATCACGAAGAAAGGCGACAATCCTCGCCTCCAACGATGCGCTACTCGGGTTTAGGTCCGCCATCGCCGAGCAATCCCTCAATCTTCGACGCCAGTTCATCCACCGAGACATCCAACTTCAACGGCGCCCCATCCGCACCAGTCACCTCCACCTTCTGATTCTTCCCCCAACGAGCGGGAAACGACCTCTCCAGATACCACGACGCCGCCTGCCAACTTCCATCATTCGCCGCCCGCTGAACCAGCGTCACATTCCGAACTTCTGACGCCGCCCGAGCCTGCTCCACGGCGTCACGAAACTCCCGCAGGCGCTTGGGTGCGTTGGGTTGTTCTGCTTCGGCGAGCCATCGGTAGAGGGTGGTTTTGCTGATGTTTGCGTAGTTTGCGGCGGTTTCGAGGTAGTTGCCTGCGGTGATGGCGTCGATGATTTTTTGTTGGGTTTGTGGGTTGAGTTTGGTGGTTCTTCCGATTTTGCGGGGCATGGTGGGTGTGATTTTAGGTGTTTTTGGTGGTTTGGGGTGGGTTTAGTGGGGTGGTTGGGTGGGTGTTTTGTTGAGTGGGGTTTGGGTGTGTGGTGGTGTGTGTGTTTCTCTCTCTTCCTTGTAGGTGAGGTTGCGGCGGTTTTGGAATCTGCTTCCCCCGGCAAAAACGGTCGCATCACCGAATCGTGGGATTCTCGATGTCAAGTGACATGAGCGACCTGACATTCGACTGTTCAACGGTCCTCTTCGACCGTCAGATACGGGTGCAAGGTTCAAGCACGATTGGAGAACGATGTCATGGTGTCAGCGAGGGTTGTTGACGGGGTCGAGGCGTCTAGGCGTGTCGGCTGGGCGAAGTATTACGGCGAAAAAGCGTCTCGGGAGGCGTTGCGGGACGAAAACTCTCGGTTGAGGTGGATGGTGAGATTGCTTGCCAGACGCATCCTGCTTCACTCGAGATTGAGTGGGGATGACGATTTGGTGGTGTTAGCCCGAGAACTGGAGAGGGCGTTGTAGCGGCGTTTAGGCGTCTTCAGATGGTGGTTCGACGATTCTGAGGGTCGCATCCTGCCATCCGAGGTTCACGGCTCTCCATACGCTCGGCGAGTGGTGCCGTTCGATTGCGTACTTGTGGCGGGCGTCCTCATAGAGGCGGACGATGTGACAGCACCATTCGCCGTCAGCGTCGACAATCGTTTCTTCGGCGAACGACATCGGGATTCCGTCATGGTCGGGGCAGATTGGTGGTCCGCAGAATCCGAGGTCGTAGCCCTGTTTCAACCATTCGTCGAAGGTTGGTCGCATGGCTCAACCGTGGAATGGTTCGGGTTTTTGCAGTGTGGGGATTCCGAGCAACTCGACTCCGAGGTCGTTGCTGAGGCGGATTTCGCCGAAACACCACGGGTCGGCGTTGCGTTCGGCGCCCGACAGAATGATGTCGATGCAGTCGAGTATCGCCTGTTCGTCGTTCGAGGCGGCGAACTGAATCTTCAGAAACACCTTGTTTGAGCGGGCTTCGAGTAGGTATTTGGGGTTTTCTGTCATGTCGACCACCTTAGTTGAGCGGTGTTGCGGGGTGGTGGATGGTCGTTAGGCGGCTTTGCCGAGGGCTGGGATTCTCCAGTTCAGCACCTCGAAGAGCGCCTCTTTTCTCCACTTGGTTTCCAGCGCCTTTTGGGTGGTCGTTTCGGCGACCCATTCGAGCGCCTTGAACTCTTCCCTCAGTTGGGCGAGAGGCGTGTTTTGGGCGCCTTGTTGAACTCCCCACTTGAAGAACTCTTCGATGGTCACCAGTTTTTCGGTCATCGTGGTCTCCTTTCCCACGATTCAAGTGTACCCCACTTGTGCCCCGATGTCAAGTCGGGGAATCAGCCCATGAATCCGCCCTCACAACACGAATCCCTCTCCCCGCAGTTGTGACAGCGATAATGGGCGTGTTCTGGTCGCATCGGCTGGTAGCAATGCCCGCAGATAACCGACCAATCCAGATGCTCGGGCGCCTTCCACGGCTCAAGTTTGGGGTCTTCGCCCATCCTGCCGCCAACCATCGCCGAGATTCTCAGTCGTTGCGCTCGGGCTGTCGCATGCCGTACTCGAAGTTCTCGGTGTCCTCCGTCAACCAGTCGTCACCCGTTTCGACGGTCCAGTCGTGCGTGTTCACCAGTCTCTCAATCACCACCTCGTTCTTCACCGTGAACGAAGGCTCGAACAGTCTCACCCTGTTGTTCGGTTGGATGGCGATGTTGCCGTTGTCGAGTTCGATGACATGCCCGCACTTGTGTTCGTTCGGCGAGTTCGAGTAGCCGCAATCCAGCGTGTTCGGGTCGGGTGTGTGCCAGTCGAGCGTGAAAAGGTAGCGACCACGGTGTGTTTCGCCCTCCCTGTCACGGTAGGACATACGCATCTTGCTCAGTGCGTCGAACTCGGTGACGGTCACGAAGTTGGAGAGGCAGTCCCAAAGAATCAGGTCCTCGAGGTGCATCGGCGGTGCGTCCTCGTGTGTGCAGAACGCCGATACGGGCATCCTCCACCACAATCCGCCGTCCTCCATGAGAAAGTGGAAGAGTGGCGGTTTCCCGACCATCGAAGCGACGCCGAACACGACGCATGGGAAGAGTTTGTCGTGCGAATCACGCTGGTCCCGCAGATAGTTGCCCCTGACATACCACTGTTGGATGGGGATGTTGGCGTTGAGTTCAGGCATCGGTGCGAATCTTCGCCTCGTCGTTGCTAACCCTCCGATACTCGTCCTCGAGCGCCCTCATCGTGCGGATGAAGGTGTCGACCTCCATCGGTCCGACGAAAACTTTGCGAAGGTAGGCGATTGCGTTGGCGAGGTCTTGTGCCGTCATGGGAGACAGAACACTAGACGGCGGCGGCGTCCTCTTCCGTCGAGTGGAGTGGATAAATGGTGGTCCACTCAGCCCCCCACAAGTTCGCTGGGTGTGTGCCGAGTTTGATTGCGAACTCGTCGGCGCACCGCCAAGCGACTCGACCACCCTTGCGCCAACCAGCGACCGTTGCGGGGCTTACCCCCAACGCATCAGCAATCTCCGCTTGAGTCGCCTCGGGGTCGAACAGGCGGAGCAACGGCGCCGCCGAGAGAAACCTCCTGAACGATTCCGTTTTGCGTTTGGTCACGCCTGCCTCTCCTTTTCTCGTTCGTCAACTCGCCGAAGGTTTTGCCCGCCATCTTTTTCTTGAAGTGGGCGATGTTGTTCGCCGTGATTCCGATGTTGTTCGTCGGCAACATGATAGCGAGAAGGTCGTTCGCACCCTGCGAGATGTAGCCCGCCGTTTCGAGCGCCTCGAGCGTGGGGAATACCTCGGCGTGGCGTTGCCCGTCGATGAGGTGGTCCTCGAGTCCGCCAGTGGAGAACAGGTACCTGAAGTTCGGCGGGAAGACGCCCTTGTAGCCGTTGAACAGCGAAACTTCCTTGGTGTAGGCGTAGAAAAGCAGATGGGGGTTCGCATGCGCTATCTCGAGCCAAAGGTCGAGGTACCATTCGGCGAAGAAGTCGCCTGCGTCGTGGATTCTGATTGCTGGGAGTCCGCTCCGTGCCCAGCCCTGCATCCAGTCATCCAGCATCGTGTATTCGATTGGATACGGCAAGTCCCGAGGTCCGACGATTCGGTTGAACTTCGGTTTCCGCAACTCGAACAGCATCGCATCACGCCACTCGGTCGGTGTGTCGAGGACGAACTGGAGATTGCGGTCGTGCGCCGCCCGCACATTCTTGAACAGGTAGGTGCCGTTTCGGGCGTAGCACAACTGGGCGCAGACGCCAGCCTGCGGGCAGGTCTTGAACCTCGTGCCATCGGCGAGCGTCGTGTACCACGCTGGAATCGTCCAGTTCCAGATGCCGTGCGGCTTCAGTTCACTGTTCTGCGTCAGGAGAGCCATCGTCGAACAACGATAGTTGAGACACATCAGGCGTCACGATGTTCGACAGGACGGTCGCATACAGTTCGGGGTTGTCGCCGATGAACTCGTGGGAGAACGATGCCGTCCGTTTCAACTCCCAGCGGCTCCGCCCAGTGTCGTCGTCACGGGCGACCTCGTTCTTGCTCGTGGGTCGCCATAGCGGGCTTTGGTTGCGGTAGCCGCCCATCCGAGGGTGCGAGGTTTTCGAGAAGTATCGGTAGCCCTCCAGAAGCATCATCCAGCCGAGGGCGTCAGACAGCCTCACACCGATGCCCATGCCCTGATAGTCGGGTAGGATGACCGTCCGATGCTCTCTACGGGCAGGTTGGGGAATCGTGCCAGACGGGTAGGTGATGTATGAGGCGAAACCCACCAGATTGCCCTCCAGAAGCCCGCAGATGGCTCCGTGCCCGTTGTAGGTGCCTGAGAGGTAGTGGTGCCGCCTGAACAGGCTCCAGAGGCGTCTTCCGTCGCATCTGAAGAGGTCTACGGTGTCAGCCACGGGTGATGGTGCCGACATGCTCGTCGAGCGATACCAGCCAGTGTGAGGCGGGGCGGCGCTCCGTGGGGCGGATGACCTCGTTCAGGTCGGTGTCGACCACCCAATCGTGGCGGAGCCAACCCACAACATCACGGTGGCAGGTCGCCACGACGATTCGACGCCCCTTCGAGGCGTAGCGGTTCAGGGACTCGCATAGGCTTCGTGCCACCGTGCGGTCCACGACGCTCGTGAACTCGTCGACGAACAGCGTGGTCCGATTCCTTGAGGAGACGCTCATCCGCCGTGCCAGTTGCGCCCGATACTGCTCGCCGTTCGACAGTAGTTGGAAGGGCTTGAACCATTGCGGGACCGAGTTGAGACCAGCCGCCCCCAGGAGTTCAATCGCATCAGCGGCTACCGAGAAGTGGTCCAGCACACAGAACTTCGGGTGCCACTGGTCCAAGCCACGCTCCGAGTCTTCTTCTGGGTTGAAACCAGCCGCCTTGAGCGCTTGCGTCTTCCCCGACCCCGAGGAGCCGACCACGATGCCGATGGTGAAGTCCTCGAGAAGCGGCGTGAGGTCGAACGGCTCGAACGGCTGGTGTGTCTTTGGCGGCGTGTAGTCGAACATGACCGACACCTCGGCGGCGGTAGACCCGTAGACGAACGCCGTTTCGTTTGTTGCGTTTAGTCGATGTTGATGTGGTGCGGCGGTTCCACCGTTTTCGTCGGCTCCCATGTTTCCTCCCGTTGCAACATGCGGTCAATGAACTCTTCCGAGGATGCTAACTCCGCCTTGAGTCGGTGAATCTGCATGTTGAGGCGCTCGACGACCTGAAGTGCGGCGGCGAGGCGTTCGCACACCTCGACATAGCGGGTTTCCAAGTCGGTCGTTGACATCACCGTGCATGATACAGCACGGTTGAGCGCCCGTGGTGATGGTGACTTTACCACCATAGAGATTCGTAGCGCTTGACGGCGGACTTGTCGAGATGCAGTTCGTAGTTGGCTTCCTTGTACCCGAGTGTGGCGCAGTAGTTCTCCCACCAGTCCCAACGCCACCGATTGAACAACGCATGCGGCACCCGTTTGCGGTCCGTCCAATCCTTCGGGATGCCGCCAGCCTCCAACAGTTGCCTCGGTGTCGGTCCGAGCGTCACGATGATGTGGGTCGCCACCACGGGCACCTGCGGCGCCTGCTCGGCGCAGATGGCGAGTTGCTCCCACGGGCAACCGAAGGCGTCCAAGTCGATGAGGTCGAACTCCGTGAGGTCGAGACCCTTCATCACCTTGCGGTTGTCGCCCATGATGATTGACGGCTTCAGGTACTTCGCCTTGTCGATTCCCAGCGTCGTGATGTTGATGTCTGGGCAGACCCGTCGCATCGCCCCCCACACGATTTCCTGACCAGCGAAGGCGTCCAGCACATGCACCTCCGACTTTCCGATGCGCTCGAGCGCCTCCTTGCGGACCCGCAACTTCGTCGACAGGTGGCTGTTCGGGGTGAGAACTTGGCGTCGCATCAGTGCGTAGCCGAGGCAATCTCCACACCGTCAACCTGAGCGAGAGCGGTGTTCAACTTCTCCGTCACCACACCCTGCAAGGTGATTGGCGCCTTCACCAGCCAATACGAGTTGTGAAACGGCTCGAGGTTGCGTTTGCGTTTCTCGTTGGGTTCGTCGATGACTTCCCCGATGAGTTTCTGGAGGTCAATCGCATCGAATCCAGTGCCCCCAAGGTCGCTCTCAGTCATCACCTTCTTCAGCAGGTCGCCGAGTTCGTCGAAGTCGTAGGTCGCCAAGTCCGACGAGCGGTTGTCGGCGAGCATTATCTTCCTCGCCTGTTTGGCGTCACAGTCGATGAACAGCACTGGGACCGTTTCCATCCCCATCCGTTTCGCCGCCTGCCATCGGTGGTTCCCGACGAGGATGTAGTTCGTCGAAGACTGGACCACGAGCGCCCCGAAGAATCCGTTGGCTCGCATCGACGCCATGATTTTCTCGAGGTCGCCCTTGCGGGCGTTCTCAGGGTGCGACTTCAGTTCGTCGACTGGTACATGGTGAAGGATGTTCTGTTGCACGATTACCTCGGTTGGCGCCCACGGCTGGAAACTGGCGGAAAGGAGACGCTCGAGTTTCCGACCCTCACGAAGTCTTACCGTGGGCGCCGTGCGCTACTCTAACAGGCGCCCGTAGGCGGCGTAGGCGGCGTCGAGGTCGTCGTGCGTGGTGGTCAGTATCCCGTTGCGGGCGATACCCCACTCGGCGCCGTGCCAAGTGTCGACGGTTTCCCTCTGCCAGATTGCGTGGGTTCCGTTCGTTTCGATGACGGTCCACGGGTTAGCATCAGTCGGCTGGTCGGCGACGGTCACGATTGGGCGCTCGAGGACGATGTGTGTGCGGCGACGCCCACGGCGCTCACCGACAGTCAACCCGCCCCAAATGCCCTCCTCGTATCTGCCCTCCTCGAGACACGGCTCGGTCACTGGGCAGGTGGCGCACAAAGCCTTCGCCGTCGATTCCCTTGATTGGCGTTCCTCTGGGGTTTCTTCGTCGGACCCGAAGAACAGGCAAGCGGGCTTACCGAGACAAGCGGCTTGTTGACGCCAAGACATAGGGGACAGCATACGCATCCGACGACTGCAGATGGTGGATGCTTAGTCCCACATGAAGTCGTTGCCCGCCATCTCGGCGAGCGTCGGCTGTTTGGCGGCACGGAAGGCGGCGAATCGTGCGTCGTGCTTGGTCACCAGCGGCGGACGATTCGGCTTCAGTTTGCGGCGGGCTTGAATCACACCCTTGACAACCTTGATGTACGACCACGGCTCGACCTCGTCGACCCGAACGAGGCGGAGGAACGCATCGTGGGCGGCTTGGCGGAGCAGTGTCGCCGTCGAGGCGAAGAACACCGAACCGTTCTGCGTGTAGCCGACGAACAGCGGCGAGCCGTCGAGTCGGGCGAGGTGCAGTGTGTTCGGTTCCTTGGTGTCGAGCCATGCGATGGCGGCACGACCCTCTAGTTTCGGCAGTTCGACGAGCGGGTCTTTCGCATGCTCGATGAGTTGGAAGATTGCCTCCGAGTCGACCTCAGCCTGACGCTCCCAGCCATGCTCCTCGAACAGTTCGTCGTCGTTCGTGATTACACCGTTATGGATGCCGACCGTATCGCCGACGATGATGGGGTGGTTGTTGTCGTTGTCCGCAGGGTCGCCCTTGGTTGCCCAGCGGGTGTGCAGGATGGCGGTCCGTGCGAATCTCGGCATCAGTTCGTCCAGCGATTGGACGAACTCGTGGGCTGGCATGTCGCTCTTGGCGTAGAACACGGTTGGCTTGCCGTTGTCGTTCTCGGACCATGCGGCGCCAGTCGCATCCTCGCCACGCTCCTGAATGGCGAGCAACAGCGCCTCGGCTATCTGGCGTGTCTTGAGTTTCTTGTGGTCAAGGTCGTTGATGCTGAACCCTGCGATACCGCACATTAGATTACCTCCAGTGGTATTGGTGTTGTTGACGCCGCCTGTCGGCGGAGTTGTGGGCTGACCTGTTGCTGGCGGTTGAGCCAGAAGGTCTTGAGTTTCTGTGTCACTGGCGTCTTCTCGACGAGCAGGTCGAGCAAGCGCTCGGTGCGCTCGACGGCTCCGCCCTCGACCGTCGCCTCCTGTTCGTCGCCCATGCTCTGGACGAAGGCGAGCAGTAGCGTCACCCAGTTCTTCACCTTGCTGAAGTTGAGTGTGCCTTGGTGGAGTCGGAACTCGAAGGTGCCGATTTTCTTGAACGGCAACACATTGAGCGAGCGGTACTTCTGGGTGACCGTCTCGAGCGCCGCACTGTTTCCGTTCTCGAGGAAGAACGCCACTCGGTCGACCTCCTGTGATGACATCGGCATGCAGTAGTAGTTGCCTCGGCGGGAGACCGCCACGAGTGTCTGCATCACCGACTGGTCGAGAGCCGCCCAGCGGCGGACGATGTTGGCTCGCTGGGTCTTCGTGAGGTCCTTGGTGAACACATGGATGTGGAGACCACATCTGCGGTTCGTCGTGGCGGCGAAACCGTGTCCCATCGACTCGGTTGGGGTTCGCATCGCCCGCAACACTTTTTCGACAATGGGCAGGTCGGCGAGTTTGAGGACTGGTGACACGACCTCGCCGCCCCACTCGCCACCGCCACGGAACTGTGTCACCGAGCCGTCACGCTCGACACGCCACTGCGAGTAGCGCTCGCTCTCGGGGATGTGGCGACCACAGGTTTCGCATGAGAGGCTGTGATAGCCCATCGAGTGGATGTGCGGGACGCCGAGCGCTTGGGCGATGGCGTTGGCGGTGTCGTGCTTGTAGCGACCAGTGAACTCGAGTTCGATACCGAAGGTGCGGTCCTGCATCGACAACATCGTCGAGGCGACCTCGGTGGTGAGCGGTGAGGTCGTGACGGTGGTGCTGGTCGGTTGGTTCCAGCGCTGTCGGGCGACTCGGGCGCCAGCCGCCTGTCGGCGTTGACGCTGGGTTTCGGTCATCGGCTGGGTGAGCGGCTGGAGACCGAGGCGGCGAGCGTGGCGGTTGGCGGCGACACGGGCGGTCGACTCGCCTCGCATGCCGAGTTGCTCGGCGATTGCGGCGTAGGAGAGACCGTACAGTTGGCGCATCTCATACGCCCTGCGGTCGGTCATCTCGGTCACGAATGTTCTGCGTGGCATCTACTTGGCTCCCTTCTCCACGATTCCAGTGTACCCCATGTTTGTCCCGATGTCAAGTCGGATGTTCAGAACTGTTCCCCCTGCCCCGTGCGGACCATCGGGAACGAATCCTCGAGGAACAGGATTCGACCCTCGGCGGCGAGACGGCGGACCGTGCGAGGCGCCACACGGTAGTAGAGGCTCAGGGACCACGCTCTGGCGTCGTCCTCGATGTCCCGCACCATGCGGCTCGGGTGGCTGTGCTGGAACGCATGACGGAACTCGTGGAGGAGCGTCGTGATTGACGGGTACGGCATGTAGATGGTGTTGCCCGATGCGTGGTACAACCCGATACCGACGCCCCGTTCCTGCACCTTGAGTTTCGGTGCCGTCATCCCGTACACGGGTGAGACCTCGTCGAGCCACTGGCGAGACTTCTCCCACTTGGTTTCCTCGGTGGCGGTAGACCAGCCACGGATGAGGCGGCGGGTCGCATCCACCGTCTTGCGGTGCGGGTTGCGGAAGCGGCGGTGGTAGCGGGTCATCCGAACACCCGCAGGACGAACTGCTCACCCGCCGCCTTGCGCTCTTGGAAGTCCTTGGTGGTGTGCGGGATTCCCGTCACATACCCGAGGAGGCTCTTGATGTCGGTCTTGTCGAGATGCTCGTCAATCGAGTGGACCCAGTGGTGGACCGCCTGCTCGTCGATGGCGAGGGTGGTGAGTTTCTCGACATTGTCCTCGTTGGTGAAGACCTTGGTGCCGTCCGCCAACTTGAAGCCGATGCGTCGTGGCGAGTGCTTGAGGTAGCCAGCGCCGTGCCAGAAGACCTTGCCCTTGGTGCCGACCTCGTACTTCACGCCACCGTTCTTGAACGCTTTGACGACGATGACATCGTCGGCGTCGTTGAACGATTCGATGTACGCATTGGCGACACCCTCAGCCCAGCGCTTGCGGGTCTCGAGCGCCTTTTCCCTTGCGTAGGCACGGAACTCCGCCTGAACCTCGGCTGGTGCCTCGAAGATGGTCGGCAGTCCCGACTGACCAGCGACGGCGTCGGGGATGTCGTAGGCGGTGGAGCCAGTGTCGATGGTCTCGGTTTTCTTCAGGTCCGCCAGCCAGATGATTTCGTAGAAGTACGAGTCGTCGTGGAGGTTGCGCTCCCGCTTGAGGAGCGTGTATCCGTGCGGATACCTCTCCTTGAATGTGCCTCCCGTGGGAGCGGTGGATGTTGCCGTGGTCATGTTTTCTCCTTTCGCCACGCTTTCAGTATACCCCATGTTTGGTTCAGTTGTCAAGTCAGTCCAACCTCCCGTTGGCGTCAGCCTTGATGCCGTACTTCTGGAGGACCTCGGCGAACGCCCCTGCGTAGGCAATCTTTCTTTCGTAGGACTGCCCGAAGTCGTGGACCCAGATGGTCCAGCCACCGTAGTAGCCGTCGAGCCTGCCGATGCCGCTCTTCTTGAGCCAAGCCACGAACCCGCCCCTTGCGGGCTTGATGTTGACCCAAGCGAACCCACACACGCCCTCGGGGACGAAATACTTGGTGGCGCCTTCGGCGAACTCGTTGCTGAGTCCCTTGGCTTCGGCGACGACCATCGGTGTCGGGATGGCGGCGGTGCCAGCGAGTACGCCAGCCCTGTCAGCCTCGTCGAAGATTGCCCCGTAATCCATTGCCGTTTTTGTTGCTGTGGTCATCGTTGCTCCTTTCGCCACGATTCAAGCGTACCCCATTCTTGCCCCTTTGTCAAGTGTTGTTTTTCGGGTTCCACATCGTTGATACGCACGATGGGTGGCGGGGTGTGACCTAGTCGTTGGTCTGGAATCTCACATTGGCGTTGAGGGAGCGGAGGGCGTCTATCGAGGTGCGGAGGAACAGGAGGGATTCTCGGGCGGATTTGACGAGCGCCTCGGCGACCTTGTGCTGGTGGAAAAGGTCGGCACATTCCGAATCCGACAGCGCTTCCCTGTCCCTAATCGTCCCTGTCGAGGTCAGGTAGGCGCCCGCCCAAGCCGCCTTCATCGCCGCTTCTTTGTTGGCGGCGTCGACCGCCAGAGCCTCGAAGTTCTCGGTCTCGGTCTCGAGGCGGGCTACGAGTCGCATCATCTCCTGCTCGACATCGACCTGCGTGATTGGTTGCGACCTCACCCGTTCTCTTCCTCGGGGTGCTTGCGGAGGTCGGCGAACAGCGCTTGGTCGGTGACGCCGCACCATTCCGCAATCTGACGGTACGGGACACGGCGGCGGCGAAGTTGGCGGACCAGTTGGCGACGCTGTTTGCCCAATCGCACCACCGAGTTTTGGTGTTCCCTCATCATCTGCGTCAACAACTTGACCTTCTTCAACTCGTCGTCAATGTCGTCGACAATCAGGTTGTCGATGAAAACTTCACCCATCTCTTGCACGGTCGCCTCCTAGTGTGGGGTCAATCTACCACTCGCCAGTGGTGGCTTCAATCGGGTAGCCAGTCACGACGATGGTGATGTAATCGAACTTCGCCCGCTCAGGTGCATGGAACTCGATGGCTTCGACATGCTCGCCAGTGTCGTCGATGAACAGCCCAGCGTCGACCATACCGTCGACCGCCGCCTTGACTGCTGGCATGCATGCGCCAGTGTCCTGCAACCTGCCCCTCATCTCGAGGAACACGCCGATTCTGGCTTGCGTCAACTGGTGACAGCCATGTTCGAGAATCGCATCACGGTACGCTTCCCGCCACTGTTTCGTGTTCTTTGCCCTCGTCCAACGGTTGCCCGACCGCTCCGAGTTCACCGTCCACGGTCTCCTGCCGTAGTGGAACGAGTAGACGAGTTCGCCCTCGTCGTTGATGTCCGTGACGATGTTGATTGGGCGGTCGGGTTCCTGCATGACGGTCAACCCTAGTCGACCTTGCGTAGCCTCAACAGTCCGAGGTTCGCCGCCTTGCGAGGGTTCCCGTGAATCCACTCGTGGCACTGGAAACAGACGGCGAGCAGGTTCTCTGGTTCGTTCCCGCCGCCCTGCGAACGGCGAAGAATGTGATGCACATGCTCAGCCGACCCGCTACATTTCGTCGTGCGGGCTTCGCATCGACTGTCGCTTCGTTTCAACACGGCGCCCCGTGCCTGCTTCCATTCAGCGGTCGACTTCGTCCGCCTCTTGAAATGGGTCCGCCTCAACGGTTTTCCCCGAGCCAACGGCTTTCGGCGTCGCATCTCCGCCAGACGATAGTTGACCCGCCAACTGCAACATGGTCGACCTGTCCAAATCCTCGGCAATCTTCTCGAACACCTTGAAGAAGTGCGCCCGCAGGACGCCCTGATTCTCCGAATCACAGATTTCCCGCCACCCGATGGTCGTGACAGCCTGCTCTACCGCCCTGTCAGCGAACTGTGGACGCTTGTAGCGCCCCGATTCCCTCACCGCCGCCGTCACCATAGCCCAAGCCTCCGCTGGCGACACTGAGAGCCTCCCAGCGCCCCGTAGCACCTCCCTGCGTAGCGCCGCCGCCGAAGGGAAGTGGTCCGACACCCGAATCAGCGTCTCCGCCGCCCGCCGACAATCATCGAACCCCAAATCCAACCAGACGCCGTGATACACGGCGGCGGTCTCCTTCGAGACCTTCGCATACGGGTAGGCGCTCGCCAACAACGCCAGTATCGCCGCTGTCTCCCGCTTCTCCATCACAACACCACCAGCCAACACTCCTCGAGCGGCACCTCGACGAACGCCTCCGCTTGCGTGTAGATGGTGTCCTTCACCACCACCGCACAAGACATCAGCACCTCACCAGACACGAGGAGCATACGGTCCCACTCCTCGTTCAGGGTGCAGTACCAACTGCGAGGATGGTCCGCCCACTTCAGTTTCCTCGCCGCATAATGCAGGCTAGGGAACGGGAACACGGGACCACGCCACCCGTGCTTGACCTCCACCTCGAACTGCCACCGCAACCCGTCACGCTCAGCCAACACATCGACACCGAAATCATCCTCGTTGACCCACGCCACGAACCTGCGTCCCTCCAACATCGAGATGACCACATGCTTCGCCCCATCATCCTGCTCATAGAGCGCCGCATCAAACGGTTTCCCCGCCATCACTCGCCCATGAACTCACGGATGCCGCTCAACGGTCGCATCGTGCGGCGAGCCTCACCCCGCAACCTGTCAAAGTGCTTACGAACCTTGTCCGTGGACCTGATGTTGATGCTCCAGAAATCGTGTTGACACGCCCAGTGGATTGCCGCCTCCAACTGCTCCGAAGTCCGCCCATCCAGTCGCATCGCCTTCTCGAGGTGGGCGACCGCCTTGTCGGTCGTGGCGGGTCGGTCAAACCCGTTCGCCTCTACGAGGTCCGCCAACAGGTTCGTCAACCTGACGGCTTCTGACATAAAAAGGGACGGTTCTGTTGTACGGTTCTTGTACGGTTCGGGGGCATCTGGTGCCCCCCGCTCGGTCGTCAGATGCCCCCCGTCGATGTCGTCAGATGCCCCCCGCTCACCTTCGAGGGGCGCCACATGCCCCCCGCACATCAGCAGGTTGTAGCCGAAAGGGCGCTTGTCAGCCCGCTTGATGTACGCCGCAACGATGCCATCGTCGCATCGCTCAATCACACCACGAGCCTCAAGAACCCTCAGCGTGTTGCGGATAGCCCGCTCCGACAGCGTCGTGTACCGCCCGATGGTGGCTACCGCAGGGAACGCCGCAGTACCATCGGGGCGGGCGTGGTTCGCCAACGCTATCAACACCAGTTTCTCTGTCGGTGACTCGCATGCGGCGTCATTCAACGCCCACACGATTGCTTCAATGGACATGACGACACCCCCTCGAGGCGGACACTCTAACCTTTGACTCGGTGCGGTGGGGCGATTGCACGGCGCCCCGCCGACACCTAAAAGGGTTCTTCGTCGAGAGTCGGCTGACGCTTCTGCACCGTCGACACTGAAGGCTTCACATCGTTCATCAACGAGTCGATGACCGTCGAAGCCTCCTTGGCTGTCAACTGACCCAAATCTTCGATGGTGCGACCAGTGAAGTCAGACGCCGCCTGAAGCGCCTCAAGTCCACGCTCATCGGTCAAACGCTTGATGAAGTTGACCTGCTTCTGCGTAGCAGTGCCGCCCCCAGCGGAGGGAGGGCGGGCTGGAGACGGCACCACCTTCGACTTCGGGAACATGGTAGTCACCTTCTCGGCGGTCAATCCTCCACCACGGTTGGTGACCTCGTCAGCCGAGGCGACGGAGCGTTTCGTGTCAGCGGCAAGAGCGGCGACAATCGCACGACCCCAAGCGCTGGTCTCACACACCATCAACTCCGAACCCCGCAAACCCGTCGACACCGCTGGAATCGGTTCCCACGCCATACCGACACCCGCCGCCTTGTCCTCAGGATTCCTGTAAGCGGCGGCAACCACCACGACGAACATCTTGTCGCCGAGTTGAATGATGTCGTAGGGCTTCTCTGGATTCAGCGGACGAAGCGAACCCTCTGGGTACTTCTCCTTGAAGATTGCCAAACGCTCGGCAACCGTGACATAGTCGTCTGAAATGGGCATTACTTGTCTCCCTTGCTGTTGATAAGCCGCATCGTCCGATACGAGGCGGTGACCTTGGTGAAATCCTTGAACATCTCTGGGTGAGCCTTCTGGAAAGCCTTGGAATCGAACGACTCCCTACCAGCCGTCTCCTTCCACGAAATCACGGCGTCACCGTTGAAGGTGCCGACCGAGGCGTCCAACAGAATCTTGGCGAGACCATCCTTAGCCGCCTTCTCCTGCTTCTCCGCCTCAGCCTTGGTGCGTCGAGCCAAATCCAACTCCACGACCAGTAGCATCGCCTCTTCGTCGAACTCGACAATCTTGTCGGTTGCCTTGAAGTAGGAGGCAATCTGCTCCGAGTCGAGGTCGGCGATGTGCTGTTCGGTCGCATCCGAAGCGTCCACCGACTGACCGAACTCTTCGGTCACCTCGAGGATGTATTGGCGGGCTGACGGGTTGTCCGCCAACTCGACCACCGAGATGTTTTGCCGCCTGTCCAGCACAACGAAGAACACGGGGATGCCGTCGAAAATCTCCGATTGCGCCCAGCCTTGCGCCCGCCAATCGTCGGGCAGGTCGTCTCCGCTCTCAATCGTGTGTGCCGTGGTCGTCTTCACTTCCACGATGACCTCTGGCGTCTTGTCTTGGTAGTTCGCTGGCAGACCGTCGAACGACACCATCAAACGCTCTTTGAGATACTGGAACTCTGGTGTTACGAACTCCTGCCCGAGGATTCGACCCGCCTCGGCGAGCAACGGCGCCTCGAGGAGGTTGCCTCGACGCATCGCCGCAGTTTCTTCCTTCACGGTGGGCGGCGTGATTTTGTCGAAATACAACTCGCCTCTGGTGCGCCACGGCGAAACACCCAACAGCACTGGGATGTCCGATGCGCCGAATACGCATCGCCCGTTGTGCCGCCATCGGTTCTCGAGCCACTGCTGGCTCCCGTGCTTCGGTTTTGGAATCATCGTGAATGTCATGGTTTTCTCCCGTTTCGGTTGTTGAGGTTCATTCAAGCGGAGGGGTGTTGCACGGTTTCGACGAACTCGTCCTCGGCGAGCATGCGCTCGGGCAGGTAGAAGTCGTCCTTGGTGCGTTTCTTGTTGGGGCGGCGGAGCGGAACGAGGTGAATCCTGACGCCCATCGGCACGGTCTTGAACCAGTCCATCGCCTCTTCACCGTTGGCGAACGGTCCGAACAGGGCATCGTGACCATCGGGCTGATAGACGACTGCAACGAGGGCGGTGTGCTTGTATTTGGCGACGAAGAACTGTCGCTCATCCTCGAAATCCGCCCAATCCATTGACCCTCCTTTAGTTGTTGGGGACAATCATAACACGGTCAGGGACCTGATGCAACCTTTCGGCAGGACACAAACCTGCCCCACTGAGTTGTTCTTCAAGTCGAGAGTACCAGCAACGACCACAACGGTGTCCGTCGACTGCACGAGGTATCCGATGGTTCGCATGAGCAACGGCTGAATGTCGTCTTCGGCGAGAGGATAGTCAATCCAAGTCTCCGTGTGGTCCCAGATGTCTTCCCACACGACACACACCGCCTTGGCGGCAACCTCAACCTTGTCGACACCCTTCACGGAATCAAGAAGTTGCGAATACTCGTCCACGGTAGACAGCCTCCCCGTTGATGATTTGGATGATTTCATACGACCATCTGCCGTTCGGCAGTTCGGTCACTACAGCCATTCCTTGTTGCCATGACTCGAAACGCTGAATGGGCATGCCACTCTCGTCTGTGCCAGATTTCGTCGAGGGAACTGCACCGTCGACCCTGCACAAGCACCCCGGCGAGAAAGCCACGACCTGCTCCATCTTCTCGGCGACCTCGTAGGTTTCCGAGTGGACCGAGATGCGGTGGATGTGACCCTGCACGAACGACTGGCGCTCGTTCTTGGCGACCTTCACGACATCGAGACGCTCACCGTGAATCGCATACAGCGGAGTCTGACCGTTGGCGCCTCGGGCAATCCTGAAGCGGGCGGCGGGATAGGCGCCGTGGTATTCAACCGACAGTTCCTCGAGTCTGAGAAGGAACGGGATTGACAGCACAGGGAAACTCTCGGGCATGTTGGCTTGCCGTAGTCGCATCGCCGCCATAGCGTTCCGAGCCACCGCCTTGCCCAAACGGTCGTCGTGGTTGCCGCCAAGGAGAACGATGTGGCAGAACTCTCCGACAGTAGCCCTCTGTTCCGCCAAAAACTTGTGCCCCCTGTCGATGGATGGTTGGGTCGTCAACACAAACTCTGGCAACACCAAGAACTTGCTCGACCACTCTGGGAGGTCAATGTAGTCACCCAAGTTGACGACCACATCTGGTTTGATGAATCGCATCACTTGAAGTGCCACAGCCATCGCCCGTTCGTCGTGCATCGGCACCAGCGAACCGTCACTCAAACGCCTGAAACCGATTTGAGGGTCGGGCAACACCACGGTCACCTTCGCATCGTCGGTCCTCGGCTTGAACGGCGTGTACCTCACGGTCGTCGGTGCGGCAGGTTGAACCACTGGATACTGCGGCGGCTGTTCCCAAGCGGGAGACAGAACAACGGAAGCCAAGTCCACTAACTCCGCCTCGCCCTCAGGATTCTTCAAGAACCCCTGCCAGACGCTCAGTTTGTCGATGCGCCCGATGTCCTCTGGGTCGATACCCGACCGCTCGAGAAGTCCCAACAGTTTCCCCAACTTGTCTCTTTGGGACAGAGGTTGCCGTTGCAGTTCTTCCTCGAGGCTCACGAAGTTTTCTTTCTGGTGCGCTTCATGTAGGCACGAACCTGATGTTTCGTTATCGGGTGACCGTGCTTCGTCAATGTTGCGGCAAGCCACTCATACGAGTAGATGCGGGTACTTCTCATGCTCGGGTCCGAGTTCTTCGCTTCAATCTTTGCGAACACGGAATCCAAAGCCTTGCGTTCAGCGTCGGTCAAACTGCCGAGAATCTGAAGCATCCTGCCCTCTGGACTCCACTCGGTGGTCAGTTCAGCCTCGAGCGGTGACGGCGCCTTTTCCTTTTGCACGGTTCCTCCTGTAGGGAAGACTTTACACGGTACCCCGAGCATGGTCGGTGATGTGTCCGTCTATCTTGTCCTCGACCTTTTCGACCATCTCCTCCACCCTGTCAACCGAATCAACCAGATGGTCCAGTTTTTCCTGCACCTTGCCGTGGTCTACCCTGTTCTCCTTGCGAGCCGCAAACACCTGCTGAAGAACCGCCGCAAAGCCAGCCACGACAGCCACAACGACAGAGGCAATGCCAGCGTCCACGACACTACGCCTTTCCAGCGAACCATACGATGTGCCAAGGCTCCGAGTCCAACTCGTGACAAAACCCGTACTTCAGTTCGTTCTCAATCATCCAATCAAGGATTGTGCCAGAGGCGTAAGCCACATCGCATGCCAACCCAAGGTTATGCCAAGACTTGCCAGGCGCCGCCAAATCAGCCAACCGCTCCGATTTCTTGTACCACCTGACGCCATCCCAAATCCTCGTCGAGGCGCCGACAATCGGTTCCCGTTGATACCGCTGAAGAAACGCCCGAGCCTGCATCTCATACGACCTGTAGGTATCGCCAGATGATGTGGGTCGTAGATTCACCCCGTCCTGTCGAGCCGCCTGTCGCATCACCGTCCACGCTTCAGCCGCCTCGACATACAACGACCCAAACGGTTTGATGGGCTTGAGCAACTCGTCGGGTACGAACCCGTGCTTCACACCTCTCAACGGGCGTGGCACAACGATTTTCCGTTTGGGCAAACGCATCAGCGTCGCCTACTTCGACGGCTTGGCGGTCTTCTTGGACGGCTTGACTGGCTTGGCGACTTCCTTCATCTTGCCGAAGCGATAGTCGGTGGGGTCAAGCCAAGTGATAACCAGCGGGATGACGGCGGCAACACCAGCCGTCCAAAGCGTCTCAAGGTCGGTTTCTCCAGCAAGCCACAAGGTTGCGACGGCGGCGAGGAACACCTTTGACCACGACTTCAACATTTCTTGGTGGTCTTTTCGCATCTTCTTCCAAAGGTCCATGTGAATCTCCTGTTTCCGCCAACACTAGGGATGTCACACACCCCACGGAATCAACCCCGCTCGACTAGGCGAGATAGTCGTCGTCCAGATTCCCTCTGGTCAAAGAATCCAGAACGAACTCGAAAGCCATGCTGGCAATCTCAATAAAAAACCGTAGCGCCGACCCGAAAAGGCTTGTGCTACTGGGCGAAACGGAACTACCTACGAGCAAGACTCATCACCACAGGGCGATGATACTCGTCGCATCCGTTCCCGTCGACTTTACTACCTTGACCCGAATCGGCAACACGGTGCCCGCTGGTACATCGACGAAGGTGACCTCGCCGCTGTCCTGCATCGTCACTGCGACATCACCAGCACCGCCGACATACAGCGCACGAGTGACGAACCCCAGTTCGTTCGTGTTGTGTGGCGTGACCGAAGCCGCCCTTGTGAGTGGGCTGAAGTCCTGTGTCTGGAACCTGCTGAAACTATCTACTGCTGGCATGATTTTCTCCTGTTGCTACTTTTGTGGTCATTCGGCTACTTCGGTGGCAGGTGAAACGAACACATCATTCTCGGCATCGTAGAAGTCACCGATACCTGCGTACTTAGAACGAAACCCTGCCGAATAACTTGTTTGTTTCCATTCGCCTGCGAGACCTAGCGAAGCGATGAACGCCTGACCGATAGGTTCGCTCTCAGGGAAGTTGCCGCCGCCGCAGTCATCGTTGCTTACGACGATTACCTGTGCGACGGTATCGCCGTTCAGTAGTGCGAAGTGTGCCATCGTCAGACCTTGAACCTTACGAGAACGATGCCCGAACCGCCAGCCCCAGGTGTGCCGTAAGTATCTGTGCCACC
>Ga0214917_10001268_pt1 | contig 32651 bp, 32 predicted proteins | sample LL_1208_BB_MetaG_FD_177983 | JGI IMG/M metagenome (GOLD analysis project Ga0214917, IMG submission 177983) | Freshwater microbial communities from Lake Lanier, Atlanta, Georgia, United States - LL_1208_BB | ecosystem: Environmental > Aquatic > Freshwater > Lake | place: USA: Georgia | collected... | reverse complement strand
CGCCCAATATTGTGGAGAGCAAGTCGGTCAAGTTGTACCTGAACAGTTTGAACAACACCCGTTTTGCGGATGCCCAGACGGTGCAAAACACCCTGCGCGCCGATTTTAGCGAGGCAGTGTGGCGGGGTGCAGAGGCCAAGGGCACGGTGGGCGTCAAAATTATCTCGCCCGAGTTTTTTGACCGTGAACCGGTGCATGAACTCGATGGCCTGAGCCTGGACCGTTTGGACATTGAATGCACCCACACCCAGCCTGCCCCCGAGTTGCTTGGGGTTGCCGCCCATGAAAGTCCCGTCACCGAGGTATTGGTGAGCCACTTGCTAAAAAGCAATTGCCTGGTCACAGGGCAGCCCGATTGGGCCAGCGTGCAAATTCGCTACAGCGGCAACCCTATCGACCAAGAGGGGCTGTTGCAATATTTGGTGAGCTTTAGAAACCACAACGAATTTCACGAGCAGTGTGTGGAGCGCATCTTTACCGATATTTGGCGCCAGTGCCTCCCGACCAAGTTGGCGGTATATGCCCGCTATACCCGCCGTGGGGGGGTGGACATCAACCCCTTTCGAACGAGCTACCCGCAACCCTTGCCAGCTAATACACGGCATGCGAGGCAGTAGTTAGGTACTCAGTGTGATGCCTCTATAGAGTGGGAATAGTTTCAAGTCGGCTCGTAAGTTAAGTTGCCTGCGGAAAAGTGCCCGGCAACAAAATGGCCTTGTCTACGTTTTGAATATTCGTGTGGCCGCAAAAGGCCATGGTGATGTCCAGCTCTTTATGGATGATTTGTAAGGCTTTGCTTACCCCCGCTTCACCCATGGCGCCAAGGCCGTAAGCCATGGCGCGGCCCACCATGGTGCCGCGTGCTCCCAAGGCCCAAGCTTTAAGCACGTCTTGACCGCTGCGGATGCCGCCATCCATCCACACTTCCAGCTTGTGGCCCACGGCGCCCACTATGGCGGGCAGGGCTTCAATGGTGGAGGGCGCGCCGTCAAGTTGCCGTCCGCCGTGGTTGCTCACCACAATCGCATCGGCCCCGTGTTGGGCGGCCAACAAGGCGTCTTCGACGTCCATGATGCCTTTGAGAATAAATTTACCCCCCCAGCGCTCTTTAACCCAAGCTATGTCTGCCCATGAGAGGGTGGGGTCAAACTGCTCGTGCGTCCAGGACGAAAGTGAGTTCATGTCGGTCACGGCCTTCACGTGGCCCACCAAATTGCCAAATGTGCGCCGGCGCGTGCCCAGCATGCCCAGACACCAGCGGGGCTTGGTGGCCAAGTTGATCAGGTTGGCTAAGGTGGGGCGGGGTGGGGCAGTCAGGCCGTTCTTAAGGTCTTTGTGCCGTTGTCCAATCACCTGAAGGTCTAGGGTGAGCACCAGTGCGCTGCAACGGGCGGCTTTGCAGCGGTCAATCATGCGGGCCATGGCCTCGCGGTCGCGCATCATGTAGAGCTGAAACCAAAACGGCGCGCTGGTGTGCTCGGCAATGTCCTCTATCGAGCAAATGCTCATGGTGGAGAGGGTGAAGGGAATGCCAAATTTTTCGGCGGCGCGTGCGGCGTGGATTTCGCCATCGGCGTGCTGCATGCCGGTGAGGCCCACAGGGGCTATGGCTACGGGCATTTTGGCGGCTTGCCCTACCATGCTGACGGCAGTGCTGCGGTTGTCCATGTTGACCGCCACCCGCTGGCGCAATTTGATTTTTTGAAAATCGCTCTCATTGGCGCGGTAGGTGCTTTCGGTCCACGAACCCGAGTCGGCATAGTCGTAAAACATGCGGGGCACCCGTTTTTGAGCCAGCAAGCGCAAGTCTTCAATGTTGGTGATGACGGTCATGGTGGTGCGCTCCAGAAAATGGCGGTGTCAGCAGTGCCCAGCGGTGCCGCAACCTTGCTCGGGGGACATCAATTCAATTTTGGGAGGCGGGCCCTTGAAGGTTTCGGTGCTGGTGTCATAACCAGCCGTTTGCAAAAACGCCACCAGGCCAGCATCCATGCTGGTGGCGTGCACCGGGAACCACTCGGCCAAGGCTTCCAGCATGTTGGAAATCAGGTGGATGTCGCCCTGCTGCGCGCGGCGCTCCACTTCTTTCATCACTTCCAACACGTTGCGGTGTTCAGAAAAATGGCAATGCCCAGCATTGAGTCCGGCTGCGAGCATCCAACGCTCCTCCTGGCCAAAGTGCTCCACAGTGTGGGCCACCAACTCCCTATACAAGTCAAGTTGCGCCGAGCCTTGCGCCGCACCGGTTTGTTGGTAAAGGTCAATAAATTCTTGGTGGGTAAGATCGGTTTTGGCATCGTTTAAAAGCAAAACGTCGGACCATTGCAGCTGGGTGATGTCGGTTTGGGTTTGCATGTTTTTGAGTAATTTCGGCTGGACTTAAAGACTTAGTTATTGAGTATGACATTGCAATTTGTTCATTGCGCTGCCGAATCGGCGCAATCCAGTCGATCTAGAACTGCCAATGCCTTGCCTACATCACCAGTGGCAGCCATGGCTCGGAAATGGTTTTCAGTGTCCCACGCAGCAAGTGCATGAGCACTGAGCTGTTCCACCAGTTTGTTCATAGAAAGACCCCGGCTTTGCGCTAGCGACTTGAGTCGCTGAACCGTATCGTCAGGCAAGCGTATGGTCAAAGTACTCATTGAAGTTCCTCCAGAAATTTCGCGGGGCTTAGGACCCGCAAGTTTTCAAATCTCAACTCTCCGTCACGTAAATCTTTCAAATTGTGGGTGATGATGCATTGCGCTCCGCCAGCCAGTGCCAACTCGATCAAGTGGTTGTCACCTTCATCAGGCAAGTTCGGCCGCCACCCGTAATACACTGAAACCCAGCGCCCTTGGCGGGCAAGGGCAGCCAGCAGGTTGTGCCTGTCGTCAGCTGTGGTGGCATCCCCCCACACAGGGCGGCCCAGCAAATCTTGGTATTCCAACCAAAGGGCATTGCCAAACAAGGGCCTCAAACTGCCGCTTAGTGCCAGCCGCAACACGGCACGGGACGCCCCACCGCCTGAGCGCAGACCTGCAACGAACACATTGGTGTCAATGACAACCGGGATCATGTTGACAGCATATACGCTGTCATTCAATGAGGCAAGCTCTTTTGGGCTTTAACCTAAACGGTGACGATGCCGTGCAATTTGAGCTGCCACTTGTGCAGGCGCTGTGCCACCAAGGGTATTGCGGGCGTTTAAAGAGCCGCGCAGGCTGAGCACGCTAAACACATCGGCCTCAATCTGGGGGTGGAAGCTTTGCAAAGTGCTCAAGGGCAATTCAGACAGGTCCACGCCTTGGGCTTGCGCGGTTTTGACGGCGTGGGCCACGGCCTCGTGGGCATCGCGAAAGGGCAGGCCCTTTTTAACCATGTAGTCGGCCAAGTCGGTGGCCGTGGCGTAACCTTTAAGCGCGGCTTGCTCCATAGCCTGTGGATTAACAGTCAAGCCGCCGTTGCGCTGGCCTTGGGCGTCCAGTTGCCCGCCCACCATCTCGGCAAAAATGCGCAGGGTGTCTTTTAAGGTGTCTACCGTGTCAAACAAGGGTTCTTTGTCTTCTTGGTTGTCTTTGTTGTAGGCCAAGGGCTGGCCTTTCATGAGTGTGATCAGTGCCATTAAATGCCCCACCACGCGCCCGGTTTTGCCGCGCGCAAGTTCGGGCACATCGGGGTTTTTTTTCTGGGGCATGATGGAACTGCCCGTGGTGAAGCGGTCGGCAATTTTGATGAAGCCAAAGTTTTGGCTCATCCACAAAATCAGTTCTTCGCTCAGGCGGCTGATGTGCACCATGACCAAGCTCGCCGCGGCGGTGAATTCAATGGCAAAGTCGCGGTCGCTCACCGCATCCAGGCTGTTTTGACATATTTGGGGCTCGCCATGCTCGTCCACCATACCCAAGGTTCGCGCCACGCGCGCTCGGTCCAGAGGGTAGGTGGTGCCTGCGAGCGCCGCAGAGCCCAAGGGCAGGCGGTTGACGCGTTTGCGTACATCAGCCAAGCGCTCGGCGTCTCGGGACAGCATTTCCACATAAGCCAACAAATGGTGCGCAAAGCTCACCGGTTGAGCCACTTGCAAGTGTGTAAAGCCCGGAAGAATGACATCTATGTGGCGTTCGGCCACGTCCAGCAGGGCGCGTTGCAGGTCGGTCAGCAAGCCTTGGAGCACATCAATTTCACCGCGCAGCCACAAGCGAACATCGGTGGCCACTTGGTCGTTGCGGCTGCGGCCGGTGTGCAGGCGCTTGCCCGCGTCGCCCACCAGTTGTGTCAGGCGTGCTTCGATGTTCAGGTGCACATCTTCTAGGTCCAACAGCCATTCAAACTTGCCAGCGGCAATGTCTTGGCTGATTTGGTTCAGGCCCCGTTGAATATCTTGAAGGTCTTGTGCTGAGATGATGTCTTGGGCAGAAAGCATGTCGGCATGCGCCAAACTGCCCTCAATGTCTGCTTGCCACAGGCGTTGGTCAAAGGCTACGCTAGAGGTGTAGCGCTTGACCAGGTCGCTCATGGGCTCTGAAAACAGCGCCGACCACGCCTTGGATTTTTGATCGAGTTGGTTGCTTGACATAGGTCGCCCATTATCCGCGCAGCCAAAATGGGGCTCTGAGAGAATCCACACCGATGAATTTGACGATCGACAACCCAGAAACCAGGCTAGGCCCCAGATTGCCCAAAGTGATTGTGACCCGTGCTCCAGACGAGTCCAAGTCTTGGTCTGTTGGGTTGCTTGCGGCGGGTTACGAGGTGGTGTCTTTGCCGCTCATTCATATTCAGCTGGCTCCAGACCCGGTTGCGATTGAAGCCGCAGCCCAGCAGCTGAGCACCTACCGGGCCGTAATGTTTGTCAGCGCTCATGCTGCAGCGGGTTTTTTGTATGGGGCTGTCCCAGCGTTGGAGCCTGTATTTCAAGCACGTCAAATCCGAGCCTGGGTGACCGGGCCCGGGACGCGACAAGCCCTGATGGCGATGGGGATCGATGCCACATGCATAGACGCTCCAGCGCACGACGCCCCACAGTTGGATTCTGAGTCGCTTTGGCAGTCTGCGGGCCATCATTTGGTGGCGGGCGATCGTGTTTTGATTGTGCGGGGTACTGATGAGGCACCCTATGCGTCTTTTGCGGGACCGGCAGTGGGTATGGGGCGCAACTGGCTGGCCGAGCGCATTCGGCAAGCGGGTTGTGAGGTGGATTTTGTAGTGGCTTATGCGCGCTTAAAGCCGCGTTTTACGCCCGACCAGGTGCGGCAGGTGCAGCAGTGGGCGGGCGACGGAACGGTGTGGGTGCTCAGCAGCACCCAGGCTGTGATGAATTTGCAGGCGGCTTTGCCCGATCAGGTATGGTCTTATGCCAAGGCCTTGGTGACCCACCCCCGCATTGAGGACGCAGCCCGCCAGGCTGGTTTTGTAAGGGTTGTCCAGTGCAAGCCCGTGTTGGAAGAGTTGTTGAGCTCTCTACAATCTTTGCATTGAGCCCTTACTTCATAAGCCCCTGTGCATCCACCCCATTCACCACCGCCCCAGCAGGTTGAGCAGCCTTCTCAAACAGCTCAACCTGCAGAGTCTCTAGGCGAAGCCACTCGCGAAGAAGCCTTTGTTCCTCAAGGTAAGGCCGGCATGACTGGCCGCATTCCTGGCATTTCCAAATGGGGGGTAGCTGTGGGCGCATTGGCTGCGCTGGGCGTGATGTTGTCCCTGATCTTGATGCAACGACTCTCGGTGACTCAAGAGCTATTGGCTCGGCAAAGCCAAGATTCAGGGGCCAGTGCCTTGGAGGCCAAAACCATCGCCCGCCAAACCCAAAGCCAGCTTCAAGATTTAACTGCCCGACTTTCGGTTCTGGAGGTGCGCTTGAGCGAGGTAGCCCTTCAAAGAACCCAACTGGAAGAGCTGATGCAGAGTTTGTCCCGTTCTCGGGACGAAAACTTGGTGGTGGATATTGAGTCGGCGATTCGTTTGGCTCAACAACAAGCGCAGCTGACGGGCAGCCTGGAACCCTTGTTGGCAGCCTTGAAATCGGCTGAACTGCGTGTGCAGCGTACGGCTCAGCCCAGGTTGGCTCCCCTACAACGCGCGATTGCCAAAGACCTGAGCCGCATCCGCTCCACTCCTTTGTCTGACACCCCAGCCTTACTGGTCAAGTTGGATGAATTGGTTCGACTGGTGGACGAGCTGCCCTTGGCCAATGCTGTATCTACCTTGCAAGCGGGTCGTGCGGTAGCCGCCTTGAAGCCACGCACAGAAGACAATTTTTCAAGTTGGTGGGAGCGCAGCTGGAATTTGGCCCTGAAAGACTTTTGGGCCGAGGTGAAAGATCTGGTTCGCGTTGGCCGTGTGGAGTCGCCTGAGTCCGTGCTGTTGTCGCCTGAGCAGTCGTTTTTTGTACGAGAAAACTTAAAGCTCAAAATGCTCAACGCTCGGTTAGGCATATTGGCGCGCCAGTTGGAAACCTCCCGCACCGACCTCAACGCTGCGGCTTATGTGATGCAAAACTACTTTGACCCTGGCTCCCGCAAAACGCAATCCGCGCTGAGTTTGGTGCGGCTCATTCAGTCACAGACTCACAACCTGGAACTGCCGCGAGTGGACGAAACCTTGGCGGCACTGGCTACAGCTTCTGCTGGCCGATGACATAGGCTTAACGGGTGCAGTTTCATGCGTAATTTGATTGGCTTGATTGCCCTGACCGCTGTGGCGGTGGCTGCAGCACTTTTTGCCGGCAACAACCAAGCCACTGTGACGCTGTTCTGGCCGCCTTACCGCGTGGATATGTCCCTGAATTTGCTGCTGCTGTGCTTGGTGGGCGTGTTTATGACGGTGTATGTGGCCATGCGGGCCCTGTCTGCCATCACCTCATTGCCAGCAGAGGCCCGCCGCTGGCGCTTGCAGTATTTGGAGCGCAGCTTGCAGCAGGGCATGTTGGACGCCTTGTCGCATTTGGCAGCGGGCCGATTTATCAGGGCCCGCAAGGCGGCCGAGTCGGTGTTGGAGCAAGACGCAGCGCTCACGCAAAGTGAACATCCGTTGCCCTATTCCAACCGTTTGAGGGCCATGGCCCATTTATTGGCAGCTGAAGGCGCGCATGCTTTGCAAGATGTTGCTGCCCGGGATGCGCATGGCAAGCAGGCCCTGGGTCAAGCAGCTGGTACCAGCAGAGCCGATCAAGAAATTCGAGAAGGTTTACAGCTGAGGTCGGCAGGGTGGTTGGTTGATGATCGCGATTTTCGTGCCGCGTTGCAGCAGCTTGAAGATTTACCCCAAGGCGCCGCGCGCAGAACTCTGGCATTGCGCTTGCGTTTTAAAGTGGCGCGTCAAACCCAGCAGACCTTGGTGGCATTGGAAACCGCACGGTTGTTGGGCAAGCACAGGGCGTTTTCAGAAGCTGCTGCCCAAAGCCTGTTGCAAGGCTTGGCCTTGGAGCATTTGGCTCGTGCCGTCGATTCTGCGCAAGTGGCGCTGGCTTGGAGCCAGTTGCACCCCAGCGAACAAGCCTTACCCGAAGTGGCTTTGAGCGCCGCTGAACGAAGCCTGAAATCTGGTGGATCGGCTGCGCAGGCACTGAGTTGGCTGCTGCCTTTGTGGGAACAGCTGGTGGCCGAAAATCCTACTCTGGAATTGCCTCACCGCCAACGCCTCATCGGTACGATGAGCCAATGTTTTTTGGTGGATCGCCCTGAGCCGGATCGGCTTTGGTTGTCGCGCATTGAGGCTGCTCAACTGACGCAGCCCGCAGAACCTGACTTACAGTTGATTTACGGGGTCGTTTGCTGGCGCTTTAGCCTTTGGGGCAAAGCGCTGCAGATGGTGCAACAGGCAGCTTCCAAGCTGCAAGACCCCTCATTGCGCTTCCAAGCCTGGTCGATGTTGGCTCAAATGGCCGAACATCGCCAGGAGACTCAAGTCGCTTTGGAGGCTTGGAAGAAAGCAGCTACGCAGCGCAGTTAGATCTGGGATGCTTCATTCGATGCCTGATCAAAAGGCAAGTTCAGATTGCGCAAATCTTTGCGGGTTTCAACCAATACCAGCGGTCCTTCTTCGACGACGACGGCGGCCGCACGAACGCGGGGCACATGCACAGGTTTAGGCTCTGCGGCAATGGCGGCTTGAACGGCGGACACCTTGACGGGGTCCGAGTTCACCCACTCCAAGCCCGCTTGATGCGAAATGTCGATCAAGTGGGGCAATGGAAGTTCAAACGTCAGAACCTTGGGCATGCTCAGCGCTGCGGATGGTGCAACCAAGGGTGCAGCAGCTGTTGAGGCAGGTGATGCTGCAAATGACGGTGAAGCAGTCGCAACAGACATAGGCTCATCCCTGTCTGAAGGTGCGGAAGTCGAGACAGGCGCAGGTTGAACTGTGTTTATAGGCGCTGAAAAATCAATAGATGTCGCAACTTGTTCTTGAGTTGACCCAGTTTGATTTACATCCACATCAGATTCGTCTGCGCGGGGCTGGCGTTCATTTCGCTCAGCTCGCTCACCTCGCTCACGTCGGTCGCGTCCATATCGATCGCGTGAGCGGCGTGGACGGCCAGAGCCGCTTTCAGTGACTTGCTCCGAGCCTTCCGTGTGTTCAGAACCTAGGTTGCGATCTGAAGCCTGATCTATGCCAGGCATCGGCATTTGGGCCGTCTGAAGGGCTTCTGCTTCGCGAGGTTCTCCTGAGTCTCTGCTAGCCTGATCCGAGCTGGAACGTGAGCCGCGTCCACCACGTCCACGACCTCTGCCTTCTGTGCGGGGCGCGCGCTCGCCACGGGCTTCCTGACCATCCATTGCAGTTTGGGGTTCTGCGTCAGGGTTGGATTTATCGGCTGTGACCGGGTTGCGATCCTCTTCGCCTCGAGCACGAGGGCTGCGGTTGCTAGTACCGCCGTTACCACTATTGCCGCTACGACCGACCGAGCGTCCATTACGCCCGCCTCGGCCTCTGCCAGCACCACTGCCTTCAGTGCGTTCGCCGCTTGGCCGACGCCCGCTGCGTTCACCAGTGGGCGGTGCGTTGTGGGCTGCAGAAGCTAGGTCTGTGGGCTGAGCTGTGTTGCCGGCAAACAAGCCTTTGAGCCAAGCCATGAACCCTTGGGAGGGCTTATCGGCGGCCACTTGGGGCGCAGGTGCGCGCGCAGCGCTGGGTGCAACCGGCACCACAGGCGCTGGAGCGTCAGGCAGGACACCCTTGATCAGCGGAGTTTGCTTGTTGGTGGGCTCTTGCGAGCGGCGGGTGATGGTGTCGTTGTCATCAAGATCTTCGGCCATTTGGTAGCTGGCCTCGATATTGTCCAAACGGGGGTCGTCATGCTTCAAGCGGTCCAAGCGGTAGTTGGGTGTTTCGAGCGACTTGTTGGGCACCATCAGCACATGAATGCGCTGCTTGAGCTCAATTTTGGTGATTTCGTTGCGCTTTTCGTTCAGTAGGAAAGAAGCCACATCCACCGGTACCTGGCAATGCACTGCAGCGGTATTGTCTTTTTGGGATTCCTCCTGAATGATCCGCAAAATTTGGAGGGCTGAGCTTTCGGTGTCGCGGATATGGCCAGAGCCGCCACAGCGTGGGCAGGGAATGGAGGCACCTTCGCTCAGGGCTGGACGCAGCCGCTGGCGACTCATTTCCATCAGACCAAACTTGCTGATGGTGCCAAATTGCACGCGCGCGCGGTCCTGGCGCAAGGCATCGCGCAAGCGGTTTTCAACCTCGCGGCGGTTTTTGCTTTCTTCCATGTCAATGAAGTCGATCACGATCAGGCCCCCCAAGTCGCGCAGGCGCATCTGGCGGGCCACTTCGTCAGCAGCTTCGAGGTTGGTGCGGGTGGCGGTTTCTTCAATGTCGCCACCTTTGATGGCGCGGGCAGAGTTCACGTCCACACTCACCAACGCTTCAGTGTGGTCAATCACGATGGCGCCGCCGCTGGGCAACGTGACGGTGCGGGCATAGGCCGATTCAATCTGGTGCTCAATTTGAAAGCGGCTGAACAGCGGCGCGTCGTCGCGGTAGCGCTTGACCCGCGCTGCATGCTCGGGCATGACGTGCGCCATGAATTGCTGCGCTTGGTCGAACACGTCGTCGGTGTCGATCAGGATGTCGCCGATGTCGGCATTGAAGTAGTCGCGAATGGCGCGAATCACCAGGCTGGATTCTTGGTAAATGAGGAAAGCGCCTTTACCCGCTTGGGCAGCACCGTCAATGGCGGTCCAGAGCTTGAGCAGGTAATTCAGGTCCCATTGCAGTTCGGGGGCAGTGCGGCCAATGCCTGCGGTGCGGGCAATGATGGACATGCCGCCGGGGTATTCCAGTTGGTCTAAGGCTTCTTTGAGTTCGGCACGGTCGTCGCCCTCAATGCGACGGCTGACGCCGCCGCCACGGGGGTTGTTGGGCATGAGCACCACATAACGGCCCGCCAGTGACACAAAGGTGGTGAGTGCGGCGCCTTTGTTGCCGCGCTCTTCTTTTTCAACCTGAATGACCAGTTCTTGGCCCTCTCGAATCACATCTTGGATACGCGCCGAGCTGACAGAAACCCCCGACTGAAAGTACTGTTTGGATATTTCTTTAAAGGGTAAAAAGCCGTGGCGCTCTTCACCGTAGTCCACAAAACAAGCTTCCAAGGACGGTTCCACCCGGGTCACCACCGCTTTGTAAATATTGCCTTTGCGCTGCTCTCGGCCTTCGATTTCAATTTCGTAGTCGAGAAGCTTTTGTCCATCCACGATGGCCAAACGACGTTCTTCCGTTTGCGTGGCATTGATCAGCATGCGTTTCATTTCAGTTCCTTCCAAGGGCACAACAGCCCAACAACACAAGCCCTAAAGGGCTAGAGATGCCAGAAGCGACGAGATGAAACGGGGGAATTGCCGGAGAAATTCAGGTTCTTTTGAAGAGCCGAATCGTAGGCGCAGGGATGAAGGCGATTGGGTGAATGGGGGCCAAGGCGCGAACTGCAAATTCAGTGGGCCAAGTGGCAAAGCCTGATGTACGAGCAGGGGCGGATTCGGAGAACATAAGGCTCCATACCCCGTTGCATAAACCGCACAACCATACAAACATTTCGCTTAGATCCAACAGCCAGCCCGAGGCTGACCATTTTTAGGTATTCCGTATTTGAGTTTCATATCATCGACCGCAACCGGAAAACCCGGGGCATCGACCTTCCAGTGAAATGAGCGGGTTTGGTTAAGAGTCAGTGAACTAAACTCCAAACGAATCAACCACTTACAACACATCACTGGTGAGCAACATTATAGAGGTCAACCCAAATCGCGCAGTTCCTGCAAATTTGGGTCGGTCCGTGCCCCAGGTTCAATCCATGGCGATTGACGAAGATTCAAATGGGCAGCGACTGGACAACTTTTTGATTCGCCAGCTTAAAGGGGTACCCAAAACCCATATTTATCGCCTGATACGCAGCGGTCAGGTGCGCGTGAACAAGGCGCGGGCTTCGGCAGATACGCGGTTGCTGTCTGGCGACGTCGTGCGCATTCCCCCTGTGAGGGTCGCAGAGCGGTCGATCTCCCCGTCCATCAGTGCCGTGCCAGTTGCGCAATTTAAGGTGGTTTTTGAAGACGATGCCCTGCTGGTGATTGACAAGCCTGCTGGCGTGGCGGTGCATGGGGGCTCTGGCGTGAGCTTTGGCGTGATTGAGCAGTTGCGGCGCTCAAGGCCCGATGCCAAGTTTTTGGAGCTGATCCACCGGCTGGATAGAGAAACCAGCGGCCTTTTGATGATTGCCAAAAAAAGAAGCGCCTTGAAGCACTTGCAAGACCAGTTGAGAGAACGCGAGACCGGTAAAACCTATTTGGCTTTGGTGTCGGGACGCTGGCCTTTGAACAAAAAAGTGCTGGACAAACCTCTGCACAAATACCTGCTGGGTGATGATGAAGGCAGTGAGCGCCGTGTGAAAGTGGTGTCTAAAGACGATTCCAATGGCATGCGCGCCATCACCCTTGTCCAGGTGCGCCGCAGATCTGCCCCAACAACGCCGACGAAGGCTCCCAAGACAGCAATGCTTCCAGTCACAGAGCCCCAAGGGTTTGAAAAGGGCTTTTCGTTGTTGGAGGTCACCATCAAAACCGGGCGAACCCACCAAATCCGGGTGCATTTGTCCAGCGAGGGCTACCCCATTGCCGGCGATGACAAATATGGGGACTTTGGCCTGAACAAGGCGCTAGCAAGTCTCAAGGCTGACTTATCCAAGCCTGCAATGGCCCCTTTGAAACGCATGTTTCTACATGCTTGGCGGTTACAGTTCACACACCCCATTTCCGCAGAGCGTATGGAGCTTCATGCCCAGTTGCCTGAGGAGCTGCAACACTTTCTTTCGTTCGCCCTGCCCAGTGAGTTCAGAACCCCATAAGCCATCGTTAACGCCAATATCCGAACCCAAGGCACGCAAATTCGATTTGATCGTCTTTGACTGGGAAGGCACCCTTAGCGACCCCCGACTTTTGACACGCAGTTTGTTTGAGGGTGTTCTGCCCATGTTGCAGGATTTGAGGTCAAAGCACTGTTCAATAGCTGTGGCCACCGGTAAAAGTCGCGTGGGACTGAATGAGGCGCTGCTGGAGCTGGAGCTTAATGACGTGTTCCATGCGACCCGAACCGCAGACGAAACCTCCGGTAAACCTGATCCCCAAATGCTGCAAGAACTCATGAGGGAACTGGATGTGACACCTGAGCGCACCTTGATGGTGGGCGACAGCGTATATGACCTCGAAATGGCGGTCCATGCGGGCTGCTCAGGGGTAGGGGTGAGTTTTGGAAGCTCGTCTTCGGAGCTGACCAATAGACACAGGGAGGCTTTGAAGCGCGCGCCCTCTCTGTATCTGGCTCATTCCGTTCAGGATTTGCATCAATGGCTGGTGTTACATGTCTGAGGGTTTGCTTCCTTTGTGTAACTCTGCTGAGCTTGAAGAGCGAGGCTTAGCCGTGCCCTTTGACGTGGTGTATCAAGGACAAACCTGCCGTGCCTTTGCCATTCGGTTTGATGGCAAGCCCAAAGCATACTTAAACAGATGTAGCCATGTGGCCATGGAAATGGACTATCAGCCCGACCGTTTTTTTGATGCATCCGGTCATTGGCTCATGTGTGCCACCCATGGTGCGGTGTACGCACCTCAAACAGGGGCCTGCATGGGCGGCCCATGCCGTGGGGGATTGGTGGCTATTGATTTGACTGAGCGAGACGGCGTGGTTCACTGGCATACTGCACACAACCTCAAGCCCTTGGACTTTTAAAACTGCCCCTTATCACCCTTATGGATTCCTCAGACCCCCCCGATTCGCTCAAGGACCCATCCCGCCACGCTTCAGGCTGGGAGCGCGATGTGCTTGAAAAATTGGCTTTTGCCGCCTTGGAAGAGCAGCGGGCCAATCGCCGTTCGCGCTTGTGGGCCCGCCTGAGTTGGATGGCCTTGATTACCGTTGTGGTGGTCATTGGGTTGGATTTTGGGCGCTCTACCAAAGGAAGCTCCACTCCCCACACAGCTTTGGTGGAAATTAAGGGCGAAATTGCTTCTGAAGGCGAAGCCAGTGCAGAACTCGTGGTTTCCTCCATGCGCAGTGCCTTTGAAGATACGGGTGCTTTGGCCGTGGTGTTGCTCATCAACTCGCCTGGGGGCAGCCCTGTTCAGGCGGGCATCATCAACGATGAAATTTTGCGTCTGAAGGCCAAGCACAACAAGCCTGTGTATGCCGTGGTGGAAGAATCTGCGGCGTCTGCGGCTTATTACATTGCGGTCGCTGCCGACCAAATTTACGTCGACAAGGCCAGCATTGTCGGCAGTATTGGCGTGTTGATGGATGGCTTTGGGTTTACGGGGTTGATGGATAAATTGGGGGTCGAGCGCCGATTAATGACCGCAGGTGACAACAAGGGCTTTTTAGATCCTTTTAGCCCCCAAACCGACAAACAACGCCATTACGCCCAAGCCATGTTGAACCAAATTCACCAGCAATTCATCACGGTGGTGCGCAATGGGCGGGGTGAAAGGCTTAAAGAAACTCCGGAAATGTTCAGTGGATTGTTTTGGAACGGTCAACAAGCGGTAGAGCTGGGCTTGGCCGATGCCTTGGGCAATGTGGATTTTGTGGCTCGTGAAGTGGTCAAGGCCGAAGACATTGTGGACTACACCCGCCGAGACAATGTGGCCGAGCGCTTGGTTAAACGCTTTGGAGCCGCTATTGGTTCAGGCATGAGCTATGGCGCACTCAGTAGCGCGGGTGCTTGGCCCTCTGTTAAATGAGGTTTAAACAGTCTTTAACTGGTTTTTTTGTCTGGCTTTAGCGCCCAATGGCAAACACTGCTGGTGTGTGTTTGTCTACTTCAAAACCTTGTGTTTTCCATTCTTGGACGGAGGCACTGCGCTGCCAAGCATTCGCCAGCGTCAGCCCCACACTGACCGAGAGCACCGTTTGTGATTGCAAGGTTTTGAGCAATGCGGTCAATAAAGCATTATTGCGGTAAGGTGTTTCTATAAAGAGTTGAGTTTGACCCGTTTGCAAGGCGGTGTGTTCTAAGGCTTTTATTTTTTGGGTCCGCTCTGAGCTGTCTTGAGGCAAATAGCCCACAAACGCAAATTGCTGCCCCGACAAGCCGCTAGCGGCCAATGCCAGCAAGAGTGAACTGGGCCCCACCAAAGGCACGACCGGTATGTGAAGTTGGTGTGCCGCCCGAACCACTGAGGCTCCGGGGTCTGCAATGGCGGGCATGCCTGCCTCACTCATCAAGCCCATGTCGTGTCCTTTTAGAGCTGGCTCAAGCAAGTGTCGGGCGTCAAAAACAGCACCTGAAATTCCCGAAAAATCTCCTTTTTTGTGGATTTCTCTTGGCAGCTCGTTCAGGTGCTGCTCTTGAATGCTGTGCACCAGCGGTGTGACGTCATGAACACGCTTTAAGTACGCACGGGCGGTTTTGGCGTTTTCACAAATCCAATAGGCCAATGAACTGGCTGCTTGAAGCGTGCTCAGAGGCATCACGTCTTGAAGATCGGTCTTTATGTCGCAGGCAAAGTCCAAGGGCGCGGGAATCAAAAAAAGGCGCCCCTTGTTTTGTGGCAGGCTTGTAGTTGAGGCCATGACAATTCTGGTTTTTGGACTACCAAGGCTCATGATGACGGAATCGCAATACCTGCTTCGCGCAGCAAGCGGCAAGTGCGAATCAGCGGCAGGCCAATCAAGGCGGTGGGGTCGTCGCTGTTTATAGAAGCCAGCAAGCTGATGCCCAGCCCCTCACTTTTGGCGCTGCCAGCACAGTCATAAGGCTTTTCTAGCCTGAGATAGGTGTCAATCTCTTGGTCTGAAAGTTCACGAAACTTTACAGCTACAGAGGCCAAAGTTTGCGCTTCAAAACCAGAGGCTTTGCAAAACACCGCGACAGCGCTGTGAAACAAAACGGTTTGACCGCTCATTTGCCTCAGCTGAAGGCAGGCTTTGTCATGAGTTCCGGGTTTGCCAAGGGCCTGGCCCATTAAATCTGCCACTTGGTCAGAACCTATGACCACTGCTTGGGGGTGCCTCGAGGCCACAGCCTGGGCTTTGGCCAAAGCCAGGCGTGCAGCCAAAGCCATGGGTGTTTCGCCACTTAAAGGGCTTTCGTCCACATCGGGGCGTACCACTTCAAATGGAATATGCAGCCTAGACAACAGTTCTTTGCGGTAGGCGGAGCTGGAGCCCAAGATCACCTGGCGTTGTGACGTCCAGGCTGCAGGGTTGGCGTTGGGTGGGCTTAGGTGGGGAATGCTCATGAGTTCAATGGCTTGGTAACTGATTCTCTTACACTGGACTGATGCAAGTTTTTTTCGCCTCTTCAACCCCCAGGGCGCTGGATGTGCAGGCGTTTGCCTCAGAAAACGGGGTTTTGGACGGGGTAGATGCCATAGCGCTTTATCCGCGCCTGTCTGCAGACCTGCTGAAGCTTGATGAGGCAAGCCCAGATAGGGACTCCATCAAGGTTCATTGGCATGCTGAAGGCCAGTTGCTTCATAAATCCAGGGCCGCACCACAAGTGTGGTTGCACCTTGGGGCGCAAGTTACTTTGCCTATGACGTGCCAAAGGTGCCTGAAACCTGTGAAGTTGCTGGTTGAAGCAAAGCGTTCGTTCCGTTTCGTGGGCTCCGAACAAGAGGCTGAATTTGAAGACGATGAAGCGGAGGAGGATTTGCTGGTGTTGACCAAACGGTTTGATTTGCATGCGCTGGTGGAGGACGAACTTTTAATGGCCATGCCCATGGTGCCCATGCACAATACTTGCCCCGAGCCACAAATATTTACAGCGCAAGACCCCGACTTTGAGCTGCAAGAGGCGGCAGCCTCCCGCCCTTTTGCTGTGTTGGCAAGCCTGAAAGGCGATAAGCATTGAGGATTCATCACCATCTGGCGCTTGAGCTATAATTTCCGGTTTTCTGCACTGACTCAGACATTGTGTGTGTTACAAGATGCAGAGTTTTTCCACCCCTTACCCTATAGCTTTCATCAGGTTGCTTGGATTGCAGCCGATTTGATACGGAGTTCATCATGGCTGTTCAACAAAATAAAAAATCTCCTTCCAAGCGTGGCATGCACAGATCGCACAACGCGCTGAACGCACCCGGTATTGCGGTGGAGCCCACTACAGGTGAAATTCATCTGCGCCACCACATCAGCCCCACTGGCTTTTATCGTGGTCGTAAAGTTCTCAAGACCAAATCAGAAGCCTAATCGCTCTTATCTGCTGGGCCCGATGCTACCTGCCAGTAGCCTCGGGCTTTTTCTTTGGTGTGAAGTGAACCATGATCAGAATTTCTGTTGACTGCATGGGTGGCGATGTGGGGCCGGCAGTTACTCTGCCTGCTTGCCGTCAATTTTTAGACAGCCATCCCGATGCGCATGTGTTGCTGGTGGGTTTGCAGACCACGTTGGAATCTTTTCAACACCCTCGGAGCAAGCTGGTGGCCGCCACAGAAGTGGTGGACATGGACGACGACATTGAAACAGCCTTGCGTAAAAAGCGCAACTCTTCCATGCGGGTTGCCATCGAACAGGTCAAAGATGGCGCCGCTGACGCTGCCGTCTCTGCCGGCAACACTGGTGCCCTCATGGCCATTGCTCGCTATGTGCTCAAGACTATGGAGGGCATTGACCGTCCTGCCATTGCTACCCAACTGCCCAACACCAAGGGAGGCGCCACATTGGTACTGGACTTGGGTGCCAATGTGGATTGCTCTGCCGAGCATCTTTTGCAGTTTGCGTTCATGGGTTCTGCTCTTGCATCTGCTCTTACGGGGCGATCCAATCCTTCCGTGGGACTTCTGAACATTGGCGAAGAAGTCATTAAAGGTAGCGAAGTTATCAAAAAAGCAGGCGAATTACTTCGAACTGCTGCCAACTCCTCTCATCTGAATTTTTATGGCAATGTAGAGGGCAACGATATTTTTAAGGGCACGACCGATATTGTGGTGTGCGATGGTTTTGTCGGTAATGTGGCCCTAAAAGCCAGTGAAGGGCTTGCTTCCATGATCGGTCAGATCTTGAAGGAAGAGTTTTCAAAAACCATTTTTAGAAAACTTGCTGCTATTTGCGCTTATCCGGTTCTATCTTCGTTTAAAAATAGGCTAGACCACCGTGCGCACAACGGTGCAGCACTTCTGGGGCTGCGCGGTCTCGTTTTCAAGAGTCATGGTTCAGCCGATGCTTTTGCGTTCGAGCAGGCATTGAACCGCGCGTATGATGCATCCCAACATCAATTACTTGAACGGGTGCAGGCCAAGATTGCTGCCGTCCCCCCGACGGCCCATCAGTCCTAACCCTGATCGCATGCCCCTTTATTCACGCATCACGGGTACTGGCAGTTACTTGCCCGCCAAGAGGCTGAGCAATGCTGAATTGGTCAGTCAGTTGGCTGAGCAAGGTGTGGAAACCTCTGACGACTGGATTGTCGAGCGTACCGGCATTCAGTCGCGGCATTTTGCCCATGCTGACGAAACCTGCAGCGATTTAGCCTTTCATGCATGTCGCAAGGCGCTCGAAGCGGCTCATTGCCCAGCCCAAGAGATTGATTTGATTATTGTGGCCACGTCCACGCCCGATATGGTGTTTCCCTCAACGGCTTGCATTTTGCAAAACAAATTGGGTATTCATGGCTGCCCAGCGTTTGACGTTCAGGCCGTATGCAGCGGTTTTGTGTACGCCCTTACCATAGCCAATGCCTTGATATGTTCAGGCTCTGCCCGCAAGGCTTTGGTTGTGGGCGCTGAAGTGTTTTCTCGAATTTTGGATTTCAAGGACCGCACCACTTGCGTGCTTTTTGGTGATGGTGCGGGTGCGGTGGTGCTCGAGGCGTCTGACCAGCCTGGCATTTTGGCCAGTGATTTGCATGCAGACGGCCAATACGCTCGCATTTTGTGTACCCCCGGCCAGGTTTCTGGCGGCCAAGTGATAGGGAGCCCTCTGCTGCAAATGGACGGGCAGGCTGTTTTTAAATTGGCAGTGGGGGTGTTAGAAGATGCAGCCAATACGGTTTTGGCCAAAGCGCATAAAACATCTGAAGAACTTGATTGGCTGATTCCACATCAAGCCAATATTCGCATCATGCAAGGCACAGCCAAAAAGCTCAAACTGTCCATGGACCAAATGATTGTGACGGTAGACCAGCATGGCAATACTTCTGCGGCGTCCATTCCCCTGGCTTTGGATGTGGGAGTTCGGTCTGGGCGCGTCAAGCCTGGTCAGTTGGTGCTGCTTGAAGGTGTGGGGGGCGGCTTTACTTGGGGCGCGTTACTTTTGAATCTGTAAGCCCCTATTTTGTCAAGCGCCGAATCCCCTCATCATCATTTTTACGCCATATGAAATCCTTTGCTTTTGTATTTCCCGGTCAGGGCTCCCAGTCAGCAGGTATGTTGGATGCATGGGGCGAACACCCTGCCGTGGCAAAGGTGCTTCAAGAGGCATCAGACGCCTTGAGCCTCGACTTGTCAAAGCTTATTCGCGAGGGCTCTAAAGACGAGTTGGCTTTAACCACCAATACCCAGCCGGTCATGCTGGTGGCCGGTGTAGCGGCTTACCGGGCATGGATGAGTGAAACGGGTATTGTTCCGGCAGCAGTGGCCGGGCATTCCTTGGGTGAATATTCAGCCATGGTGGCCAGTGGCGTATTGAGTCTGGCTCAGGCTGTGCCACTGGTGCGATTGCGGGCCCAAGCCATGCAAGAAGCTGTTCCAGTTGGGCAAGGTGCCATGGCGGCCATATTGGGCCTTGAGGCCAGCCAGGTGTTGGTCGGATGTCAGCAGGCGGCAGCCAGCTTCGATCCACAAATTAGCGAGGTGGTGGAGGCGGTCAACTTCAACGACCCCTTCCAAACTGTCATTGCGGGCAGCAAAGCCGCAGTGGACAAGGCCTGCGAGGTACTTAAAGTCCTTGGTGCCAAACGAGCCTTGTTGTTACCGGTTTCGGCGCCCTTTCATTCCAGCTTGATGAGACCCGCTGCGGAACGTTTGATGCAGCGCCTACTGGAGCTTGAGTTCCAACCGCCCGTCATACCACTGATCAACAACATTGATGTTGCGGTTCAAACTGAGCCCCAAGCGATTCGAGAGGCTTTGTACCGACAGGCGTTTGGCCCGGTCCGATGGGTGGAGTGCGTGCAAGCCATTAAAGCGCGAGGCATTTTGAATGTGGTGGAGTGCGGCCCCGGCAAGGTGCTGGCGGGCCTCGTCAAGCGCATTGACCCTGAATTGACGGGTCTGCCTATGTTCGATCCTGCAACTTTGCAGGAAGTTAATAAACAATTGATGTAAGTTTGAGGTTTTTGCATGCAAGATAACCAATTGCAAGGTCGGCAATGGAAAGGTCAGGTGGCTTTGGTGACCGGTGCCACACGTGGGATTGGTGCGGCCATTGCGTTGCAGCTGGCTCAACAGGGCGTCAAGGTGGTGGGTACTGCGACCAGCGAGGCAGGTGCGGTGCAAATCAGTTCTGCACTTTCTGCTTTTGAGGTATGTCAAGGTGTTCAACTCAATGTGAATGACGCAGCAGCCTGCGAGGCGCTTGTGGACTCCTTGGTGCAAACCTTTGGGGGCGTTCAAATTTTGGTCAATAACGCGGGCATTACCCGCGACAACTTGGCCATGCGCATGAAAGACCCTGAGTGGGACGAAGTACTCGATACCAACTTGAGGGCGGTGTTTCGCCTGAGTCGTGCTCTTATTCGGTCCATGATGAAGCAGCGGTATGGCCGCATCATCAACATCACCTCGGTGGTGGGGGCCTCCGGAAACCCGGGGCAAGTCAATTACGCGGCGTCCAAGGCAGGTCTTGCGGGTATGACGCGCGCCCTCGCAAGGGAGTTGGCGTCTCGAAACATCACGGTCAACTGTGTAGCGCCTGGTTTCATACAGACCGATATGACCGCCCAATTGCCCGAAACCCAGCAAAAAATGCTGATGGACCAAATTCCGGCGGGTCATTTAGGCACCCCTGAAGATGTAGCACATGCGGTCTGTTATCTGGCTTCACCCCAAGCAGGCTATGTCACTGGGCAGGAATTGCATGTCAATGGCGGCATGTTCATGGCCTGACCGGGGTTCTACTAACAGACTCCTTTTTCAAGATGGCTAAAATCACCCCTTCTTTTACTACCCTTTGAGGGATACATGAGCGATATCGAAGCACGAGTTAAGAAAATCATTGCCGAGCAACTCGGCGTTGAAGAGTCACAAGTCACCAACGAAAAAGCATTCGTGGCGGATCTGGGAGCCGACTCCCTGGACACCGTAGAACTGGTGATGGCGCTTGAAGACGAGTTTGGCATTGAGATTCCTGACGAAGACGCTGAAAAAATCACGACCGTTCAAAACGCCATCGATTACGCGGTGGCCCATCCCAAAGCCTAAGCCCCTGCTTGGGCTTGCATAGCGTCTGCCCGCTCCTATAGATGTCACGTCGTCGCGTAGTGGTTACCGGCTTGGGCTGTGTCAGCCCAGTGGGGAACACGGTTTCTGAGTCCTGGTCCAGCCTTTTGGGGGGACGCTCTGGCATTGATTTCATCACGCACTTTGATGCCGAAGCCTTTGCCTGCAAATTTGCGGGCGAGGTCAAAGGCTTGGTTTTGGATGATTTCATTCCCCCCAAAGAAGCTCGAACCATGGATACCTTTATCCATTTCGGCATTGTGGCGGCCGTCCAGGCTGTTCAAGATGCAGGTTTGAAAACCGGCGCTGAGCTTACTGACGAGGAGGCTGTGCGCATTGGGTGTCTGATTGGTTCAGGCATTGGTGGTTTGCCCATGATCGAGGGCACCCACGCCGAATTAACGCAGCGGGGCCCCCGCCGCATTTCTCCGTTCTTTGTGCCGGCCTCCATCATCAACATGATTTCGGGTCATGTGTCGATGCGATTTGGTTTTAAGGGCCCTAATTTGGCCATTGCCACTGCATGCACCACTGGGCTGCACAGCATTGGGGCCGCTGGCCGAATGATTGAATATGGTGATGCCGATGTCATGATTGCTGGAGGTGCTGAAGCCACCGTGTCGCCCTTAGGCGTGGGCGGCTTTGCGGCCATGCGGGCACTCTCTACCCGTAATGACGATCCTAAAACGGCTTCCCGCCCTTGGGACAAAGACCGTGATGGTTTTGTGCTGGGCGAAGGGGCCGGTGTGATGGTGCTGGAATCTTACGAACACGCCGTGGCACGAGGCGCGCGTATTTATGCCGAATTGGGTGGCTTTGGTATGAGCGCAGATGCCGGTCACATGACTGCCCCCAGCATGGACGGCCCAAGGCGCGCCATGTTGAGCGCCATGTACAACGCGGGCGTCAATCCTCAAGATATCGATTACCTCAATGCCCACGGCACCTCAACGCCTTTGGGTGATGTCAACGAGACCCATGCCATCAAGGCAGCTTTGGGCGACCACGCGCATAAAGTGCTGGTCAATTCCACCAAATCCATGACCGGCCACTTGCTTGGAGGTGCGGGCGGTATAGAGTCCGTGTTCACGGTTTTGGCGCTCCACCATCAAAAAAGCCCGCCCACCATCAATATCTTTGAACAAGATCCTGAGTGCGACTTGGATTACTGTGCCAACACCGCGCGAGATTTGAAAATTGATGTGGCGCTCAAAAACAACTTCGGCTTCGGCGGAACCAACGGAAGCCTGGTCTTTAAGCGGGTTTGAGGGTCTTGAAGTCGGCCTTGCCGTCTGTGCGCTACCCCATTCCCTTTTCTAGGGCACGCACCCTATTCATTTGGGGACCTGTTTTGGTGGCACTTATAGGGGCAATCTACTGGTGCTCTGAATCACAAAGTTCGTCAGGTTTTATTGAGATCATGACGTTGATCCAATGTTTGATTTTGGCCCTTTGGGTTTGGCGCGAAGTCAGGTGCCAGCCTCATGGAGACTTGATTGGGCCGCTTATGGCCCCACATGGATCATGGGAGTGGGCAGCGCAAGGGCTCACAAAATCAGGTGTGTTGAGCGTGGCATGGGACGCTCAAAGTTTCATACTGCTTAAGTTTCAGCCGGTTCAGCCCCATGAAATTGGCCATTGGGGTTCTGGATATTTGGCAAATCGAAACACGTTTTGTTCAACGGTTTGGATTTGGGCCTCACAAAAGGCTGAACCTACAAAGTGGGAGGATTTTCGGCGTGCGGTGTACGCATCCGAAAGGGTTGTGGGATAGTGGCAATACATTTGTTTAAGGGTGGAATATGAGTGCAACGGTTGCAAATCGATGGATTTTGGCTGGTCTGGCTTTGTGCAGTGTGATCGGGGTGGTGCCCTTGGCTTGGGCGCAAAACCCGGCGTCGAGCGTGTCTGCAGCGGCCCCCTTGGGTGCGGTGGTTCGATCTTTACCTGACTTCACCGATCTGGTGGAGCAGGTGGGGCCATCGGTGGTCAATATCCGAACGGTTGAGCGCGTCACGCCGCGGAACAATCCGGGCGGCATGGATGAGGAAATGCTGGAGTTTTTTCGGCGTTTTGGTTTGCCCATGCCCAACATTCCCCGTCAGCAACCTGGACCCCGGCGAAATACTCCCCAAGATGAAGATCAGCAACAACCTCGCGGTGTGGGTTCTGGATTCGTTCTCACTTCAGACGGTTTTGTATTGACCAATGCCCACGTGGTGGATGGAGCCGATGAAGTTTTGGTGACCTTGGTGGACAAGCGTGAGTTCAAGGCGCGGATTGTCGGTGCCGACAAGCGCACTGACGTGGCGGTCGTGAAAATTGAAGCCTCTGGCTTGCCCGCTGTGAAAATTGGTGACGTCAACCGCTTGAAAGTGGGTGAGTGGGTGATGGCCATTGGGTCGCCATTTGGCCTGGAAAACTCGGTGACTGCTGGCATCGTGAGCGCCAAGCAGCGCGATACCGGCGACTACCTGCCCTTTATTCAAACCGATGTGGCCATCAACCCGGGCAATTCAGGCGGTCCGCTGATCAATATGCGTGGGGAAGTGGTGGGCATCAACAGCCAAATTTATTCGCGCTCAGGCGGTTACATGGGCATTGCCTTCGCCATTCCCATAGACGAGGCAATGCGTGTGAGCGAGCAGCTGCGCACTAGCGGTCGCGTCACACGTGGGCGTATTGGCGTTCAAATTGATCAGGTCACAAAAGACGTGGCGGAGTCCATAGGTTTGGGCAAGCCGCAGGGCGCGCTGGTGCGTGGTGTGGAGACAGGCTCTCCAGCAGAGAAAGCGGGCATTGAAGCTGGCGACATCATCATCAAGATCGACGGTAAAACTATAGAAAAATCTTCCGACCTGCCTCGCCTTGTGGGCAACACCAAGCCTGGCACCCGCAGTACCCTGACAGTGTTTCGCCGTGGCGCCACCAAAGATTTGATTGTCACCGTTGGCGAGTTGGAGCCTGATAAAACAGCACGCGCCAAACCAGAAAAGGAAGACAGGCCCAAGGTCACAGGATCGGTCACCGCATTTGGCTTGACCGTGTCTGATTTGACCGACGCGCAAAAACGTGAGCTCAAGACCAAAGGTGGGGTGCGGGTAGAGGCTGCGACTGACGCTGCAGCTCGCGCAGGCTTGAGGGAGGGGGATGTGATCGTCTCTGTGGCCAATACAGAGATCAACAGCGTTAAAGAGCTCGAGGCGCTCTTGGCTAAGGTCGATAAAACCAAGCCCTTAAGTCTCTTGTTCAGGCGTGGAGACTGGGCGCAGTACATCGTGATCAAGCCCACGTCGCGCTAGCATGGAGGGCAAATGGTCTGGATTTCTGACCTGATCTCGGGGTTTTTATAGCGGCCTGTCCAGAGAAAAAAATTATTTTTTTGAATTTTGAGGGGCTCTTTCAGATGCCTATTTGTGAGTTAGCGATAGCTTACTTTGGCCCTTTTTCTTATAATTGGTTATTTAGAAGTTGATAATAGGAATATTTTGGTATGAGCGATGGGTCTGCACACCACCATATGACATTCCATCCGATGGCACTTTATGAATCCACAGTTCACCCACAAGCTGTTGGAAACTTGTGAAGGAACTTGTTGATAAGTTGTTTATAATTTCTGCGTTGTGTCGCTGCAACGGGTCGTTTTTGACATTTTGGAGACTTCATGGCGGCAACTTTTTGCCTAAAATGAAGTTCCAACTTTCGCAGTTGCCATAGACGGTTGGTTCAGGGCGCGTCCTTACCCGACGCGCCTTTTTTTTATTTTGATCTTTTTAAATTCAATCATTTAACGCTCTTCATTGATGAAGCACATCCGAAATTTTTCCATCATCGCCCACATTGATCATGGCAAATCGACCTTGGCTGACAGGCTGATCCAGCGTTGTGGTGGATTGGAAGAGCGACAGATGGAAGCGCAGGTTCTGGACTCGATGGATATCGAAAAAGAACGGGGTATCACGATCAAAGCGCAGACCGCTGCGCTGCAATATCGTGCTCGCGATGGCCAGGTTTACAACTTGAACCTGATTGATACGCCAGGTCACGTGGATTTTTCTTATGAGGTCAGCCGTTCGCTCTCGGCATGTGAAGGTGCCTTGTTGGTGGTGGATGCCAGCCAAGGCGTGGAAGCTCAAACCGTTGCCAACTGCTACACCGCACTAGACCTCGGAGTAGAGGTGGTGCCCGTGTTGAACAAGATGGATTTGCCGCAGGCTGATCCCGATCGCGCCAAAGTAGAAATTGAAGACGTTATTGGCATTGACGCTCAAAAAGCCATCCCATGTTCAGCCAAAACCGGCATGGGCGTGGACGACATATTGGAAGCCGTTGTGGCACGCATACCCTGCCCCAAGGGTCAAGCTGATGCGCCCTTGAGGGCCATGATCATCGACAGCTGGTTTGACAGCTATGTGGGCGTGGTGATGTTGGTTCGGGTGGTGGATGGGCACTTGCTCAAAGGTGAGCGCATCAAAATGATGGCTACCGGCGCGGTATACGACGTGGGCAGTTTGGGGGTGTTCACCCCCGCCAACCAGCCGCGTGAGTCGCTTCAGGCAGGCGAGGTGGGGTACATCATCTCGGGCATAAAAGAACTGCAAGCCGCTAAAGTTGGCGACACCATCACGTTGGAAAAAAAGCTGCCGAACAACTTAGGGCCTGCCCAAGAGGCGCTGGCTGGTTTTAAAGAAATTCAGCCGCAGGTGTTTGCCGGTCTGTATCCCACAGAGGCCAATCAATACGACGCTTTGCGAGACAGTCTGGAAAAACTCAAGCTCAACGATGCGTCATTGCAATATGAGCCCGAGGTGTCTCAAGCCTTGGGCTTTGGGTTTCGGTGCGGCTTTTTGGGCTTGTTGCACATGGAAATTGTGCAAGAGCGTTTGGAGCGGGAGTTTGACCAAGACCTCATCACCACCGCACCCAGTGTGGTGTACCAAGTGCTCAAAGGTGACGGTGAGGTGATCATGGTGGAAAACCCCTCCAAAATGCCCGAGCAAAGCAAAATTCAGGAAATTCGTGAGCCCATTGTCACGGTGCATTTGTACATGCCGCAAGACTACGTGGGCCCCGTGATGACGCTAGCCAACCAAAAGAGGGGTATGCAGCTCAATATGGCCTACCACGGTAGGCAAGTCATGCTGACTTACGACATGCCGCTGGGCGAAATCGTGCTGGATTTCTTTGACAAGCTCAAAAGCGTCAGCCGAGGGTATGCCAGCATGGACTACGAGTTCAAAGAATACCGACCCAGCGATGTGGTGAAAGTGGACATCATGCTCAACGGCGAAAAGGTCGATGCCTTGTCCATCATCGTGCACCGCAGCCAGTCGGCTTACCGTGGGCGTGCTGTAGCCGCCAAGATGCGCGAAATCATTTCCAGGCAGCAGTTTGACGTGGCCATTCAGGCCGCCATTGGTGCCAACATCATTGCCCGCGAAAACATCAAGGCCCTGCGCAAAAACGTGCTGGCAAAATGTTATGGTGGGGACATATCCCGTAAACGCAAGCTCCTAGAGAAACAGAAAGCAGGTAAGAAACGCATGAAACAAATCGGTGCGGTCGAGGTACCCCAAGAAGCGTTTTTGGCCATTTTGCAGGTGGAAGACTAATGCAAGTTTTGACCGCTTTTGTGCTGGCAGCCTTTGTGGCTTACGCCGGTTCTTGGTATGCGGGCGTGGTGGAGGGTAACTTTGCCCTCATGCTGTTAATGGCCACTTCTGTAACAGGTGTGTACTGGATTGCCGAGCGCATTTACTTTTGGCCCCAGCGCAAAAAAGCAGCTTTTCAATTAGAGGCTGATACTTGGAAGCGCGAGGCCGACTTGGCCAAACTCGGTATACCTAAAGATCCCGCATCGTTAGCGGCGCTAGAAGAGGCCAAAACCAAAGTGTTGGCTCAGCCCTGGTGGCTGGATTGGACGGCCGGATTGTTTCCGGTCATCCTGGTGGTGTTTGTACTGCGCTCATTTTTGTTTGAGCCTTTCAAAATTCCATCGGGCTCCATGATTCCTACCCTGCACATTGGCGACCTGATTTTGGTCAACAAATACCACTATGGCGTTCGTTTGCCGGTGCTCAACCACAAAGTCACCGAGGGCAACCCGGTGCAGCGCGGTGACATTGTGGTGTTTAGGTACCCGCCTAAGCCCAGCTTGGACTACATCAAACGCGTTGTGGGCCTGCCAGGGGATGAAGTGGCCTACCTGAACAAACGCCTGACCATCAATGGACAAGAAGTGGTCACGCAAGCTGTGCCCGAATTCTTTGATGAAGGCACCATGAGGTATTTCAAACAACTGGAAGAGCAACTGGGTAACGTCCAGCACCGTGTGTTGAACGAAGACGATCGACCTGCCTTTATCCCAGGCAACGAGGACTTTCCATTCAAAGACCAATGCCGCTACAGCATTGAAGGCGTAACGTGCAAAGTGCCCCAAGGCCACTACTTCATGATGGGTGACAACCGCGACAACTCTTTGGATTCACGCTACTGGGGCTTTGTGCCCGACCAAAACATTGTGGGTAAAGCATTTTTTGTATGGATGAACTTCAGCAACTTCAAACGCATTGGGCCGTTTGAGTAATTGCCATTGCCCATGAGCACCGACCTATCCGTGCTTCAGGCCCGTCTTCAACACGAATTTGTGGATCGGGTCCTTCTAGAAAAGGCGCTTACCCACCGGAGTTACTCTGCCGATCACAACGAGCGACTCGAGTTTCTGGGTGATGCGGTCTTGAATCTGGCCATTTCCGATCTCTTGTTCAAGCACTTGAGCGATTTGCCCGAGGGCGGCTTGTCAAGAATCCGCGCCAACTTGGTCAAACAAGACACTTTGCATCAAATTGCGGTGGACCTTGGCGTGCCTGATCACATCAAGCTGGGCGAGGGCGAGTTGAAGTCCGGTGGCCAAAAGCGCCCCTCGATCTTGGCCGATACGCTGGAAGCCTTAATTGGTGCGGTTTACCTAGAGGGTGGTTATATCGCTGCTCAGGCTGCTGTTCAACAACTGTTTGCCAAAGTCCAAATTGAGCCCGAAATGCAGGCCAGCGCCAAAGACCCTAAAACTGAGCTCCAGGAATGGTTACAGGCCCGAAAAATGCGACTCCCTCTGTACCGAATTGTGGGGACCACGGGCGTAGCGCACAAGCAAACCTTCGATGTGGAGTGCGAAGTGACCGAGCTGCGCTTAACGGAGCGCGGTATTGGCTCCTCCCGCAGGGCCGGCGAGCAGGCTGCAGCCTTGGCCATGCTCCAAACCCTCAAAACCCACGAAAAGCGTTGATGACCGAATCCCTGAAGCATTGCGGCTTGTTGGCCATTGTGGGCAAGCCCAATGTGGGTAAATCCACCTTGCTCAACGCACTGGTTGGGCAAAAAATCAGCATCACTTCTCGCAAGGCCCAAACCACCCGCCACCGTATCACCGGCATGCGAACTGTGGGTGATGATCAATTTGTGTTTGTTGACACCCCTGGGTTTCAAACCCGCCACGCCAACGCACTGAACCGTTCACTCAACAAAACGGTACTAGGTGCCGTGGGTGATGTGGATTTGGTCTTGTTAGTGGTGGAGTCTGGGCAGTTCAACCAAGCAGATGAACGCGTGTTGCAGTTGCTCAAGCCCGATATTCCGGTGCTGCTACTGGCTAACAAACTCGACACCATAAATCGGCGTGCTGATATTGCCCCTTGGCTGCAAGACATGCAGCAGCGCTACCCGTTTAGAGAACTGGTACCCATGTCGGCCAAAAATACCAAAGACGTCGAGCGATTGTTGGGTATTTGTAAAGCTTATTTGCCGCAGCAAGACTGGTGGTACGACGCCGAAGAGCTCACCGATCGAAGCGAAAATTTTTTGGCCAGCGAAATCATTCGTGAAAAATTGTTTCGCCTCACTGGTGAAGAGTTGCCATACACCTCCACCGTGGTGATTGAAAAATTTGAAGAAGAAGCTCTCAAGTCCAAGCCAGGCGGCCGTATGGTCCGCATTGCCGCCACCATCGTGGTGGAGCGAGACGGGCACAAAGCCATGGTCATTGGCGATCAGGGTGATCGCATCAAGCGCATCGGTATGGAATCCCGTGTCGAGCTTGAAAAACTTATGGATGCCAAGGTGTTTCTAGACATGTGGGTCAAGGTGCGCTCCGGTTGGGCGGATGATGAAGCGCGGGTGCGCAGTTTTGGCTACGAATAAACGCATTGCGGACGAACCTGCGTTTGTCTTGCACCGTTACGACTGGAGCGAATCAAGCCTCATTTTGGAGGTGCTGACCCGACACCATGGCCGTTTGGCTTTGGTGGCCAAGGGCGTTAAACGGCCCAGTTCTAGTTTACGGCCGGTGTTGTTGCCGCTTCAGCCCTTGCAATTGAGCTTTGGGGGGGACGCCGAAATCCGCACCCTTAAAAGTGCGGAATGGTTAGGCGGGCATGTGATGCCCACGGGTGCGGCCTTGCTCAGTGGCTACTACCTCAATGAACTGCTGATCCAGTTGTTGGCTCGAGACGACCCGCACCCCGCTTTGTTTGATGTGTACAGGCAAGTGGTGCAGGTCTTGGCCAGCGGCCAAGAGGAAGTGCTGCAAGCCGCATTAAGGGCTTTCGAATTGTTATTGCTTCGGGAAATTGGGCTGTTGCCCGTGCTGGACAGTCAAACCCTCACCATGCACCCCCTTGATCAGGGCGAGCGTTACTGCCTGGTGCCCGAGGGTGGGTTGCGTGTGGCGGGTCAGGCAGACCGACACAGCTTGTTGGCAGACCAATGGCAGAGTTTGCAAGGGGCTTTGCATCCACAGGCATCTTTGGCAGATTTGTTGAAGGTGTGCGCTGTGCACATTCAAGAGCTTAAGCCGCAGCTGCGGGCCTTGCTCCATTACCATTGCGGAGTTCCCATGTTGCGCACCCGCCAATTGATGGTGGACATTCACAACTTGTGACCGCTACAACCTGCGACCATGTACCCATGACCTCAGCATTTCCAGCCACAGCCCTTTCGGTCAACCTCAACAAGGTGGCCTTGGTGCGCAATTCCCGGCATTTGGGCATTCCCAGCGTGTTGCGTGCGGCAGAACTGTGTTTGGCAGCGGGTGCTCATGGCATTACCGTGCATCCCCGTCCTGACGCCCGGCACATCCGCTCGAACGACGTATTTGAACTTGCTGAACTGTTAAAAAGCTGGCCCGAGCGTGAGTTCAACATTGAGGGCAATCCGTTTCACAACCTCATGGACTTTGTGCGCCAAGTGCGGCCGCATCAGGCCACCTTTGTGCCCGATGCCCAAGGGCAACTCACCAGCGACCACGGCTGGAACTTGGCCCAAAACACAGAGCAACTGGCTCCCCTGATTCAAGAGTGCCGTCAACTTGGGGTCAGGGTCAGCCTGTTTATGGACCCTGATTCTCAAGCCATGGCGCTGGCAAAACGCCTAGGCGCTGACCGGGTGGAGTTGTACACCGAACCCTATGCCGCTGCCTTCGAGTTATCTCAAGACCAGACCTTGCAAGAGCTGCGTCGATATGCCGCCTCTGCCCAATCGGCTCAGGATTTAGGACTGGGCGTCAATGCAGGCCATGATTTGAACCAACGCAACCTGCCAGCCTTTTTGCAGCAGGTGCCGGGCGTGTTGGAAGTCTCCATTGGCCATGCGCTGATTTCTGATGCGCTGGAATATGGTTACAGCCAAACGGTAGCCCAATACCTTGAATGTCTCAAAAACACAATTCGCGCATGATTTACGGCATTGGCACCGATATTTGCGACATTCGCCGCATCCGAGCCAGCATGGAACGCCATGGAGAGCGCTTTGTGCACAAAATTTTGAGTCCTGCTGAAATCGACACATGGCAAGAGCGCAGCCACCGTTGGCCGGAGCGCGGCGTGCGCTACGTGGCCACTCGGTTTTCGGCCAAAGAAGCTTTTTCCAAGGCTATTGGGATGGGGATGCGCATGCCCATGACGTGGCGTCACTGCGAAATCAGCAAGCTGGACTCCGGCCAGCCAATCATTGTGTTGCATGGCGCCCTCAAAATTTGGTTTGAATCCAAGGGCTTGACTGCGCAGGTCAGCGTGAGCGATGAAACCGACTACGCCATCAGCTACGTGCTGGTTGAACAATTTTCCTGAATCCACAAAACGTGAATGACACAAAATCCCTATGCATTCCCCTCTGATTATTGACATTGCTGGCACCACCCTCACCCGCACCGACCGCAACCGCCTCAAGCACCCGCTGGTGGGTGGCATGATTTTGTTTGCACGCAACTGGCAAGATCGCGCCCAGCTCACCGAGTTGTGTCGTCAAATCAAAAAAGTCAGGCAAGACCTGCTCATTTGCGTGGACCATGAGGGCGGGCGGGTTCAGCGCTTTAAATCGGATGGCTTTACCCATTTGCCGCCCATGCAAAAGCTGGGTGAGCAGTGGATGCATGACCCTATGGTTGCCACTCGATCTGCAACGGCCTGTGGCTACGTGCTGGCCTCTGAGCTCAGGGCGTGCGGTGTGGATTTCAGCTTCACACCAGTGTTGGATCTGGGCTTTGGCCAAAGCAGCGTCATTGGCGACCGGTCTTTTGCGCGCGACCCCAGGGTGGTGACACTGTTGGCCAAAAGCCTGATGCATGGCTTGATGCAGGCTGGCATGTCCAGTTGCGGCAAGCATTTTCCAGGGCATGGCTTTGTCAAAGCAGATTCCCACACCGACCTTCCCGTAGACCGCCGACCCCTCAAAACGTTGCTTACTGAAGATGCCGCGCCTTTTGGCTGGTTGGGCCAATCTTTGCACAGCGTTATGCCCGCCCATGTCATATACCCTAAGGTCGATGCAAGACCTGCAGGTTTTTCAGCCAAATGGCTTAACGAGATTTTGCGGCGTACCTTGGGCTTTGGTGGGGCCGTGTTCAGCGATGACCTTAGTATGGAGGGTGCGCGCGTTCTGGATGGACGCGCAGTCTCTTACACCGAAGCGGCCTTGGCGGCTTTGAATGCGGGGTGCGACATGGTCTTGCTGTGCAACCAGTCAATCGAGTCGGTGGGTTCAGGAGCACCCATAGATGAACTTTTGGATGGTATGAGCGAAGCTTTGCTTAAAGACCAGTGGACACCCAACGAAGTCAGCGACCAGCGCCGTACCGCTTTGTTGCCCATGATGCCCGCCCTGAACTGGGATGAGCTGATGGTCAGTGCGCTGTACATGCAGTCGCTCGAATCTTTGCCCTAATTTTTACCAATTGGATTGGATTAATTCCTATGAATACTCAAGACTCCTATCAAGACATTCGCGACGCCATCAAGGATTTGTGTGCCCAGTTTCCTGATGAATACCACCGCAAGGTGGACCATGATCGTGCTTACCCTGAGGCGTTTGTGGATGCCCTTACCCAGGCGGGTTGGTTGGCGGCCTTGATTCCCACCGAATACGGAGGATCAGGCCTGGGGTTGGCCGAAGCCTCGGTCATCATGGAAGAAATCAACCGCAATGGAGGCAACTCGGGGGCGTGCCATGGGCAGATGTACAACATGGGTACTTTGTTGCGGCACGGCTCCAAGGCACAAAAAGACTTGTATTTGCCCAAAATCGCCTCGGGTGAATGGCGCTTGCAGTCCATGGGGGTCACCGAACCGACGACCGGCACCGATACCACCAAAATCAAAACCACTGCCGTCAAAAAAGGCGACCGCTATGTGGTCAATGGCCAAAAGGTTTGGATTTCTAGGGTGCAGCACTCGGACTTCATGATTTTGCTGGCCCGTACCACGCCGCTGTCCGAGGTGAGTAAAAAGTCCGAGGGCATGTCCA
>Ga0214917_10001267_pt1 | contig 32677 bp, 38 predicted proteins | sample LL_1208_BB_MetaG_FD_177983 | JGI IMG/M metagenome (GOLD analysis project Ga0214917, IMG submission 177983) | Freshwater microbial communities from Lake Lanier, Atlanta, Georgia, United States - LL_1208_BB | ecosystem: Environmental > Aquatic > Freshwater > Lake | place: USA: Georgia | collected... | reverse complement strand
AAGAAATACCGCAAAGGCGATATTCCGATTCAATCTGTTGAAGCTTTTGTTAGGCAGGTTATCGGTTGGCGAGAATACGTCTATGGCATGTATTGGTACTTAGGCGAGGATTACCGTGAACATAATCGACTAAAAGGAGATCGAGAATTACTTCCAGTATTTAGAGACTCCACTAAATCCAAGATGAACTGTGTTAGCAGTGTTGTTTCGGATATTGAGAAAAGAGCGTGGACCCATCACATCCCTAGGCTTATGATTCTCAGCAACTTGGCTTTGATAACAGGTAATAATCCCCAGCAGTTCCTTGATTGGATGAGAGAAAACTTTGTTGATGCCGCCGAGTGGGTCATGGTGCCTAACGTTATCGGTATGGGGGTTCACGCTGACGGTGGAATCATGATGACTAAACCATACGCTGCTGGTGGAGCATACATAAACCGGATGACTGAATACTGTGGTAACTGTATTTATGATCCTAAGAAAAGAGTTGGAGAAGATGCCTGCCCTTTCACAACGCTCTATTGGGATTTCTTAGATAGGCATCAAGAAACCTTCAAAAAGAATCATCGGATGAGCCAACAGGTTTATGGCCTCAATAGACTCAGTGACCTACCTGAACTAAAAGTTAGAGCTAAAGAAGTGCTCACTGGTCTAAGTGAGGGGAATATTTAATTGAGCTTAACTAAAAGTGAAGCGGTATTGATTTTTGATGGTGATTGTGGGTTCTGCACAACAGTTGCCAACTATCTAACTAAACGAACAAGAGTTCCAGTGAGAGCCGAAGCTTGGCAGTTGACCGATTTGAATCAATACGGCCTAACTCCTGAACAAACAGCAACAAAAGTCTATTTCATTACACAAAAGGGTGTTTTTGCTGGAGCCAGAGCCATGGCATTTTTACTTTCTGCTCAGAACAACTTCTTTTATTACTGCATAGGAAAGTTATTGTCGGTACCACCATTTAGTTGGTTGGCTGTGCCGGCTTACATGCTTATAGCTAAGTATCGCCATAAGTTACCTGGCGGAACGCCAGCCTGCAAGCTTTAACCTTTCATTGCGGCTAAGGCAGCTAAAGCCTTACCAGTTTCATCGACCAGAGTTGAGTTGGTCATACCACTATCCCAAATGACTTGACCATTGGCTAAAACCCTTGGAACCATTCCCTCCCACCACCAAACACCAAGACCATTCCCGTAAGAAAGTCCTTTCATGATGGTGTTAAGTTTCTTTAGGTAGTTGGCTTGACCAGAAGCGGTCAGCGGATAGCCCGGTAGGACACTTTTGGCTGGGTTTATAACGTCATTTCCGAAAGTAGACCAAGTGTATGGATAAGCGGTTTCGGCTAAGATGACGGGCTTTTCAAATTCCCAGGCGACAACTTCGAGCGTTTCAGTGAGAGATTTTAGTCCGCCGTGCCACTGTGGATAGTAACTTAGCCCAACGATGTTGTAATCTCGGATCCAATAGTATGAGGCATTCATTAACCACCAACGAAGTCGATTTGAATCACCGCTGCAATCTAGATGAAGTAAATTTTTTGCACTGGGCATAATCTGTCGCAGAGCAGAAGTCGCAGCATTGAAAATTTTCGCTAAGTTCTTCCACTGCACCGAATTATTTCCATCGATTCTTCCTAGGGGCCAAAGCATACCGTTTGAGATCTCGTTCCCAAGTTGGACATAGGCCAGAGGAATACTTCTGTTCTTGAACTCGGTGAGGGTTCTAGCCACATAACTTTGAACCTGGCCGGCTAACACATCGATGTTGGTTGTTGACCATCCTGCCGGGGTCTGCTGATGACCTGGGTCAGCCCAGTCATCGGAAAAATGCAGATCAAGGCAAACATCAAGTCCAGCATCCTTGGCCCTCGAAGCCAGAGCAATGGCGTCAGATAGCTTTCCATTTCGGTAATTGGGATTAACAAAAACTCGAATTCTTACCACTCTGACACCGCTGAGTTTCATAAGGTCGAAGACTGTAGTTGGTTTACCGGCAGCGGTATAAAACTTACCTCCAGCTGATTCATAGTTAGGTAGCCAAGAGATGTCGATCCCGTTTTTTAGAGAGGTGGCAGCTAAGGCAGGGCTAGCGGTAGCCGTTAGCATGCCGGCTAGAGATAACTGAATTAACGCTCTTCTGTTTAGTTCAACCATGGTTCTAAATCTACCTTTGGCTTACAGATTCTAGGTAAATACCCAGCGATGGCTAATTTACCGTCTATACACGTGAGATTATGGAAGTTTTCACTCTGGGTTTGGATTTTAAACACAGTTGATTAGTTTGGAATTAACCATTGGAAAGAATACTTCGGTCATGAAAACCACTTTCCGCATCAGTTCTGTCTTCACCGCTCTAGCATTACTGCTAGCTCTGGTAGTTGTGCCAGAGACAGCCAAAGCAGCTGTCACCTATTCTGTTCCAACCGCTCCGCTGAACGTCACAGCAGTTCCTGCTGAAGGCGGTTTCACCGTAAGTTGGTCAGACCCTGCATCAAATGGAAACGCGACCATCAATCAGTTCGTAGTTGATGGCGGTCAGGGAACTTGTGCCACCACCGTAGCCGGCACAGAACACAGCGCGTTCGTCCCAGCTGTTTCCAGCTCTGCTGCAGCTTTCAAAGTTTATGCCGTGAACAGTCAAGGTTTCGGTGCAGCTTCAACTGCTTCAGCGACCGTTTCTCCTTCTGCAGCTAGAAGCGGTTTCTTCGCTCTAACCAACAAGGGAACAGTAGTGAACTTGGGTTCTAGCACCGGAAACTTTCCAAAGCTAAAAATTCAGTCTTCTGCTTACCTGGGTTCGGTTTCAACACCTACCGGTAAGGGCGCTTGGTTGCTTACTGCTTCTCAGGGTCTAGTAACCGTTGGTGATGCAGTAATTTCAACTGCTACTCTTTCAGATCCAGCTGCGGCACTTATTCCATCAAACAACCAGCTCGGTTACTACCTAATTGGTAAGTATGGACAGGTTATTTCTTCAGCTAAAGCTCCAAACCTCAACTCATACTCTTCGTCTGCTTTCAGCGGAACCAACGCGGTTGTTGGTGCAGTTGCCACTTCAAGTGGCAAGGGTATCTGGTTGGTTAGCATCTCAGGTAAAATCACTGGAATCGGTGATGCCAAGTCTGGTGCGCTTCCTAGATCAACCTATGTTCGCGTAATCCCTCGTCAAACCGGGGACGGTTTCTGGGCAGTAAAGAGCACCGGCGTGATCGTTGCTTACGGTGACGCACCAGCGCTTAGCGGCACTGTTGCCAAGATTAGAGACGTTGCTCCTGCAGCCAACGGCAAAGGTTTTTACGTCTTGGATGCATCTGGTAACATCACCGCATTCGGCGATGCAGCTGCGCTAAGCACCACCAATGTTCCAGGTGCTGTTGCTTTGGTGAACACTGCTCGAGTCAGCTCAGTCAAAGACTTCCAGATTGACGCTTTCAGCGACTTCCACGGTGCTCTTGATTACACTAAGACAACTACTGGTGGTTTCGACACTTACACCTCAGGTGCGGCCACCATGGCAGCTAACTTCGCTGCAGACCGCACTCAGAACCCCGCCACATTCACCTTCTCAAGCGGTGACAACTGGGGTGCTGCACCACCACTATCAACAGTGTTTGATGAGATGCCTTCGGTAAAGGCTTTGAACTACATGGGTGTTGACGTAACCACTTACGGTAACCACGAGCACGACAAAGACCTAAGCCACGTAAACGACCGCATCGCAGCTTCTAACTACACCTGGGTGGTTTCCAACTACTCAAGTTTGAGTCAGCTGACCGCGAAGAACACCGCGGGTGTAGGCACACTGCCTTGGACAATCGTTGATCGCGGTGGAGTAAAGGTTGGTGTTATCGGTATGAACACTCCTGAAACTCCACAGGTTGTATTCCCTGGCAACATGGGAAACATCAGCATCGGCGACATCCTAGCCACTGATGCATCAGGTACAGCAACTAAGGCTCAGGTTCAGTCCGCCATTCAGGCAGCCCGTAAGGCCGGAGCAGACTTCGTAGTTTCACTTGTTCACGAAGGTTTCGGTCAGTTCAACGCCGATTCTGGTGTTGCTGAAGGTCGTCTACTGGACATCGTTCCACTGCTAGAAGGATCAGACATCGTTCTTGGTGGTCACAGCCACCTAAGATACGGCAGCATTGTTTCGAACAAGCTAGTAGCTGAAACTCCTAACGCAGGAGTCCTATACAACAGAATCCACGGTTGTGTTGACACTGCAACTCGCAAGATGGTTGGTTCTCGTTTGGAGCAAATCGTTCCAACCGTGAAGGTTACCGCTGGAACTGCTCTAGCTTCGACTGGTCTAAACCAGGATGCTTTGAACTCAATCGCTTACTACAAAGCAAACTTGAGCACCAAGTACAACGAAGTAATCGGTTCTATCGCAGATGTAGCTCCTAACGGTGGTACACCTCAGATTCAGAGAAACTACGAAACTGCTCTAGGTGATTACATCGCTGACAAGCTACGCGCAGCTATGGGAACTCAGATCGCCATCATCAACGGTGGAGGTATCCGAGACATGCTGCCGGCTAAGACGTGGGTTCCAACTGACTCATCAATCGTTCGTCCAAGCTGGTCCAGCCTGCAGTCTGGCTACACCACTTCGAACGGTCCATGGAAGGTAACCAGTTCTGGTCCTTACACCCTAACCGTAGGTGACATTGCAACAGTGCTACCGTTCGGTAACACAGCAGCTACAACCACAATCACCGGTGCGGATGTTTGGGCAGCTCTAGAAAACGGTGTCTCCCAGATCGAACTTGGTGCTGGAAGATTCCCACAGGTTTCAGGTTTGAAGTTCACCTTCAACTTGAACAACGCTGCTAACGCCGGAAGAGTAACCTCCGTTACTTTGACCGACGGAACTCCTGTTCCAAACAACACCAGTGTTTCATACACCTTAGCAACCAACGACTTCATGGTTGCCGGTGGTGATGGATACACTATGTTCGGTGGTCTTGCCAAGGCTAAGACCAGAGATGTACTGGAGACCATAGTTCGCGAAGCAATTATCAGAGACAGCCTCAACGGCCCTGTGGTACTAGCGACTGACGGTCGTATCACCAGAATCAACAAGAACTAACCACACAAAGAGATAGGTGGGGAGTCTTCGGACTCCCCACTTTTCTTTTGCCTGGTTTATGCCGAATAAGACAAGAGTTTGCCCAGATTGCCAAAGACTTCTAAAGCAGCTGCGTGACCTGTGCCCTCACAAACTAACTTGTTTTTACTATCGGTAAATGTCAATTGAATTTCAGAATCCATGGTTTCTTCGACTCTGCGATGCATGTCTTTACTTAGCGGTGCATGCAGCAAACCACCTCTAACTCGCTTAGCTCTGATATGTAAAGTTCCATCTGGACCAAACAGTGACCAGATAACTTCGGTATCAGTTATTTCGAGATTGATCTCTTTGGCTGAGTTATAGGTGGTCCAACTGTATAGCTTTCCTTCATGGTGTAAACCAACTATGAATCCTCTGAAACCTCTGCCTAACCAAGGAATGATTGCAGCAGATGCAATCAGCGAGGTTTCAGTATTGAAATTGAAGTGGTTGCTCTGCATCCAGATATAGCCAGAAGGAAAAGACTTACCCCAATCGGTTTCAATATATCCTTTGCCGTTATTGAAAGAAATGGGCTTACCTTCTATTTCCAAAGTTCCAGTCAATGTATGACCGAAGCTCACAATGCCGTGAAAACATTCCATGAATGGAACAAATCCATACCAACCCATAATTCCAGGACTAGAAATAGTTACCGGCCAAGGTTTGAATTTAGAAACAATATTTATTGTTCCTTGTAATTGAGGTAGATCTAAAATAACTTCCTCTTCGTTGAAAATGTTGTTACCAATTTGGATTTCAAACTTCTCTTCTGCAGCATAAAATTCTTCAGCTGGAAATGAATAAAACCAACTTCTACCGGTAGAACCATCTAAAACTTGGATGAAAGCTTCGTGGTTAGAAACTCTTTCTTGGCTATCTGCAACATCGATTCCTTTGAAGATACCTGGGATCACAGCCCAACGTTGAGTTAGGTCTTCAGACACTAACTTCACATACCAGCCTTCAAAGAAACCCTCGCCTTTGCCATTACCGTGGTAACCCTCTGGGTGGAGGACACCGCGCAGGTAGCGTGCAGGATTCATCATGGTTCGATGCTAGCGGTAGCCTAGAAGTATGACTGAGATCAAATTTTCTGCAGAAGTATTAAGTGCTCTAAATGACAAGAAACCCGTTGTTGCCCTAGAGTCAACCATCATCTCTCATGGACTACCAAGACCTAGAAACCTTGAGGCAGCACAGGAGTTCGAAGAAATACTGAGAAGCCAAGGGGTAATTCCGGCAACCATTGCAATTTTGGATGGAATTCCAAACATTGGTTTGGATGCAGAAGGGGTCAACCGAATTGCCAATGAAGATCTGGCTAAGGCTTCGGTTAGAGACATTCCTATTTTGAAAGCACTTGGTAAAAGCGGTGCAACTACAGTTGCAGCTACCGCTCACCTAGCTCACTTAGCAGGGATAAGGGTATTTGCCACCGGTGGCCTTGGTGGAGTGCACCGAGGAGCTAATAAGACTTTTGATGAGTCAGCGGATCTATCAACTCTGGCAGTAACCCCAATTACCGTGGTTGCTGCTGGTGTGAAGTCAGTATTGGATATCCCTGCCACTCTAGAAAGATTGGAAACCTTAAGCGTTCCTGTGGTTGGTTGGCAGACTAAAGAGTTCCCAGCTTTCTGGCTAACTAAGTCTGGCTACACGCTGGACTGGTCTGTTGATTCAGCTGAGGAAATCGCAAAGCTTATGAAGGCTCAAGATGACTACGGTCATGGCCAAGGCATTGTTGTTGCAAACCCACTTCCACTAGATAAGCAGTGGGATCCTGCTGAACATGATCGTGTGCTTGATATTGCTTTCAAGGCTGCTGAAAAAGCTGGCATTACCGGTAAAGCGGTGACCCCATTCTTACTTGGTTTCATCGTTGAAGAATCAAAGGGTAAATCTCTTGAAGTAAATCTAGATTTAGCTAGAAACAACGTTGCTCTCGCTGGGAAGATAGCTAAGGCCTGGTCAGAACTGAACTAATGAAAATCCTTGTCATCGGAGATTACATTCAGGACATCATTGTTGTTCCTGAAAGGGAGATTCGCGTAAACACCGATACCAAGGCAAGCATTAGCCAGACCGGTGGTGGCTCGGCAGCAAACGTAGCAGCCTGGGCTGCACACAGTGGTGCCGATGTTACTTTCACTGGATGCGTTAACAAAAATGATGTTGAGAAAGTAACAGCAGAACTAAACAAATACTCTGTGAAAACAAGTTTGAGAACTAGTGACAAAGTAACCGGGTCCTTAGTTGTTTTAGTTGATGGTGAAAACAGATCGATGCTAACTGATCGTGGCGCTAATCAGGATTTGAAGTTAGCAGAATTTAGTTCTGAAGACATCAAAGAATTTGAAATAATTTTTATTAGTGGTTATGCAATGTTGAATTCAACTTCCGAAGAAGTAAAAGACTTTATTTCTAGAGCAAAACAAAACTCTAAAGTTTTTGTCGATCCTGGCTCAACTGGCTTTATCAACGACTACGGTATAAGAAACTTTATTGAAGCAACTGCTGAAGCTGATGTATTACTTCCTAATGAAGAAGAACATGCATTACTTGGAAGTATCACTAAGATTACTTTGGTTACCAAAGGTTCCCACGGTGTTGATTACTTTGACGACAGCAATGCACTAGTTCAAAGCTGGGAATCTCAAAACGTATTAGCAATAGATCCAACCGGGGCTGGGGATGCCTTTGCGGGAGGACTAATAGCTGAATACTCCAAGAATGGAGATTTAGTAGAGGCTATCCCAGCTGGCGTGGCCTGTGCTGGTTTAGCCGTTCAGACTATTGGTGCCCGCCCTCAGCTTTGAAACGCTCTAGTGCTTCATCGATAAGTTTCTGAGCAGCGTCTTTACCAGCCCACTGGCCAACCTTAACCCACTTGCCAGGCTCTAGGTCTTTGTAGTGGTTGAAGAAATGTTCAATCTCGTCTTTAGTCTGCTGCGGGATGTCAGCCAGATCTTGAATGTGTTGCCATCTCTTGTCTTTGGCTGGAACACAAACGACCTTCTCGTCGATGCCACCGTCATCTTCCATAGGAAGAACCGCTACCGGTCTAACTTCAACGATTACACCAGGGAAAACCGGGAACTCTAGTAAAACTAGAGCATCTAGCGGATCGCCATCGCCACCTAGGGTGTTATCGAAGTAGCCGTAGTCCACTGGATAAACAAAAGGGGTGAACAGCACTCGGTCTAGTCGAATACGACCAGATTCGTGGTCAACCTCATATTTGTTGCGGCTTCCGCGAGGAATCTCGATGATGGCGTCGATACTCATGTTTCTCCTAAATAGGCTTGATGTATCAAGATTACCGAAAGGACAGCGTGTCTGCTCGACCTAGACTCACTCCAGCTATTGCCGACATTCGTCGAGCAATCAGGCAGGCCTGGGCTGAACATGGCGTTAATTCAGGCGACACTGTTGCTATCGGTTGTTCCGGGGGTGCAGATTCTTTAGCACTAACCGCTGCCGCCATTTTTGAAGGCAAACGTAATCAAGTTCAGATTGTGGTTGGAATTGTGAATCACAATCTTCAAAAAGGTTCAGCTGAAATTGCTGAAGAGGCTAAGACTAAAGTTGAAAAACTTGGAGCAAAGGAAGTAATTGTCATTCATGTTCAAGTTCCTAAAAACAAGAACGGCATGGAAGCAGCAGCTCGAGAAATTAGATACCAAGCCCTAGATGCGCTAGCTAAAGAACATAAAGCAAAAGTAATCATGCTTGGGCATACCATGGATGATCAAGCAGAAACTGTTTTACTCGGTTTAGCCAGAGGTTCTGGAACTAAGTCCTTAGCTGGAATGCAAGTTCTTAGTGCTGATCGAAAATACCTAAGACCATTACTTGGTATTAGAAGAAGCCAAACCGACCAGTTCTGCCTTGATAGTGGTTTGGAATATTGGAATGATCCACAAAACTCTCAAACCAAATTCGCTCGAGTAAGAGTGAGAAAGAAAGTATTACCGGTTTTAGAAAAAGAACTTGGCCCAGGCATCACCGAAGCCCTTAGTCGCACAGCAGAAATCCTTCAAGAAGATGCCAACTATCTAGATTCAAAAGCTGAAGCGTGTTTCAAGAAACTATCAAAAGTTATGGCTACCCAAATTGTTATTGATGCCGCAGGTCTAGCCAAAGAGCCAACGGCTTTGGCTAATCGGGTTATTTTGAAGGCATTAGTTTTGCTAGGTGCAGAGCCAAGTAGGTCAGCTATCGAGGCGATCATGGCCTTGGCAATAAATTGGCATGGACAGAAACCTTTGACCTTGCCAGCGATTAGAGTTAGTAGACAAGGCAAAGAAATTACCTTGAAGAGCACCAAGACCCTCAAACCAGGAGCATGTTAAGTGGACTTAGAACAGGTTCAATCAGATATCACCAAGGTATTAGTAACCGAAGAGCAGATTGCTACGAGAGTTAAAGAGCTAGCTGGCGAAATAGACACTCTATATAGAGGTAAAGATCTATTACTAGTTGGAGTCCTAAAGGGTGCCGTCATGTTCATGTCGGATCTTTCTAGAGCAATGCAGATTCCTGTTGCTATGGACTGGATGGCGGTTTCTTCTTACGGCTCAGGAACCCAATCTTCAGGTGTAGTTCGAATCCTGAAAGATTTAGATGCCGATGTTCTAGGTAGACATGTTCTCATTGTTGAAGACATCATTGATTCCGGTCTCACCTTGTCTTGGTTAGCCTCAAACCTTAACGCCAGAGGCGCAGCTTCGGTTGAAATCGTGGCTTTCCTGCGTAAACCAGAGGCTGCCAAAGTAAATATTGATGTTAAGTTAGTCGGTTTTGACATCCCTAACGAGTTTGTAGTTGGCTACGGCCTTGACTATGCCGAGAGGTATAGAACACTAAAGGCAGTAGGCGTTCTTTCCCCAGCGGTATACAGCTAAGCGGGTTATTCTCTCTGCGAACAGGTGTTTTATAGGGCCTTTCGGGCAGGTAGCCTAGAGGTTGATTCGGTAATAAACGAAAGGTTGGGGCTAAACCAATATGAAGAACCGCAAATTCTTGAGAGGTCCATTCTTCTGGATTGCACTGGCAATCGCAGTAATGGTTTTTGGCTTTAACAGCTTTAACACAAGTGGTTACAAAGAAGTCCCTACCTCAAAAGGCCTGCAGTTAATTCACGATGGTGCCGCTAAGCACGTTCAGGTTATCGAAAATGAACAAAGAGTCGATGTTGAACTTACTGCACCTGACACCGAGTTTGGTTCAAAGATTCAGTTTTACTATGTTGCACCTAGAGGCTCAGCGGTTACCGATCTAATTTCAAACTCTTCAATCTCTGATGGTTATAACGACCAGGTGAACAATACACCTTGGTATATGTCGTTGTTATTTAGCGTGCTGCCTTTCCTTCTCATCGCTGGATTGTTCTGGTTCATGATGAGTAGTGCTCAAGGTTCAAACAACCGCGCCATGCAGTTTGGTAAGTCACGAGCCAAGCTCTATAACAAAGACATGCCTAAGGTTATGTTCAGCGATGTTGCCGGTGTTGATGAAGCAATTGAAGAATTGGAAGAAATCAAAGACTTCCTAAAAGAACCGCAGAAGTTCCAAGCCGTTGGGGCAAAGATTCCTAGAGGTGTTTTGCTCTACGGTCCTCCGGGAACTGGTAAAACACTTCTAGCTAAAGCGGTGGCTGGCGAAGCTGGAGTTCCGTTCTTCACCATCTCTGGTTCAGACTTCGTTGAAATGTTTGTTGGTGTTGGTGCTTCTCGTGTTCGCGACTTATTCGAACAAGCCAAGCAAGCATCTCCAGCGATTATTTTCGTAGATGAAATTGACGCGGTTGGTCGTCACCGCGGTGCCGGTATTGGTGGTGGTAACGATGAGCGTGAGCAGACTCTAAACCAGTTGCTAGTTGAGATGGATGGTTTTGATTCAAAGACCAACGTGATCCTAATTGCGGCAACTAACCGACCAGATATTCTTGACCCAGCGCTGTTACGTCCAGGTCGCTTCGATCGTCAGGTGGGAGTATCTGCTCCAGATCTAAACGGTCGCGAAAAGATTCTGAATGTTCACGCTAAAGGTAAGCCGGTGGCTAAAGATGTTGACTTTGCGCTTGTTGCAAGAAGAACGCCAGGTTTCACCGGTGCAGATTTAGCTAACGTGCTAAACGAAGCAGCACTGCTAACTGCAAGAACTGACCAGAAGCAAATCACTAATGCCATTTTGGATGAATCTATCGATCGGGTTATCGGTGGACCGGCTAAAAAGGGTCGCCTGATGAAAGACGAAGAGCGACTAAACACCGCATACCACGAAGCAGGTCACGCTCTGGTTGCCGCTTCACTAAACCACTCTGACCCAGTATCAAAGGTGACCATTCTGCCTAGAGGTAGAGCACTCGGTTACACCATGGTGCTCCCATTGGAAGATCGTTACTCGGTTACCCGCAACCAACTGCTTGACCAGATTGCCTATGCAATGGGTGGTCGTGTTGCTGAAGAAATCATCTATGGTGACCCAACCACGGGAGCTTCAAACGACTTTGAGAAGGCAACCTCGATTGCTAGAGCCATGGTCACTCAGTATGGAATGAGCGCTACCGTAGGTTCGGTTTCTTACGGCAATGGTGGCGAAGTCTTTATTGGTAGAGATATGGCTCAATCAAAGGACTTCAGTGACCTAACTGCTCAAATGATTGATAAAGAAATTAGAGCAATCCTGGATGCAGCTCACGATGAGGCTTATAAAGCCATCAACCTAAACCGCAAGGTCTTGGATGCAATGGCTAAAGAACTTATGGAGAAGGAAACTCTCAACCCAGACGACATTCAAAGAATCTTCAAACCGGTAAAGAAACTTCCCAAGCGTTCTCAGTGGCTCTCTAAGAAAACTAGACCAAAGCCTAAAACCGGCCCGATTGCAGTTCCAAAGACCGCTAAGAAAAGTTAGTCATGATTGACGCCGAGAGAGTAAAGAAAGCTGTTCTTGAACTACTTTCGGCTATCGGTGAAGACCCCACAAGAGATGAGTTAAAAGCAACTCCAGAAAAAGTTGCCGACGCTTATGCTGGTTTCTTTTCAGGAGTTGGTGTTGATCCAACCGCAGTGCTATCTGATACTTTTCCAGCAGAACAGAACGATGTTGTAATTCTCAAAGACATTGAACTGGTTAGCATTTGTGAACATCATCTACTTCCTTTCACTGGAGTAGCGCATATCGCTTATCTACCTAACGGAAGAGTTATCGGTTTAGGTAGATTGCCTAAATTGGTTGAAGTTTTAGCAGCAAGACCACAACTGCAAGAGAACCTAACAGCGCAGATAGCCGATGCTCTGGAGGAAGGTTTGGGAACTCAAGGAGTAGTTGTCGTAATTGAAGCTAGACATCACTGTGTTGCTTCTAGAGGAGCTAGACAACCGGAAGCTAACACCGTGACTGTTGCCAGCAGAGGTTTATATAGCGATGCTGTTCAGCGCAGTGAAGTAATGGCTCTTATTTCCAAATGAGTAATCTAAGACCAAAAGTCATGGGTGTATTAAACATCACTCCAGATTCTTTTACTGATGGCAATCAATTCAACTCTTTTGAAGCAGCTTTAGATCAGGCCAGAGTATTACAAATAGCTGGGGCAGACATCATCGATGTTGGTGGTGAATCAACAAGACCAGGTGCTACTCGCGTTCCTTTAGACGAAGAACAACGCCGAGTGATACCGGTTATTGCAGCTTTAGCTAAAGAAGGCATGACCATCAGCATCGACACCATGAACTCAGAAACAGCAGAGCAAGCTGTTCAAGCTGGAGCTAGCATCATCAACGATGTCTCTGGTGGTAAAGCTGATGAGAGTATGTTTGCGGTTGTTGCTAAAACGGGTGCAACTATTGTTATTTCTCACTGGCGTGGTTTTAGTGACACCATGGATCAGCTGAACCAGTATTCCGACATAGCTAAGGAGGTAGCCGCAGAACTAAAAGTCCAGGTCGATAAAGCGCTTTTGGCTGGGGTTAGCAAAGACAAGATAGTTATCGACCCAGGGCTTGGCTTTGCTAAGGACATGAAGCAGAACTGGGAGTTGGTAGCCAGATTAGATGAGATAGAGAAACTAGGTTTACCCATTCTGGTGGGGGCATCTCGTAAGCGGTTTATAGCTGGGGCTTTAGATTCAGACATCCAGAGTGTTGGCAATGACCGCAGGGATGTTGCCACGGCTGTTTTGACTGCTTTATTACTGCAACGTAAGCTCTGGGGGCTTAGGGTTCATAATGTTCTGACCACCGTTGATGCCATTAATGTGGTTGCTGCTTTACGCTCTGCCGAATAAGACAGAATTGACCTATGCAACACAAAATAGTCATCAAGGGACTTAGAGTCTTCGCTCACCACGGTGTTTTTGACTTCGAAAGACAAAACGGGCAAGACTTCTATATTGATGCAACCGTTTGGATTGATGGCGACAAGGCTGCTTTCAGCGACGATCTGAGAAACACAGTTCACTACGGCGAACTAGCTAAAGGTTTAGTTGAACTTACTAAAAATGAAACAGTTGACCTGTTAGAAACCTTGGCTCAGCGTCTATTAGATTTCACCTTTAATTTTGGTGGGGGCATCGTGAATAAAGCCAAGGTTACGGTTCATAAACCTTCAGCTCCAATTCCTTACGAGTTTGAAGATGTTTCTGTCACGGTTAAGGTCAAGCGTGACTAATCAAGTAATCCTTGCTTTAGGAAGCAATTTGGGAAATCGACGCCGATGGTTGATTCAAGCGATGGCAAGAATTAACAAGCATCCGAAAATGGAACTAGTCGATGTTTCACCAATTTTCGAATCTAAAGCGCTAACTCTAGCTGGAGTAGATTCAACAAAGCCCAAATACTTGAACTGCATTTGTGAAATTAGAACTTTATTGAAACCAGAACAGTTGCTTGAAGAATTACAAAAGATAGAAAACATTCTTGGCAGAAAAAGAAGAGAGCGTTGGGGCGATAGAAATATTGACATCGACATCATCAAATACGGAAATATCAATTTCCGATCCAAAGATTTAGTAATACCGCATCCTCAGGCAGCAAATCGAGCATTTGTAATTGTTCCCTGGTTCCTGATGGATGAGAATGCGGAGCTACCTGGTATTGGCCGAATTGAAAAACTTGCTTTGATTTATTTTGATCAGGTGGTTTTGAAATGAAACCAATAAATATTCTTAGTTTGATTATCTGGTTTGTGTTAGCCGGATTACTTGGATTCTTTTATAGTGAGTGGGCGGTAGCTAATGGCTTCCATGTTCCAGTTAGCCCGCTATCACTTGCCATCTCGGTTTTTGTAGTTGCAGTGATTTTAGGTTTTTTAGCTTTACCTATTTATCGCTATAAGAATGCATTAAGGAAAATCCGAGAGGCAAAAACAACAACCCTGCAAAAACCAATTCCAGTAGACCCGTTCTATGCGGTGCGGGTCTTGCTACTGGCTAAGGCATCAGCTTTAACATCTGCGATTTTTATTGGCTGGCATGCCGGGGTAATTCTGAATCTGCTAAGTGCACCGGTATTAGCCGGTGACGCCCTAAGGCCGAACCTTTTGACTCTTGGTGTTTCAGTCGTTCTGTTGATTATGGCCTTCATCGTGCAAAGCATCTGCAAATTACCTAATGATGCTGGGCCTCAGGATCCTCAGGTGCCTGCCTAATGGACAGCAGGCTAGAGGTTGGAATTGTTGGGGCAGGGCCAGTTGGACTGGCTCTAGCTAAAGCCATATCGGACGCCGGCCACAAAGTAATTGGTATTGCCACCACCGATCCAAACCGCATTGAAAACGTGAACAGTTTGCTACCGGGTGTCCGAATTGGCGATGTTGCGTCGGTGGTCAGCGGCGTTGATTTAGTTATCTTTGCCATTCCTGGCAAGCAGATTCCGGTTCTAGTTACCGGTTTGGTCGAAACAAAGGCTTTGATGCCGGGCCAACTGTTAGTTTCAACCTCACCTGATTTTGGCTACGAAGTTTTTGCACCTGCCTTTTCGCTAGGTATTGTTCCGATGAGTTTGCATCCAGCAATCAGGTTCACTGGGTTTAGTGCTATTGATAGAGCAAGATTGCAAGAGTCGTATATTGCAGTTGATGCTCCTAAGCAAGTTTTGCCAATCGTTCAAACCCTAGCCATTGAACTAGGTGGCGAACCCATCCACGTTCCAGCTGAAGCTAGAGCTAATTATGCAGAAGCTGTTTCGGTTGCCTCAACTTTCACAAACTTAATTGCAGCTCAAGCAATCAATCTTCTAAATGAAGCCGGCATCGCGAAAGCTAGAAACATTCTCTCTGGCATTATGCGAACCTCACTTGAAGAATCTTTGCGTAATGCGGTAACCGAAATAGATCCTGCAGATCTATTAGATGGTGATGTTGAGTGAAAGTAATAACCACCGTTGCCGAATTACAAGAAATGCTTCAGACAACAAATAAGAATGTAGTGTTGGTGCCAACCATGGGAGCCTTGCATGAAGGCCATCTATCTTTAGTCAAGCTAGCCACATCACAAGAAAACTCTTTTGTAATTGTGAGTATTTTTGTAAATCCGACTCAGTTTGGTAAAAATGAGGATTTTTATGAGTATCCAAGAACCTTAGCTGCAGATATAGAACAGCTGAATAGTTTGGAAGTATTACCTGATGTTGTTTTTGCGCCAGTAACCGCAGAAGTTTATCCAGAAGGCTTACCTGAAAGATTGGAACCTAGGGCTGGAGCTGTTGGTTCAGTTTTTGAAGGTGTTGCCAGACCAGGCCACTTTGATGGCATGTTGCATGTGGTGAGTTGGTTCTTTAGAACTGTAAAACCAAAGATTGCTGTATTTGGTGCTAAAGATGCTCAGCAGTTGTATTTGATCAAACGCATGGTGCATAGAGAATTCGCTGATGCCATTACCATCATTGAAGGACCAACAGTTAGAGCGGCTTCAGGATTAGCCCTGTCTAGCCGCAATCGATTCTTGTCGGAAATGGGTCAAGCTACCGCACCTATTATTTATGCCAATCTCAAGTTCGTTGAGGTCGAGATCATGCTGGGGGAGAAACCTTCAATTGCTTTGGCTAAGGCTAGAGCAGCACTAGAAGGGCTGGCGCTGGCTAAACTTGATTATCTAGCGTTAGTTGATAAAAGTAGTTTCAAACCTATTGACGATAGCTTCCAGGGTGAGGTAATCCTCCTGGTCGCCATTGTTTATGAGGGAGTTCGCCTAATCGACAACATTACTTTTACTATTCAGGAGCCGGCATGACCGACGAGATTTACGAAGGCAACGAAGAAGAGCAAGATCTGCCCGAGCAGATAGCCATTCGTTTAGCTAAGCGTGAGCGTCTAATCGAATCTGGCGCTGAAGCCTACCCAGTAGCTGTTGATATCACCCATACCATCGAGCAGGTAAGGGCTAAGTATCCAGACCTGGAAATCGATGTTGCTACCGGCGACAAGGTGGCTATTGCTGGAAGAGTTATGTTCCAGCGCAACACCGGAAAACTTTGCTTTGCAACTCTGCAATCAGGTTTAGGTTCAAGAATTCAGGTCATGTTATCTCAAGACAAGGTTGGCGAATCTAACCTTGAACACTACAAAGAACTGGTTGACCTAGGTGATCACCTATTTGTTTCAGGTGAAGTTATTACCTCTAAGCGCGGTGAACTTTCAGTTCTAGCTGACAGCTGGAAGATTGCTGCTAAAACTATTAGGCCGCTCCCGAACCTGCATAACGAATTAGGTGAAGAGTATCGAGTCAGACATCGTTACGTTGATTTGATTGTTAGAGACAGAGCTCGCGAAGTAGTTCAGATCAGAAGCAAAGTTATGCAGTCAATGCGTAAGACTTTCACCGATCAAAGCTTTATTGAAGTTGAAACACCAATGCTACAAACCATGCACGGTGGTGCTTCGGCTAGACCTTTCAAAACTCATTCAAATGCATTTGATACCGAATTGTTCTTGAGAATTGCTCCAGAGCTTTTCCTAAAGCGTGCAGTCGTTGGTGGCATTGACCGAGTATATGAAATCAACCGTAACTTCAGAAATGAAGGTGCGGACAGAACTCACTCACCTGAGTTTGCGATGTTGGAAGCTTATGAAGCATATGGTGATTACAACACCATGGCAAGACTTACTCAACAGTTGATTCAAAATGCAGCCATGGATGTTTTTGGAACACTAAAGGTTGAATTAGAAAACGGTGAGATCAACGATCTCTCTGGTGAATGGGATCGAATTTCAATGTTTGAATCGCTTTCTGCAGCCAGTGGTGTTGAAATAACACCAGATACAGACATCTCTGTTTTGAAAAAACTCGCTGATAAAGAAGGTCTAGAAATAGATCACCCCCAGCACGGTAAGTATGTTGAAGAACTCTGGGAGCACTTTGTGAAAGGTGGTTTGCAGAAACCAACCTTTGTAATGGACTTCCCGGTTGACACTTCACCTTTGGTTCGTAACCACAGATCAAAGCCAGGTGTAGTGGAGAAGTGGGATCTCTACATCAGAGGCTACGAACAAGCCACTGGTTATTCAGAGTTAATTGACCCAGTGATTCAGCGTGAAAGATTTGTTGAGCAGGTCAAACTAGCTGCAGCTGGAGATCCAGAAGCTATGAAGCTTGATGAAGAATTCTTGAAGGCTCTTGAGTTTGGTATGCCGCCTACTGGCGGTATGGGCATGGGTATCGACAGATTGCTGATGAGCCTTACCGGTCTTGGTATTCGTGAAACCATCATGTTCCCATTGGTGAAGTAATGAACTGGGACATTATCGGCCCAGCACTTTTGGCCATTCTGCCTCCGGTGGGAATGGGCTTCCTGGTCTATTACCTGTTCAAATCGATCATCGGCGCAGACGCTAAGGAACGTAAGGTTCGGGCTCAGATTGAAGCTGAAGAACGAGCAAAAGCTGAGGCCAGAAAGCACTCAAACTAAGCCAAAATTGCTTTATTCCATTGGCGAACAGCCAGAATAAAAGGGGTCAAAGCGGGTTATCTTCTTTGTAAGCACATAAAAAGTGCCAAAGGAGTAAAGATGTTTGAGAAATTCACCGATAAGGCTCGTAGGGTCGTGGTCCTTGCCCAAGAAGAGGCAAAGTCACTAAATCACAATTACATCGGCACCGAGCACATTCTGCTTGGTCTGATTCACGAAGGTGAAGGCGTAGCCGCCAAAGCGCTAGAAGCGCTTGGAATTTCTCAAGAAGCAGTTCGCGACCAGGTCAAAGAAATCATCGGTCAGGGTCAACAGCCACCTACCGGTCACATCCCTTTCACTCCTAGAGCTAAAAAAGTTTTGGAACTTTCACTTCGTGAAGCACTTCAACTTGGTCATTCCTACATTGGCACCGAGCACCTTCTTCTTGGTTTGATCAAAGAAGGCGAAGGTGTTGCAGCGCAGGTTCTTACCAAACTTGGTGCTGACAGCAACAGAGTTCGTGCTCAGGTTCAACAAATGTTGCAAGGTTTCGACAGCAAAGAAACTGCAACTGTTGGTGGCGAACAGATTCCACAAAAGGGATCTCAAGTTCTTGACCAGTATGGCAAGAACCTAACCGCTGCTGCCGCTGAAGGAAAACTAGATCCGGTTATTGGTCGTGAAAAAGAAATTGAACGCGTAATGCAGATTCTTTCTCGCCGCACCAAGAACAACCCAATCTTGATTGGTGAACCAGGTGTTGGAAAGACCGCAGTTGTTGAAGGTTTAGCTCAAGCTATTGTTTCTGGAAATGTTCCAGAGACTCTAAAAGGCAAACAGCTTTACACTCTTGATCTTGGTTCATTGATTGCTGGTTCTCGTTACCGCGGTGACTTTGAGGAAAGACTAAAGAAAGTCATCAAAGAAATTAGAAGTCGCGGCGACATTATTACTTTCATCGATGAGATCCACACCCTGGTTGGTGCTGGAGCTGCCGAAGGTGCGGTTGATGCTGCTTCCATCTTGAAGCCAATGCTTGCTCGTGGTGAACTTCAAACCATCGGTGCTACTACTTTGGATGAGTTCAGAAAATACTTTGAAAAAGATGCAGCTTTGGAAAGAAGATTCCAATCCATCCAGGTGAACGAACCTTCAGTTCCACACACCATCAACATCTTGAAAGGTCTTCGTGACCGTTACGAAGCCCACCACAAGGTTTCTATTACCGATGGTGCGATTGTTGCTGCAGCAAAGCTTGCTGATCGTTACGTTCAGGACCGTTACCTACCAGACAAGGCGATTGACCTAATCGATGAAGCTGGGGCTAGATTGCGTCTATCAATTCTTTCTTCACCTCCTGAACTTCGTGAGATTGAAGAAAAGATAGCTGCAGTTCGTGTTGATAAAGAGAAGGCTATTGAAGCCCAAGACTACGAAGGTGCTGCCAAGCTTCGTGATGATGAGAAGAAACTAACTTCTGAGCGCGCCAAGCTAACAAAGCAGTTCCGTTCAGGAAATGTTGCAGCTCACGGTGTTGTTGACGAAGGGTTGATTGCAGAAGTTTTGGCTTCAGCTACTGGTATCCCAGTATTCAAGTTGAGCGAAGAAGAGTCAGCCAAGTTGGTCTTCATGGAGCAAGAACTACACAAGAGAGTTATTGGCCAGAAGCAGGCGGTTGAATCCATCTCGAAGGCGATCCGTCGTCAACGCGCTGGTTTGAAGGACCCTAACCGTCCATCTGGTTCCTTCATCTTCGCCGGTCCTACCGGTGTTGGTAAGACTGAGTTGGCTAAGGCTCTTGCTGAGTTCTTGTTTGATGACGAAGGTGCTTTGATCTCTCTAGACATGAGCGAATACGCCGAGAAGCACACCGTCTCAAGATTGTTCGGTGCCCCGCCAGGCTATGTTGGCTTCGATGAGGGTGGACAGCTAACCGAAAGAGTTAGACGTAAGCCTTTCAGCGTTGTCTTGTTCGATGAGATCGAGAAGGCTCACCCAGATATCTTCAACTCTTTGTTGCAGATTCTTGAAGAGGGTCGTCTAACTGATGGTCAGGGCCGTGTTGTTGACTTCAAGAACACCATCATCATCATGACCACCAACCTTGGAACTAAGGACATCTCCAGAGGTGCTCTTGGCTTCAACTTGGAAGGTAACCATCAGAATGACTTCGAGCGGATGGCTTCAAAGGTCAGGGATGAATTGAAGAAGAACTTCAAGCCTGAGTTCCTAAACCGCGTTGATGACGTAATCGTCTTCCCACAGCTATCTAAGGAAGAGCTTTTGGAGATTGTCGAGCTATTCATCAAGAAGCTAAACAACCGTCTAGAGGAGCGAGACATAACTCTAACTCTTACCCAGGCAGCCAAAGAGCGTTTGATTGAACTTGGCTACGATCCAGCCTTAGGTGCTAGACCATTGCGTCGTGCAGTTCAACGTGAAATCGAAGACAAGATTTCTGAGCAGATCCTGCAGGGCAACATCAAGAATGCAAGTGATGTCACCGCAGATGTTGTTGCCGGTGAATTCATATTTACTTCAAATGAACGACAGGCAGCCGTCATCTAATTAGGTAAAGATACCAGCAACGCCGCGGGTGATGCTGGTATCTATCTTTAACTGGCAATATTGAATCATGGCAACTTACCAACGAAGACAAAGCGTTCTCTGGACTCAACGAGTAATTGTTTTAGCAGTATTAATAGGTTTGATCTGGGGAATAGTTGCCTTTATTGGTTTCATTGGTGGACTAATCGGTGGTGGAAATTCTCAGCAGCCAACTATGAAAGCTGGTGATCCTTGCCAGGCACAGCAAATAAAAGTTGAATCATTCGTTGGCACAGCCAAGCAAGAAAATCAACTTGCTTTTAATCCCGGCGAAAACCCATATTTTTGGTTCAGAATTACAAATGTTGGTTCAGTTGACTGCACCTTCAATGTCGGCACTTCTGGTTCCTATTACTTTGTAAAATCTGGTTCAGAATCTATCTGGAGTTCGAAAGACTGCAATTTATCGGTAAAGCGTGAAGACTTACTCATGCTGCTTAGCCCCAATGATCCGGTGACCAGTGGTGCCTCTGATTGGCAGCGAGTTAGATCTAGCTCCTCGGGATGTTCGGTCGCAGATGGGCAACCAGAAGTTACCGCAAATGGGGCAAGTTATGTAATGCACGCTGAAGTAAATGGTGTTATCAGTGAAAACACAGTCCAGTTTGTGTTGAACTAGAACCATGAATAAATCAACGGTTGCGATTTTGGGCTGTGGCGCTATGGGCTCAGCGATACTTAGCGGAATGCTGCATCACGGGACTTCAGCAGAAGGTGTGAAGGTAACTGCTCTGAGAAAAGAATCAGCGGAGCAGCTAGCTAAGAAATTCAAAGTAACTGCCTATGCAACCGAGTATCAACCAAATGCCAACAGTTTGGCAGTTCAGGGAGCGAGCTTAGTTTTGCTTTCAGTGAAGCCAAATCAAATCGTGAAAGTAATTCAAGAGATTTCTCCGGTTCTAGCTGAAGGCGCTTTGATTGTTTCTGTTGCTGCTGGAGTAACCACGGCAACCATGGAATCCCGCCTACCTAAAGGGGTTGCTGTTATTAGAGCTATGCCTAATACCCCAGCGCTAATCGGTAAAGGTGTAACAGGAATATCTGCAGGGGCATCGGCAACAGCAGAACAGGTTTCCAGAGTTGAAGAACTTTTCAATGGTGTTGGTAAAACTTTGGTTATCCCTGAATCGCAGATTGATGCTCTTTCAACAATCTCTGGATCTGGTCCTGCCTACGTTTTCTATTTCATCGAAGAATTCATCGCAGCTGCCATGAAACACGGTTTCACTCAAGAGCAGGCATATTTGATGGTGAGTGAAACCTTTGATGGGGCAGCTGCACTGCTGGTGAAAAGCCAAGGTGATCCAGCAGAGTTGAGAAGGCAAGTTACCAGCCCAAATGGCACAACCATGAAGGCTGTTGCGGTCATGGAAAACGCTAACCTACACGAATTATTTTTTGAAGCCACTAGCGCAGCCCTAGCTCGCGCTAAAGAGATTGCACAGGAGATGAAGTAATGGCCGATGTTTTTGATGCTTTCGCAGACAGCAACCGCAGAGCAATACTTGAATTAGTAGCTACCAAGCCACACACCACAGCTGCTATCAATAAGTCACTGAAACTATCAGAGACAGCTTTGGAAAAACACCTCAAAGTTTTAGTCAAAGCAGATCTACTTACTGTCGCTACTAAAGGTAAAACTAAGACATATTCCTTGAACAGAGTCGGCTTTGCTGAAGCAGCCAAATGGTTTGCCAAGTTCGGTTCTACTTTTGTAGTTGGTCAAGCTGATGCTTTAGGCGAGAACATCGCTAATCTGCTTACTAGCGCATCTGGTTGGCTGGAAGCCAAGTTTGGTTCCAAGATCAATTTAGATTTTGATCCTGAAGAAGTTGGCAGAGAGTTAGGTAAAAAGCTTTCTGATGTTAAAGCAGATGCAACTGAAAAGATTGCTGAAGTAAAAGTGAAAGTAAAAAAGAAGTAATTACTTTGCATCAATCTCGGCAACCAGATTGGTTACCAAGTGTTTGATTTGATCTCTAATAACTCGCACAGCTTCAATGTCTTGACCAGCTGGGTCATCTAAAACCCAGTCTCGGTAAATCTTGCCAGGAAAGAACGGGCACTTATCGCCACAACCCATAGTTATCACGTAATCACTAGCCAACACTGAATCGTCAGTTAGAACCTTAGGCTCATTGTTGGAAATGTCAATGCCAACTTCCCTCATCACTTCAACAGCGATTGGATTGATTTCATCCTTAGGCTCGGTTCCAGCTGAGCGAATCTCAATTCGATCGCCAGCTAAATTACTTATCCAGCCAGCTGCCATCTGCGAACGTCCAGCGTTATGAACACAGACGAAGAGAACACTAGTTTGCATGTATTCAGGATAAAACAATGGTGCCTCTGAAAAACCAGAGGCACCAGTTTAGAAGGTAAATTATTTTTTCTTCTTCTTGGACTTCTTTTCGCCATCAATGAGTAATACGTAGAGTAAAGCAATCAATGCTCCGGCAAATTCAGCAACGACTAGAACTAGATCCTCCCGCGGGAAACCATCGCGGATCATTAGGGCAAAGGTAACCGCTGGGTTAGCTTGGGCACCGGTCATTGTGTATGAGCTGGCAACAACTACCCATAGACCAACAGCAAAAGGAATTATTGCCTCACGCTTAGTTGATGCAAGTCTGACAATTATTAAAATCAAAACTGCAGTTGCTAGAATCTCACCAATCACCGGTCCAGTTAGTTCAATGAATGTTGCAGTATTTTTTACAACCGGTGAGTTAATCATGCGACAACCCACCATCAGGCCAAGGTATGCGCCAATTAGTTGGGCAATCCAATAAACAATGAGCGTGTTTAGGTCAATTACTTTTCTGGCAAACATGAAAAGTGTTACCGCTGGGTTTAGGTGACCACCTGAAATAGTTGCGGTGATTAGAATCATCAGGGCTAGGGTTCCACCAATCGCAATATTTCTGATTGGGCTATATTCCACGGTTAGACCGCTGGCGATAATCGCGATTACGAAGATGGCAACACCCATCATCTCGGCAATTCCCATGCGTACTAGTTTGTTGATTTTCATTATTTTCCTTTCGGGGGATATCCAGTCAATGCCAGTATTGCCTCGTTATGTCTAAGGAAGCCTGGTTTCCAAGGCGGATCGAAGCGGGCATAGTATGGATCGCCGACAGTTGTTAGTCCGGCGCTTTCGACAGCAGCTTTTAGCTGTTTGCCTAAAGTATTGAAATGTTGATACCTAGCTAAGCCTCGGAACTTGATTGCAGCTGCATAGTGAGGGGCTACCTCAATGCATTTGACTTCTGCATCTACCGGTAGCGGGATGTCTTTGATTGAGGTTCCCTCAGGAAGGACAAAGCTAACCACATGTTCGGTAGCAGTTTTATTGGGGGCATGGATGACCGGGGCGGTCATAGCAAACTTGGTTTGGTCTTTATTTCTACCGGAAATGTAATTCACCAGAGGCCTAAAAGCTCGGTTGGCAGCTGATTCAAACTCACCGGTAGTTTTTACCTGAACTAGAACATACGTTGGATAATGCCTTACCTCAAAGCCAGGCAACTTGGCTACTAGGTCGTAAGGCTGTTGTTCAGTCATCGTAAGTGAGTTTATGCCCTGTTTTCTCAGTTTTGGCTTAGGGTTAGGCCATTATTCAAAGGGTTAACTTCGGCTAGAATAGACCGAACCGTCAAAATTCAACTAAAAGAGGTCTTTGTGGGATCAGTTGTAAAAAAGCGCCGTAAGCGGATGTCGAAGAAGAAGCACCGTAAGTTGCTTCGCAAGACTCGTCACCAACGTCGCAATAAGAAGTAGTCGTCGCGACTATTAAAGCTTGATTGGCCCGCCTTGCTAGGCGGGTTTAATCATTTAACCCTTTTTGCCAATCTTGATTTCTTTCTTAACTACTTTTTTCATTGGTCGTAGTTCTTTGCGTTTGAAATCGTAAATCTTCCAACCAGCAGCTTTGGCGTAAATCTTTAGTAACTTATCTGGGTTCACTGCAACTGGATGTCCAACCAAAGTCAGCATCGGTAGATCGTTGTGACTATCGCTGTATGCAAATGAACGCTTTAGGCTGATTCCTTTTTGTTTGGCAAGTTTACGAATAGCTCTAGCCTTCTCCTTGCCGTGCAAAGGCTTACCTTTGAGTTCACCGGTTAAGACACCATTTTCATGTTTTAGTTTTGTGCCGAGAGCTCCGGTGAGACCCAATCGTTTGGCAATTTCATCGCCCATCTCTTGAGGGGCTGCGGTAATAATCCAAACTTCTCGGCCAGCTTCAATATGCTGCTTGGCTATTTTTGCCGTCTCCGGCCAAACCTTGGCTCTGATGTTCTGTTCATAAACATCAGAAATCATGGCATTCATTTCTGAATAAGATCTGCCCTTTACCAAGCCCAAGGCTCGGTCTTTGATGGCAGCCAGCATATGTGCTGTTTCTCCGCGGGTGATGAACATCAGCTGGTGCCAGGCGAAAGCAATGAAGTCTTTTCTTGGAAAGAATCTGCGCTGGTAGGCAGCTTTAGCAAACTGATAGCTGGTTGAGCCACGCACTAGCGTGTTATCGACGTCAAAGAATGCCGCAGCCGGCTTTTTAGGGGTTTGTGCCACTGGATAAGTCTAAATTGATTAACCTAGAGCAGTGAGCAAAACCATCGACCTGACCCTGATTGGTAAATCAGGCTGCCACCTATGCGATGAAGCAAGAGTGTCGATTAATGCTGTGGTGGGGGCCTTTAGGGCAGAACACACTGGTGTTGCTAGGCACGTTCAGGTCAATCTAGTGGAGCATGACATCTTGGTAGATGAAGAGCTTTATGAGAAGTATTCAGAAGAAGTGCCGGTGTTACTAATCAATGGCAAGGTCCATAACTACTGGCGGATAGACCCGGAGAGATTGAAAGCAGCCTTGGAGGATCTGGTCAAATGAACATCATCAAAGGTAGCGAGCAGGTAAGAAAAGCCGCTAGAGACTACCAAAACTATTCTTCTGATCTCCAAGGTGATCAAGACGTTAGAGATTACAAGCAACTACCGCTTGAGGTAGATCCACCAGATCACACAGCTCTTAGAGATTTACTAAACCCATGGTTTAGTAAAGATTCAGTAGCCAAGTTTGAACCTGATTTTAGAAGCATTGCGAAAGCGCTGATTAGTTCTTTCGAAGATGAAGTTGAAGTGACTCATGAGCTTGCATTGCAAATGATTGTTCAGTGTCTAGGTGTTGTCTTTGGTAGACCACAAGATGTTGAGGAATGGTTCAGTTGGGGGCCGGACACCTGGATTACAGACGAAGATGGTATTCGTCACGGAGATCACTTAGATAGGTATCTCAAGAAAACATTTGATGAACTAGATGAGAATCCAACTGATGATTTATTTGGTGTTCTGAATGAAGCAGAAATAGCAGGTAGAGCACTTACTCGTAAAGAGAAATACGGCATGGCCAACCTAGTTTTGGCTGGAGGTAGAGACACTGTTGTGAAGTTGATGTCTGGTTCCTTATGGCATTTAGCAAACAACAAAGAACACCTAAACAAACTCAAGCACCAACCAGAATTACTGCCTGAATTTATAAATGAGATGGTGAGATTCTTGTCACCACTTCCAATGATGCACAGAGTCGATGTTGCTGCGACAGAAAACAAAGACGAGCCGGTTTACGCCTGGCTGTCCTTTATTTCTGCTAATCAAGACTCTTCAGTTATTGAAAACCCAGAAGAAATAAGGCTAGATCGCGGAGCTAACCCTCATCTAGGTTTTGGTTACGGTAGACACTCTTGTATTGGTATGCATCTCGCTCAACTTGAAACCAAGATTGTTTTAGAAGAGTGGTTAGCAAGATTTACTAACTGGGAAGTTTTATCTGATTCAGAACTCTTCTTTGACTTCGAAGAATACAAGTTCATTCCTTCAAGATTTCATAACTTGCACCTAAAACTAAACACTTGACTTTGGCTCAAATGTCTATACTCTATATCTATACAAAATAGAGGGCGGAAAGATGAGTAAAAAAGTGATTCAGAAGGTAGCAACGACCGAGGTAAATCCAGCTGAGCCGGTTAGAACAAAACTTTTTGTGAATGGCGGAAGCCAGGCGGTAAGGCTTCCAGCCAAGTGGAAACTAGAGACCGATGAGGTGGAAATCACCTTCGATGAAGAAAACAAAGTCTTTCACATCCGAGGCATAAGTAGACAGGAAAAGAAAGAAGAGTTTCTGGAGATGATCCGAAGCATGACACCTGCGCAGAAAGCCGAAGTTAAGGCTACCTTCGCAAACTTCAAAAGAGACACCACTCCGTGGCAGCCAAGTGAACAGCTAGCAGCTTTCATGAAGGAAAACGAATGAAGTACATGCTTGATACCTCAACCGTTGTTGACATTTTCAGAGGTAATAAGGAAGCGCTTTTCAAATTTGATTTAGCGTTAGATCAGGACGTTTCGGCTTCATCGCTTGTTTTCTCAGAGATTGCCGCAGGTATGCAGATTTCACCTAAGCAAACCCCGTCCTATCTGCTGGCAAAGAATTTCTTAGATCTTGTCAGAGCCGAAAATTTCGACAAAGCGGCTGCCTTAGAGGCGGGCTATCTGTTCGAGCACCTAGCAAAACTGGGTAGGTCTATTGGCGTAATGGACACTCTAATTGCGGCTCATGCTAAGTCAGTAGGGGCAACACTGGTCACGGCTAATACGAAGCACTTCGCCCGGATACCTGGTTTAGAGATTGTGAATTGGTCAAAACCTAATTAGAAGGACACACCTCTAAATGTTGTATTATTACTACATAGTATTTATACTACATACATGGGAAGAAAACCTAAAGCAGACGAAGAGCTAGTTTTCAACAAACTTGAGCTTTTCAGGACTAAGGCCAAGATGAGCCGTCAACAGCTCGCGGATGCCGTAAATGTCCATTATCAAACCATCGGCTATATCGAAAGAAATGAATATAGCCCGAGCCTGGTGCTCGCATTGCGCATAGCTAAAGCGCTAAACAAAAAAGTTGAACAGATTTTTAGTTTGGAGGAGAACTAATGGCTTTCATCAAATTAGATAACACGTCAGAAAAGAAATTTAAGCGCTGGGTTGGATCCACAGAGATACTCTTGGGCATGACCAATACCTACGCCCGAGTGGCCATCACAGTTATTTCTTATCTGGTCTTAGTCGGCTGGGGTTTCTACTCGCTACATTTTGAGACAGCTGCCGTTGGATATGCAATAGCTCTTCTTGTTTGCCTAGTTCTACAGGCGGCTTCGGTGAGGTTCATCTTCAATTGGGATGAAGTCATTGACGAGTATCAAAGTAAAAGAAGAGATGCTGCTTACCGTAAGGCATACAAGCGAATCCGGCAAATATTCTTGGTAATCCTTTTGCTTTGGTTCATCGCGACTTTTGTTGTCGGCTACATCCAGGATCACAGTGGACTAAAGTTTGAAAGCCCACTTTACATGGATAACTACAGAAGCGTTGTCGTAGCTATTTTTCTGGCGGGGCTGATGACCTTGCAGAAATATGTGAATTACGGGATGAAGGGCGAGCCCTTTGTTTCAGTTCAGGAATACCGTCAACTTCGTGACAGCTAGTCGAGATTCTGGTCAGCCCAGATCTCCATTGCGCTCTTGATGTATTTAGCTAGGCCCGGCTCGAAGGACTCGTAAGTTGCTTCGAAAGCCGGGTCTAGCACATATGTCAGTGCAAGAGACTTATAAGCCTGTTTGTTTGGGGTCCAGAACTGTTTCACAAATGCGTAATGATCAGCGATGAGCTTCTGAACATCAATGTCGCTGAAAAGAGCACCTTTACGCTTTTGATCCGCAATGGCTTCGGCTATCGCATCATGCTGAGCCTTGTATTGTGCCTGCTGCGCTTCTGTATAGGAAGCGTTAACACCCTGGATTTGAACTGAACGTTCAAACATGGACTATGGCTCTAGGCGGTTAGGTCCACGGAATAGGTAACCAACTTCACGGATGTTGGTTTCGTGAAGCAACAGCATTACAACTCTTAGAAGACCCATACCGAAACCACCGTGAGGTGGGGCACCGAACTTGAAGAAGTCAATGTATGACTGAAGACCCTTAGGGTCTAGTCCTTTGGACTTAGCCTGTTCGATTAGAACTTCCATGCGGTGTTCTCTTTGAGCACCGGTGGTGATTTCAGTTCCACGCCAAATAAGGTCGTAGCTCTTGGTTAGCCCTGGGTTGTCAGCATGACGCATGTGATAGAACGGACGAACAGTTGAAGGGTAGTCGGTTAGGAAAACAAACTCGTGGTTGTGAGTTTCCATAACGTGAGCTGCAATCTGTCTTTCACCTTCAGGGTCCATGTCCCCACCGCGAGTAATCTCGTGTCCACGCTTAGCCACAATGTCGATGGCTTCGGCTAGTGGGATTCTTGGGAAAGGTGTGGTTGGGATTACAACTTCAAAGCCGTAAAGCTTTTGAATTTCTTCACCGTGTTTTTCTTTAACAGCAGTAATGGCTGCAACCATTAGGTCTTCTTGAATCTTCATGATGTCTTCGTGAGATTCGATGTATGAAACTTCCATGTCAACTGAGGTGAATTCAGTGGCGTGACGGGATGTGAATGAAGGATCAGCTCTAAATACTGGACCGATTTCAAAGATTCTGCCGAAACCTGCCATCATCGCCATCTGCTTATAGAACTGTGGTGATTGGGCTAGATAGGCAACAGTTTCAAAGTATTCCATCTTGAAAAGCTCTGCATGAGATTCAGAAGGTGAAGACATGAGCTTTGGAGAGTGAATTTCAATAAAGCCGTTGTCCACCCAGTATGTGCGCCAGGCATGTTCAATGGTGGTTTGAACTCTAAAAGCTAGGTTCATTTCTGGACGGCGAAGGTCGATGAATCTCCAGTCCAAACGCTTATCAATACCTGAATCTGGAGCAATCGGAGTTTCTGGGTCAGCCAGAGTGATTACTTCAACACTGTCTAGTTGGATCTCGATTCCACCGAGCTTGACGCGCTCATCGTGGACTAGACGTCCTTTAACCCAGACGAAAGAACCTGCGCTGAGGGTAGAGACGGTATCGGCTAAGGCGTCAACTTCTTCTCTTCTAGGGTAGGTGACCTGAACTGAACCGGTCTCATCTCTGAGGATGATGAACTGAATTTTCTTCTGGTCACGTAGGGTTTCTACCCAGCCAGCGATGGTCACTTCGCCATCGGTTCTGGCTGCTAGATCTTTGATCAGGATGCGTTCGCGCATGTTGGTATCTTTCGACTAAAACTGCTCTAAACCCCAAGTTTAGCGGGGAGTAGACTTGGGGTATGCCCGCCAATCGAATCCATTTAGTTCGTCATGGTGAGGTTTTTAACCCAAGTGGGGTTCTCTACGGAAGACTGCCAAACTTCCATCTTTCCGATAACGGCAAGCTAATGGCTAAAGATGCAGCCTTAGAACTAAAAGCCATGAAGGCAGATATCAAGGCTATTTATGCTTCTCCATTGATTAGAACCCAAGAGTCAGCAAAGCCAATTGAAGAGTTATTCAAATTAGATGCCAAAACTGATGAACGTCTAATTGAACCTTGGAATGTTTTTGAAGGTAAAAAGTTATCTGCCAAGAACGTTGCACTTAGACCACACTGGTGGTGGCACTTCAGGAACCCAGTAAAGCCTGCCTGGGGAGAGTCTTATAAAGAGATCATCGAACGCATGGAAGCTGTCATCAAAGATGCAGCGAACAGCGTTAGTTCTGGCGACGTGGTTTTAGTTACCCATCAACTCCCTATATGGGTAATGCATCTACACACCAACGGTATGCGTCTAGCCCATGACCCTAGAAGGAGAAGATGTGCTTTGAGTAGCATCACTTCATTTGCTTTCTCTGGGGAGGCAATGGTTGAGGTTGGCTATTTTGATCCAGCTAAGCAGGTGACCAAATGAAAAGAATTTTAGGTTTGGTCTTATTAGCGGGAGTGTTATCGCTATCTGCCTGCACAGAAAATCCAGGAGTAAATAACTCCTACCAATCAGGTGATGGTACAGTCGTTGAATTCAAACAATCAGATCGCAAACCTGCGGTTAGCTGGGTTGGTGTTGATAGCCAGGGCTATGAACTTTCTTCAGCAAACCTAACTGGTGTAGTTACCGTTTTGAACTTTTGGTATGCCTCTTGCACACCTTGTCGAGTTGAAACTCCAGATTTAGTTTCACTAAGTGATGAATTCAAGAACAAAGCACAGTTTGTTGGTGTGAATGTTAGAGACAGCGCTGACACTGCAAATGCTTTTAGAAAAACATTCAAAGTTAACTTCCCAACAATTATTGATGTGAACAGTGGTTCAGTTGTCTTAGCTTTCACCGGTGTTGTTTCACCTTCCGCTGTTCCAACCACTTTGGTAATTGATCGTCAGGGAAGAGTAGCTGCCAGAATTCTTGGAGTTGCTGACAAATCTATTCTGAAAGCTTTAGTCCAAACTGTTGTTGATGAGGGTGCAAGTAATTGAATTTCTCAGCAATAAACTCCGGTCCGCTATTTCTTGCAATTCCTATTGCTTTCCTAGCCGGTTTGGTTTCTTTTTTGAGTCCATGTGTTCTACCACTTCTTCCTAGTTATCTGGGTTTAGTTTCAACTAATACCAAGAACAGAGTTGTTTTTGGTTCACTGCTTTTCGTTCTAGGTTTCACGGTTGTTTTTGTTTTCTTAGGCGCTGGGTTCGGTTCACTAGGAACTTTGGTTTATGGTGATAACAAACTTTGGATTCAAAGAATTTCAGGACTACTAGTAATTTGTTTAGGTGTTGTAATGCTTGGTGGTTTTGATTTTGCTCAGCGAACAGCAAAACTAAACATCAAACCTAAAGCCGGTTTAATAGGTGCTCCACTACTGGGAGTTGTGTTTGGTTTAGGTTGGACTCCTTGTATTGGCCCAACCCTCAGTGCTGTTTTGAATTTGGCCTTAGATGCAGGATCCTTTGGTCGTGGGGCATTGTTGGCCACGGTCTATTCCTTGGGTCTAGGTCTTCCCTTTATCTTGGTGGCCGCTGGCTTTGGTTTTGCAACTAAGTCTGTTGGTTGGTTCAAGAAGCACATCAGAGTAATCAACATCTTCGGTGCTGTATTGCTGATTGCTCTGGGGGTTCTATTGGTTACCGGTTTATGGCAAGCAGTAATTGATTGGATTGTGGGGGTGACCAGTGGCTACACGCCGTCCCTCTGATAAGTATGTGGTTCGTAAGGAATACAACGAACCGATTGAAGCTCCAGATCTAACTGTTAAGTCATGGTTACGTTGGCTGTGGAGACAGCTCACCAGCATGAAGACAGCGCTATGGCTACTGCTGCTGTTAGCTGCTGCTGCCGTGCCTGGCTCTATCTATCCACAGAGATCAGCAGACCCTAACGGTGTAACGCTCTACTTTAGAAATAACCCCGAGCTAGCTAAATGGCTTGATAGGTTCCAACTCTTTGATGTTTACTCTTCGAGCTGGTTCTCAGCTATCTATCTACTGTTGTTTATTTCATTGATTGGTTGCGTTCTGCCAAGAATTAGAGTTCACTACAAAGCATTGGTTTCTGAACCACCTGCTGCACCAACTAATCTTTCACGTCTTCCTGAATACAAAAAAGTAGATATCGCTAAAGCGGATCTTTCCCCAGCGATTGAATACTTCAAAGAAAGAAAATACAAAGTAGCAATTGTTGGAAATGAAATTAGAGCTGAAAAAGGATTCTTAAGAGAAAGTGGAAATCTTTTATTCCATGTATCTCTCGTTGGAGTTCTGATTGCTGTTGGTTTAGGTGGAGCACTTAACTACAGTGGTCAACGAGTTTTAGTTGAAGGTGAAACTTTTGTAAACAACGACGCTGGATATGACACGCTAAGCCCCGGCTTCTTGTTTGACACGAAGAACCTAACTCCGTTTAGTTTGAAGCTAGATAAGTTTTCAACCACCTATGATCTGAGAAACCCAAGCAACTACGCTAAACCATTGGATTTCAGAGCTAATGTTTCATACACCCTGCAAGGTAAAACAGAACAAGCTCTAATTAGAGTCAACGAACCGTTACAGATTCCAAACGCAAAGATTTATCTAACTGGTAACGGTTATGCCCCTGACATT